>OGLN01001480.1_pt1 | contig 16546 bp, 19 predicted proteins | sample 1572641 | NCBI WGS metagenome assembly OGLN01 (sample SAMEA2581903, study PRJEB24529) | metagenome | biome: Human gut stool | place: China | collected 2011
GTAAAACCGGTTGATGAGGTTGGTGATGGTGGTTTTTCCCGCGCCGGTGGAGCCCACGAAGGCAATCTTCTGGCCGGGCTTGGCGTACAGGGACAGGTCCCGCAGCACCGGCTTTTCCGGCACATAGGCAAAGTCCACATGGGAAAAGCGTACATCGCCCCGCAGGGGCACCAGGGCGCCGTCCGGCATACGCCAGTGGTAGTCGTCGCCCTTCTGCTCCAGGGTCACCTGGCCCTGGTCCTCCTCGGGAGGCAGGTCCAGGATGCCAAAAATCCGCTCGGCACCGGCCAGGGCCATCATCAGAGCGTTGAACTGCTCGGAAATCTGGCTGACGCGGTCGGCAAAGGTGCGGACATACTGCAAAAAACCGATGAGGATGCCGCCGGCCCCCTCCCCTGTCAGCCACAGGACGCCCACCGCGCAGGTGATGGCATAGAAGATGTGGGACAGGTTGTTGAGGATAGGCCCCACCATGGAGGTGACGGTGGTGGCGGTGGTGGAGGCCTTGCACAGGTCCTGGTTGATGACGTTGAACTGCTCCATGACCTCCTTTTCGTGGGTGAACACCTTCACGTCACGCTGGCCGGTGATCATCTCCTCCATATAGCCGCTGACGGCGGCGGTAAGGCGCTGCTGACTGGCGTAGGTGCGCTTGCTGATTTTGGTGGTGACCCGCACCACCAGCACCACGATGGCCCCCAGCACCACCATGATGGCAAACAGCCGCATGGACAGGGCCAGCATCATGGCAACGGTGCCCACCAGGGAGGTGATGGAGATGGCCAGCTGGGTGATGCTGTGCTGCAGCAGCTCGTTGGTGGCCTCGATGTCGCTGGTGTAGTAGCTCATCAGAGCGCCGGTCTTGTTTTCGTCGAAGAACCGCACCGGCTGGCGCTGCATGGTGTCGAACAGCTCCGTGCGCAGCTGCTTCATGATGATGGCGCTGCACTCCAGCATCAGGCGGTTGAGCAGATAGTTGGTCAGGGCCGACAGCAGGTACAGCCCCGCCAGGCCCAGGATCAGGCTGATGTACTTGGCGTAGGTCTCATTGGGGGCTGCGCCGCTGGTCTCCAGCAGGTTGGTCAGGGGCTTCATGCAGTAGGCGGCCCCGATGGTGGCGGCCACATAGGCCAGGATGGACAGCATGGCCGCCGTCAGCAGCAGGCGGCAGTGCTTGAAGTAGCACACCAGACGCCACAGGATGGCGAAGGGGTTCTCTACCTTTTTATTGTATTTCTGCAGGTCAACTCGCGGCATGATCCACCGCCCCCTCTCTCATCTGGCTCTCGTACACGTCACGGTAAATATGGCTGCGGGACAGCAGCTCCTGATGGGTGCCCATGTCCGCCAGACGCCCCCGGTCCAGCACCACAATGCGGTCGCAGGACATGATGGAGTTGATGCGCTGGGCGATGATGACCTTGGTGGCGCCGGGCAGGGCCGTCCGCAGACAGCGGCGGATGTGCTCGTCGGTGGCCATGTCCACGGCGGAGGTGGAGTCGTCCAGGATCAGGATTTTTGGCCGCTTCAGGATAGCCCGGGCGATCAGCAGGCGCTGGCGCTGGCCGCCGGACAGGTTGGCGGCGTTCTGCTCCAGCACCGTGTCATAGCCGTCGGGGAAGCGGTCGATGTACTCGTCGGCCCGGGCGATGGCGCAGGCGGCCTGCATCTGCTCCCGGGTGGCGTTGGGGTCCGCCCAGCGCAGGTTGTCGGCAATGGTACCGGAGAACAGGGACCCGTTCTGCAATACCATGGACACGCCGCTGCGGAGATTCTCCAGGGTATACTCCCGCACATCCCGTCCGTCCACCTTCACCGTGCCGGACAGGGGGTCGTAAAACCGGGGAATCAGGCTTACCAAGGTAGATTTTCCCTCGCCGGTGCCGCCGATGACGCCGATGGTCTCTCCGGAGGCGATGTGCAGGGTCACATGGCGCAGGGCCAGCTTGTCAGGGTTTCGGGTATAGCTGAAGCACACGTCCTCAAAGTCCACGCTGCCGCTTTCCACTGCGGCGCCGGAGGGGCCGTCGGTGATGTCGATCTCCTCGTCCAGCACCTCGTTGATGCGGACCAGGGACGCCTGGGCCCGGGACAGGGACATCACCAGCCAGCTGATCATGGACAGGGAGTTCACGGCCATGCCGGCGTAGTTCACCAGGCTCACCAGCTGGCCGGTCAGCAGGCCGGTGGTTCGGAAAATGATCTCCCGGCCGCCGAAAAACAGGATCAGCACGCTGCACGTCCACATAATGCCCATGGTAATGGGGCCGGACAGGGTAAACAGTCTCCCTGCGCCCAGCTGGGCCTGCCGCAGGTCGTCGGTGGTTTTGTCAAAGCGCTTGGACTCGTAGCCGCCCCGGACGAAGGCCTTCACCACGCGGCTGGCCACCAGATTCTCCCGGACGGCCTGGTTCATGCCGTCCATCATCTTCAGCATCCGCTTGAAGCGGGGCTGGCCCACCTTCAGCAGGATCACCATCAGCACCACCAGCAGAGGGATGCAGATCAGCAGCAGGGGCGCAAGACCCGGGGAGACGATGAAGCTCATGACCGTGGCCAGGATCACCATCACCGGGGCCCGGTACAGGGTCACCAGGGACTGGCGCATGGTGTCCCGCAGGGTGTTGATGTCCGTGGTGGCCCGGGTGATCAGCTGGGGAGTGGAGATGTGGTCGATGTTGGAGAAGGAGAAGCTCTCGATCTTCCCCAGCAGAGTGCTGCGCATATTCCGGGCGAAGCCCTGGGTGGCAATGGCGGAGCAGCGGGCGGCCAGAACGCCCATGGCCATGGACAGGCAGGCCACGCCCACCATAATGGCCCCCACCGTCAGCACAAAGCGGTTGCGGTTGGCGATGAGCTCCGGGGAAAACAGCCCCTGGAGCATGAAGGTGCTCTCCCGGTACAAGCCGCCGTCCACGATGGTGGACATGAGCATGGGGATCAGCAGCTCCAGCACCACCTCGGTGATGCCGAATAGCAGGGCGGCTGCCGTCCAGCCCTTATAACGGCCCAGGACGGGGCCCAGGTGCCGGAAAAGCCCCGGTTTTTTCTGTGTCTTGATAAGACGTCACCTCTGTTTCTTTTATGCAGGATTTCTGAAGTTATACACGGCTATTATATCAGACCCCGCCGAGTTTCACAAGCGGAAAAATTCCGCGGCATTTTATCCGCCAGAATCCACAAAAAGCGCAAAAAAATGCTGCAAGCGCAGCGCTTGCAGCATTTTTTTATTTGGGTGAAACTTACTTCAGCTCGACCTTGCCGCCGACTTCCTCGACCTGCTTCTTCAGAGCCTCGGCGTCCTCCTTGGACAGGCCTTCCTTCATGGTGGTGGGGGCGCCCTCGACGGCAGCCTTGGCCTCGGCCAGACCCAGACCCATGACCTCGCGGACGACCTTGATGACCTTGATCTTCTGAGCGGCGTCGAAGCCGGTCAGGACCACGTCGAACTCGGTCTTCTCCTCGGCAGCGGGAGCAGCAGCGCCGGCAGCGGGAGCGGCCATGGCGGCGGCGGACACGCCGAACTCTTCCTCCAGAGCGTGGACCAGCTCGGACAGCTCCAGAACGGTCAGGCCCTTGATTTCCTCGATCATAGCAGTAATCTTCTCGGACATTTTGATAAGCCTCCTAATTGTAAGATATTTGTTTGATTTGGGTGGGGCGGGGAGGCCCCGGGGTGGTGCCGGAATTTACTCGGCGGCGGCTTCCTCGGCGGGAGCGCCGTCCTTCTCGGCAATCTGCTTCAGCACGCAGGCCAGAGCAGAGATGGGGGCCAGCATGGTGCCCAGGACCTGGGCCTGCAGCACGGGCAGAGCGGGGATGGCAGCCAGAGCATTCACGGTCTCCAGGGAGACGACCTTGCCTTCCATGAAGCCGCCCTTGATCTCGAACTTGCCGTTGAGCTTCTTTGCATAGTCAGCGATGACGCGGGCAGGAGCGACGGGATCGTCCATGCACACGGCCAGGGACGTGGTGCCGTTGAGCTGATCGTCCAGCTCGTTGAGACCCACGTTGTTGAATGCAAAGCGCAGCAGGGTGTTCTTGATGACAGCGTATTCCACGTTGTTCTCGCGGCAGTCCGCGCGCAGAGCGGTGTCCTCTGCCACGGTGATGCCCTTGTAATCAACGATGACACCGGCGGCTGCATTCTGCAGCTTCTCGGTCAGCGCCGCCACGATGGCCTGCTTTTCAGACAGAACTTTTGCGTTGGGCATTCTTTGATTTCACCTCCGGAAAAATTGTCGGTGCGTTCAAAAAGAAAACCGTCCCTGTATCCAAGGACACAAGGACGGTGTAAAGCAATCGAAACGATTTGCCATCCTCGGCAGGACTTACGGCTTGCGCCACCTGCTGTCTTTGGAACGCATCTGGTATTATATCAGGGGCGTGACGGTTTGTCAAGCCGAAGATATCAAATGTTTCAGCCGGTTTTTTACAGCTGCTTGTTGGCGTTCATCTTGACGCCGGGGCCCATGGTGGAAGCGGCCACGCAGGACTTGATATACTGGCCCTTGGCGGCGGCGGGCTTGGCCTTGATGATGGCGCCCAGCAGAGCGGTATAGTTCTCATACAGCTTGTCCGCGCCGAAGGAAACCTTGCCGATGGGGCAGTGGATGATGTTGGTCTTGTCCAGACGATACTCCACCTTACCGGCCTTGACTTCCTTCACGGCCTTGGCCACGTCGGGAGTGACGGTGCCGGCCTTGGGGGAGGGCATCAGGCCCTTGGGGCCCAGCAGCTTACCCAGACGGCCCACAACGCCCATCATGTCGGGGGAAGCGACCACGACGTCGAAGCCGAACCAGTTTTCCTTCTGGATCTTCTCGACCATATCCATATCACCGACGAAGTCGGCGCCGGCCTCGCGGGCAGCGTCGGCCTTGTCGCCCTTGGCGAACACCAGGACGCGGGCGGTCTTGCCGGTGCCGTTGGGCAGGACGATGGCGCCGCGGACCTGCTGGTCAGCGTGGCGGGAGTCGACACCCAGCTTCACATGCAGCTCGACGGTCTCGTCGAACTTGGCGGATGCGGTCTTGCAGACCAGCTCCAGACCCTCCTTGGGATCATACAGGGTCCCGCGGTCGATCTGCTTGGCGCTTTCTTTATACTTCTTACCTCTAAACATCTCTTACACCCTCCTTATTCGCCCACGACGACGCCCATGGAACGGGCGGTGCCGGCGATCATGCTCATGGCTGCTTCCAGGGAAGCGGCGTTCAGATCGCGCATCTTCAGCTCGGCGATCTTCTGGATGGAGGCCTTGGAGATGGTGGCCACCTTGGTCTTGTTGGGCACACCGGAGCCGGACTCGATGTTGCACTCCTTCTTGATCAGCACAGCCGCGGGAGGCGTCTTGGTGATGAAGCTGAAGGAACGATCGGAGTAGACGGTGATGACCACGGGGATGATGAGGCCCATGTCATTCTTGGTGCGCTCGTTGAACTCCTTGGTGAATGCCTGAATGTTGACACCGTGCTGGCCCAGAGCGGGGCCGACAGGGGGTGCGGGGGTCGCTTTGCCTGCAGGAATCTGCAGCTTTACATAACCAACAACTTTCTGTGCCATGGATAGGCACCTCCTTCATAAAAATGTGGTAGCGGCCGGTCAATACCGGAAACCGCTTTTGGCGAGACGGAAACCGTCTCTCCCACTTGCGCCGGAGGGAATGCTCCGGCCTGCCGCGCAGAGACTGCTGCGCCTCAGTGCAGGACCTCCACCTGATCGAGCTCCAGCTCGATGGGAGTTTCTCTGCCGAACATGGAGACCACCACCCGAACCTTGTTCTTCTCGGGATCGATCTCCTCCACGGTACCGGTGAAGCTGGCCAGGGGGCCGTCCGTGATCTTCACGGTGTCGCCCACGTTGTACAGCACCACGATCTCGTGCTTTTCCACGCCCAGGGCCGCCACCTCGTCCTCCGTCAGGGGGATAGCCTTGTTGGCCTCGCCCACGAAGCCGGTGACGCCTCGGATGTTGCGGATCAGATGCCAGGTGTCATCTGTCAGGATCATCTTGATGAGGACGTAGCCGGGAAATACCTTGCGCTCCACTTCCTTCATGACGCCGGACTCGGTGACCTCGGTGACGGTCTCCATAGGAATCTCCATCTTGAGGACCATATCGGACATGCCGCGGTTGACCACGGATTTCTCGATGGCCGCCTTCACGGCGTTCTCGTAGCCGGAGTAGGTGTGGATCACATACCATTTCGCGTTTTCAGCCATGCCGCACTTCCTCAGCCGGTGAAAGCGCCGATGAGGGTCTTGATCAGCAGCACCGCCACGCCGTCGAAGATCCAGATGCAGGCGCCCACTGCCACAGAGCACAGCAGCACCGTTCCGGTGTTCTTGGCGGTGGTCTTGCCGTCAGGCCAGACGACCTTCTTCAGTTCGCTTCTCATCTCGCGGAACCACTTGCCGTGGTCCTTCTTGACCTTTTTTTCCTCTGCCATCGTGCTATCTCCTTCCAATTACTTGGTCTCGGTATGGACCGTATGCTTTCTGCAGAAGGGGCAATACTTGTTCATTTCAAGACGGTCAGGGCTGTTCTTCTTGTTTTTCATCGTGTTGTAGTTTCTCTGCTTGCACTCGTTGCATCTTAAAGTGATCTTCACGCGCATCTAACGGCACCTCCTTATTAGATTGGCGGCCGGCGAAGGCCGCTCTCTGCCTCCCTGCCGGACAGGGCGTCTTTCCCGCGCCGAAGCGAAAAGCGCGCAAAAAGAAAGCCCCATACTCACAGGTAATGCTGATTTTATCACACGGGCAAGTGTCCGTCAAGGTCTTTCCGGAAGAAAATTTCGGTTTTTTCGGAGAATTTGCTTCCGCAGCCCCTCTATTCGGGCACTCTTTCATAGGACACGGGCTTCCCGTCCCGGAACGTCACCGTGAAGCCGGTGCCGGGCTTCACGGAGTAGTCGTACCGCCCGCCGCCGAACCAGGTCATCATCAGCCCCGCCGTGACGCCGCCGTGGACCACGCACACGGCGTCCTCCTCCGACGCCAGCACCTGGGCCATGGCGGCCCGGTTCCGCTCCAGCACCTGGGGGGCGCTTTCGCCGTTGGGGCAGACGTTGTGCTCCACGTCGGTGATCCACGCCTGATAGGCCGCCGTGTCCTTCAGCTCCTGATAGCTTTTCATCTCGAAGTCGCCGAAGTCCATCTCCCGCAGGCCCGGCAGCTGCTGATGGGCCACGGGGCCGTAGATGGCCTCCAACGTCTGCTCCGTCCGCAGCAGGCCGCTGGTATAGTACCGCTTGGCCCGGGGATAGGCCGCCGCGTTTTCGTGCAGGGCCGCCAGGGACTCCGGCAGGGCCGGAATATCCGCCGCCCCGTAGTACAGGTCCCGGCGGCTGCCGTCGGTTTCTCCGTGGCGCAAAAGGGTCAGCTTCATTTCAATTCCTCCGTCAGTCCGCAAAATATCCGGTATACATGACCGGCCTGCTCCGCCAGCTGCCGCAGCAGCCGCCCGTGGCGCTCCCGCCAGGCCCGCTCCCCGGCGTCTGTGGGCACCACGCCGCTGCCGATCTCCCGGGAGATCACCGCCTCCGCCGCCAGCAGCAGGGGCAGGGCCGCCTCCGGGGCCTCCTGCCGGGTCAGGGCCTCCAGGTGCACATAGCACCGGGCGGGAACGGGGGCGCTTACCGCCAGGTCGCAGATATCCTCCGCCGCCAGGCCGTATTTTTCCGCCGCGAAGGTACACTTTCCCTGGTACGCGCCGCCAATGATCAGATCCATCCTCTCACCTCCACAGAATCGCCGCCCCGCAGCCGCACAGCTCGCCGAGCGTCAGGGCAAAGCCGGAGATATCCCCGGACATGCCGTCCAGGTTCCGGAAGCCGTACCACACCACCAGGCCGTACCCCGCGGCGGCGGCCAGAGGGCCGAAGCTCCCGTCCAGCCACAGGGGAAGGCCCACGGACAGGGCCAGCAGCACCCACAGCGCCGCCCCATAGCCGCCCCGGGCGGGGCCCATGGCGGCATACTGGCTGGTGCCCATGGGCCGCAGCCCCAGCACCGCCAGGCCCGCGCAGGCCCGGGTGGCCGCCGGGATCAGCAGCAGGGCCAGCCAGGACACGTCCTCCGCCGCCAGGAACAGGCTCCACTGGCCCATGGCCAGCAGCACCATGCAGATCACGGCGAAGGCCCCGCAGTGGGAGTCCTTCAGGATCCGCTGCCGGGTGGCCAGGTCCCGCCGGGACAGCACCGCGTCGCACACGTCCATGTAGCCGTCCAGGTGCATGAACCCGGTCACAAGCCAGGGCGCGGCGGCGCACACCACCGCCCGCACCGGCCCCGGCGCGCCCCGCAGCAGCAGCCACGTCCCGGCCCATACGCCTCCGGCCAGCAGGCCCACCAGGGGCATACACACCAGCATTTTCTGCCGGGCGCTTTCGCTCCATATCTTCCTGGGACAGGGAATGGCCAAAAACATACCCCAGGCCATGAAAAATCCGCAGATCCAATCACGCATCCGGCAGCTCCCCCTTCCATACCCGGACGCAGCCCGCCGCCAGCTCCGCCACCGCGTCAAATTCCGCCGCCAGGGCCCGGCAGATCTCCGCCAGTCCCCGGCGATAATGCTCCGTCCACGGCTCATAGGTCACGCCGTCCCGCCACAGCTCGTCGCATACGCACACGAAGTGCCGGGGATACCGGCTGACGGTCAGCAGCTCCCGGGCCGTCCGGGCGGCGGCTGCGGCGTCCGGCATCGGGCCGGAGAACATCTGGCACGCCAGGCACGCCGTGACGCTGTCGAACAGCACCGCGCCCTCCCGGGGCACCAGCGCCAGGCCCAGAGGCAGCTCCCGGCCCCGCTCCAGGGTCTCGAAGCCCCAGCCCTCCCGCTCCGCCAGGTGGCGGCGGACGATGGCCCTGTCCTCGCCGTCCCGGGGCTCCAGGGTGGCCCAATAGATCATGGGGCCGCCGTCTGCCAGACGGCGGGTCAGCCGCTGGCCCAGCATGCTTTTGCCGCTTTTGCTGCCGCCCAGAAGCAGGATCCTCATGATTTGTCCACCGTAAATGCGTCCCCCTGCCGGATGGGGGTCAGATATTCGTCCGCAATGGCCGCCTCCGGGAAGGTGGCCATATGGTTCAGCACCGCGCAGGCCCCCTGCATCACCCGGAACAGCAGCGGGCAGCCGCTGCCCTCGCCCAGCCGCATCCCCAGCAGCAGGCACGGCTCCAGCCCCAGCTCCCGGGCCGCCAGGCGGTAGCCGATCTCATAGGAGACGTGGGACAAAAACAGATAATCCCGCAACCGGGGACACAGGCGCACGGCGCACAGGGCCGCCACGATGGAGATATATCCGTCCACCGCCGCCGCCAGCCCCTCATGGGCGCAGCCCAGAAACAGCCCCGTCATGGCGGCAATGTCCAGGCCGCCTACCGCCGCCAGCACCCCGATGGGGTCCCCGGCGTCGGGCCGGTGCAGGGCCAGGGCCTGCCGCAGCACGCGCTTTTTCGTCTCGAAGCCCCGGTCCGTCAGGCCGCCGCCCCGGCCGGTCACCTCCTCCACGGAGGCCCCGGTCAGCGCCGCCAGCACCGCGGCGGAGGTGGTGGTGTTGCCGATGCCCATTTCCCCCACGCCCACGGCGTCTATGCCCTCGGCCTTGGCCTGCCGGGCCAGGTCCAGCCCCACGGCCAGGGCGTCCAGGGTCTGCTGCTCCGTCATGGCGGGCTCCACGGCGATATCGCCGGTGGAAAACCGGATTTTCCGGTCCAGCACCTGGGGGCAGGGCACCGGCGTCCGGATGCCCACGTCCACCACCTGCACATCGTCGCCGAAATACGCCGCCAATGCGGACATCCCGGTTTTGTGCCGGGTCATGTTCACCGCCTGCTGCACCGTCACGGACTGGGGGGCGCAGGATACGCCCTCCGCCACCACGCCGTTGTCCGCCGCCAGCACCGTCACCCGGCATCGCCGGACCTCCGGTCGGGCCGTCCGCAGGACCCCCGCCAGCCGGATGGACATATCCTCCAGGGCCCCCAGGCTTCCCGGGGGCTTGGCCAGCTCCGCCTGCCGCCGCCGGGCGGCGTCCATGGCCTCCCGGTCCGCCGGGAGAATAGACTCTATATATGCTGTCAATTCTTGCCTTGTCATGTGTTCGCTCCGTATCCGTGTTCCCGCAGCCACGCAAGAGACGGGCCGCAGTCCTGATTTTCTAATGTAAACGTAGCCGCCGGGCACAGCTCCAGGATGGTGTCCAGCACCTGCTCCATAGCCAGGGTCCCCTGGCCCAGGGGGTCGTGGAGGTCATCGTGCCCCGCGTTGTCGTGCAGGTGGACGTGCCGAAGCCACGGAGCCATGGGGGCCACCCATTCCAGGGGCGGCACCCGGCTGACGAAGGTGTTGGCATGGCCCACGTCCAGGCACAGGCCCAGCCGGGGATCGTCCACCTGCCGGGCGATGTCCGCCAGCAGCCGGGGCTCCGGCTCCATGACGTTTTCCAGGGCGACGGTCATATCCGGCGGCAGCTCCGCCAGAAGCTCCCGCCAGAAGAGCACCGACTGCTCCACATACCACTCCGGGAAGTACACCTGGGGCACAAAGCCTCCGTGGATGATGAGCCGCCGGACGCCCAGGTCCAGGGCCATATCCGCCGCCTGCCGGTATCGCTTTTCCGTCACCTGCCGCACCAGCGGGTCAATGGCGCAGGGGGCCAGCTCCGCAAAGGGGGCGTGGAACCAGAAGTGCTCCACTCCGGCCATATCCCGCCGGACGGCGGACAGCACCGCCGGGTCCTCCAGGTTGGGGGCATAGCAGAATGCCGCGATCTCCAGCCCCAGCCCGTTTTCCCGGGCCAACTCCGCCGCCCGGCTGTCAATGCCGGACAGATACAGACGGTCCCAAAGAGCTTCCCGTCTCATATGCGATTCCCCTTCCTTATTAAATGTGCAACAGCCGTCCCGCCAACCGGCCAGACGCCCAGGCCCATTGCAGGTTGAAGCCCCCGCAGTCGCCGTCGATATCCAGCACCTCGCCGCAGGCGTAGAACCCCGGCACCAGGCGGCTCTCCATGGTTCGGGGGTCGAACTCCCCGGTGCGCAGGCCCCCTGCGGTGACCTGGGCCTGGTCAAAGCCGCAGGTGCCGGTGACGGGCAGGGTAAACTCCCGCACCTGGCGGCACAGGGCCTCCAGCTGCCGGTCCGTCAGCTCCGATACCGGCTGGCCGCCGTTGATGCCCGCCGCCTTGCACAGCATCCGCCCCAGCCGGGGGTGGACGCTGCCGGTCAGCAGCGCACCGGCCTCCTGCCGGGACAGGGCCGTCCGCCGGCTATGCAGCCAGGCCATGGTATCCTCCCGGCTCCACCCGGGCAGAAAATCCAGGTGCAGCGTCAGGCCGTCGCCGCCGGCGGCCGCCTGGCGGGACAGGTCGAACACCGCCGGGCCGCTGACGCCGTATTCCGTAAACAGCACCTCGCCCTGACCGGCGGTCAGCGTCTCACCCTCCCGGGTCAGAGTCAGGGATGCCTGGGCCTTCACGCCCTTGAGGCCCCGGGGATAGGTGGGGTCGGTGCACACCTGCACCAGGGAGGGGTACAGCACCGTCCGGTGGTGGCCCAGCTGCCGGGCCAGCTGATAGCCGTCCATGCCGCCGCCCAACTTTCCCCCGGCGGCTCCTCCGGCTGCCAGAACGCACCGCCTGGCCGTGATGACGTCCCCCTCCTCCGTCCGGGCCTGAAACTGCCCGTCCCGGTGCTTCAGCTGGCGGATGACGCAGCCGGTGCGCACCCGGATGTTCTCCTGCTGCTCCAGGGCGAACCGCAGCACATCCAGCACCGATGCCGCCGCATTGCTCAGGGGATACACCCGCCCGCCGGGCTCCGTCACGGTGACAAGCCCCAGCTGCCGGAAGAAGTCCAGGGTCCCCGCCGCCGACAGCTCCGGGTCCTCCAGGGCGAAGCGGCAGAAGTCCGGCTCCTCCCCGTGATAGCGGTCCGGCAGGGCGTATTCGTTGGTGAGGTTGCAGCGGCCGTTGCCGGTGGACAGCAGCTTCCGGCCCACCCGGGCCTGCCGCTCCGCCAGCACCACCTGATGGCCCTGCCGGGCCGCCGTCAGGGCTGCCGCCATGCCCGACGCGCCGCCGCCGATGATGAGCACGTTCATCGCTCCGCCTCCAGCCGCTTCCGGGTCAGATACCCCTCCAGCATCAGGGCCGCCGCCACGGCGTCCACGGTTTTCTTCCGCTTTTTGGCGTTCTGGCCGTTATTGAACAGGATGTTGTGGGCGTCGATGGTGGTGCGCCGCTCGTCCCAAAGGGTCAGCGGCAGGCCCGTCAGCTCCTTCAGGGTCTCGCCGAAGGCGGCGGCCTTCTCCGCCCGGGGCCCCAGGGTGCCGTCCATGTTTTTGGGATAGCCCAGCACCAGCTCCCCGACCCCGTGCTGGGGGATGAGGGCGGCGATCTCCTGGGCCACCACCTCCGGCCGGCGGCTGTTGATAACGGTGGAAAAGCCCGCCAGCGTCCCGGTGGCGTCGGAAATGGCAATGCCGGTGTGGGCGTCGCCGTAGTCTATGGCCATGATCTTCATGGGAAGTACCTCGCTTTTTTTGTCATTCCCTTCTATCATACACGATTTTTCCCCGGCCTGCAACAAAATAAAGACGGTCCAAAAAGGGAAAAGCCCTTTTTGGACCGTCCTGTCAAAAAATCTTTTTTGACAAGCTGCGTTTTTATTCCTCCGCCCCGGCGGCGGGCAGGGTCAGGGTCACCTTGAACAGGTCCCCGTCGATGGTCAGGCGGAAGCCGCCGCCCTGCAGGGACATGAGGCTGGTGGCGATGGACAGGCCCAGGCCGCTGCCCTCGGTGGAGCGGGAGCTGTCCCCCCGGACGAAGCGCTCCGTCAGCTCGTCGGCGGAGATGTTCAGGGGATAGCGCGAGATATTCTTCACCACCATCCGCACGCCGTCCTCTCCCGCCTCCGTGGACAGATACACCCTTGTCCCGGGCATGGCGTATTTGCAGATGTTGCTCATCAGGTTGTCCAGCACCCGCCACAGCAGCCGCCCGTCGGCCATGGCCGCGGCTCCCGGCTCACACAGCGACAGCACCGGCTCCAGCACCTGCTTTTCCAGCCTCTGCTGATACTCGCCGCACACCTGGCTCAACAGCACGTTCAGGTCCGTGGGGGCCAGGGACACCGGGATATTCCCGGTGGACGCCTTGGAGGCCTCCACCAGGTCCTCCGTCAGCTTCCGCAGCCGCTGGGACTGCCGGTCCAGCACCTCCAGGTATTCCCTTGCGCTGTCGGAGGGCATCTCCTCCTTTTTCAGCAGGTCCACATAGCTGACAATGGACGTCAGCGGCGTCTTGATATCGTGGGACACGTTGGTGATCAGCTGGGTTTTCAGCCGCTCGGACTTCATCTTCTCCTCCACCGCCTGCTGGATGCCCTGCTGCACGGAGTTCAGGTTGGCCGCATGGCGCTTCAGCTCCGGCAAAGCCCCCCGGCTCAGGGTGATGGGGTGGGAGAAGTCCCCCTTGGCCAGGCTTTCGCCCCCCTGCTGCAGCTTCCGCAGGGCCAGCACCTGCCACATGGCCGCCCCCAGAATCAGGATATGCAGCGCCATATACACCGCCAGCTCTGCCTCGTTGAGATCATACGCAAGCATCAGCAGCTCCGCCGCCATAAGGGCGACGAGCACCGCGGCGGTTTTCCAGGTAAGGGGCAGACTCAGCACCAGCACCCGCAGGTGCCGCCAGGCCCAGACCGCTCCCCGGCTCAGCAGCCGCAGCAGCCGCAGCACCACCAGGTCCGCCAGCACCATGCCGGCCTTGCACCGGGCCGTAAACGCCAGGATGAACAGGTACGCCAGGGCCACGAACACGACCTCCCCCAGGACGGACGAGGGGTAATACGAAGCATTCCCATAGATCAGCCACTCACCGGCCAGAGCCAGCACAAACACGTCCAGGGGGATCCGGTCCAGCCAGGTCAGATGGACGCCCTCATGGCCCGGCCAATGCCCCGCCGCCGACAGAGAGAACAGCAGCGACCCCACGGCCACCACCGCACACAGGATCGTCACCACCCACAGCCGCACCGGGTGGGGATTCCAGACATCGTAAAAATATACCATTATCAGCTCACTGACGCCGTTTACGGCGGCAACTCCGGCCAGAGGCGTCAGCAGGAAGGCCAGGGCCTTGGCCCATATGGCGCTCAGGAGCTTTTTCACTGTGCCGTCCCCTCCATTTTATACCCCTTGCCCCACACCACCTTCAGATACCGGGGCTCGGCGGGGTTGATCTCGATTTTCTCCCGGATGTGCCGCACATGGACGGCCACGGGATTGTCCGCCGCCGGGTCCTCGTGCCACACCCGGCGGTATATCTCGTGGGGCGAGAACACCTTTCCCGGGTGCTGCATCAGAAGCCGCAGAATGTCGTATTCCAGAGGCGTCAGGTTCACGGTGTCCCCGTCCACGGTGACGGTTTTGGCGTTGTCGTCCAGGCTGACCCCGCCGATGGTCACGGCAGAGGGGGCCGTATGGCCGCCGCCCAGGGTCATATACCGCCGCAGCTGGGACCGGACCCGGGCCAGCAGCTCCACGGGGTTGAAGGGCTTGGTCACATAGTCGTCGGCCCCCATGTTCAGTCCCAGCACCTTGTCCGTGTCCTCGGACTTGGCCGTCAGCAGGATCACCGGCAGATTGTGGCTCTGCCGCAGGCGGGTCATGGCGGTGATGCCGTCCATCCCCGGCATCATCACGTCCAGCAGGATCAGGTGCACCTCCTCCCGGTCCAGCAGCCGCAGGGCCTGATAGCCGTCATAGGCCGTCAGCACCCGGTAGCCCTCGGCGGACAGATAGATGTTCAGGGCCGACACGATGTCCTTTTCATCGTCGCAGACCAGGATGGTGTACATGGTGATCGCCTCTCATTTCTCGGATTGCACCGGCGGCAGACTGCCGGTCAGAAGGGCAGCAGCTCCTCCCGGCCCCGGCCCCGCAGGGACGCGGCGCTGACCCGGTGCTCGATGGGCTTCCACTCCCCCTTGCTGAACAGCGCCGCAAAGGAGATGGGAATATAAGTAAACATAAACAGCGGGAAGGTGAAGGCGTACAGGACCTTCTTCACCGCCTTGGTATGGATGCGCTTCCACTCGGTGACGGTGGTGATGGCCCCCAGCACAAACAGGGTCAGATACATATTCAGCAGCATCTGCCCCACGGACCACAGGGCAATGGTCAGGTCCTCCCCGTGGACGGCCCCCAGAACGGCCGCCGTCACGTTGCAGACGATGGCCGTGGCCGACAGGACGAAGGCCGGCATAATGGCCGCCGCCATGTCGTAGCAGGAGAAGCTCCCCCGGGCCGCGCCCCGCAGCAGCTTGGCGCCGTAGCCCCGGAATACCTGCAAATACCCCTTGGACCACCGCAGCCGCTGGTTCCAGGACTGGCGGAAGGTGGTGGGCTGCTCGTCATACAGCACCGCGTCGGGGCAGAAGGCGATCTTCCGGCCCCGGGTCACCTGATCCACGGAGAACTGGATATCCTCCGTCAGCAGGTGGAAGGGCCAGGGGCCCGTCTCCTCCAGCACCCGGCGGCTGAACAGGAAGCCGGTGCCGGACACGGCGCAGCTGGTGCTCAGCAGGAACCGGGCGTGGTTGAGATACCGGCTCTCCCGCAGGAACCACAGGGCATAACCGGCGCTGATCCAGTTGTCGCCGTAGTTCTTGCTGTTGCGATAGCTGGTGACGATGTCGTGACCGTCGGAAAACGTCCGGTTCATGGCCTCCACATAGTTGGGAGCCAGAATATTGTCCGCGTCAAACACGAAGTATCCGTCAAATCCTTGGGGATAATCCTGCTCCAGGTGCTCCAGCAGCTCCTGCAGGGCGTAGCCCTTGCCCACCTGCACCTGGTTGAACCGCTCATACACGTTGGCCCCGGCCACCCGGGCCACCATGGCCGTGTCGTCGGTGCAGTTGTCCGCCAGGACGAAAATGGACAGCAGGCTCTGCGAATACGTCTGCCCCCGGAGGCTGGCGATCAGGTCGCCGATGACCCGCTGCTCGTTCCGGGCACAGATCAGAACGGCGTACCGGTTGTCCTTGGCCGGGCCGTGGGGCCGGGCCTTCCGCAGCCAGGGCACCGGGATATACAGGAACTGATAGGTATAGCAGACGAAGAAAATAACCGCTATGACAAAATTGATGGTTTTTAACGTTTCCATAGGCGCTTTCCTTTCTCTGTGCGTACAGCGTCAAGTGTATCAAGATAATTGATACACCAAGTGTACTACATCTCCTCCGTTCTGTCAAGTGCAGAACGGAGGACGGCTGGATATGAGATGCGGCTCATCTATCCCGGTTTATGACATCCAGTATAAAGAAAAACACTTAAAGAAACAAGGGGGGAACCTTTAAGATTCCTTAAAGATGGTATAACAGTTTTGTCACCTGGCCGTCACAGTCCGATTTTTCGGACAGCGGCCCTGGTATACTGAGGGCACAGTGAAAGAAATTGAGTCTGTCGAAAAACTCAGAAATCTTCCGTCATCGGAAAGGAAGATCGTTACGAAAGAAACCCATCAGGGGTG
>OGLN01001484.1_pt1 | contig 16515 bp, 15 predicted proteins | sample 1572641 | NCBI WGS metagenome assembly OGLN01 (sample SAMEA2581903, study PRJEB24529) | metagenome | biome: Human gut stool | place: China | collected 2011
TTACAAGGACTCGTTTCATAGGGCAGTCACCTCAGTGAACAAGGAACAGTTCCAGCACGAACACGACGGCACAGCAGGCCACAGATACCTGAAACAGGCTTGCGCCGAACCAAGCAGCTGCAATGCCTACCACCAGCGCCATGGCACCGGCAGCCGGGCTCTGGGTCGCGTTGACAATGGCCGGGAAGGTCATGACCGCCAGCGTCACATAGGGCACATAATACAGAAACGACTGAATGAAGCGATTTTTGATGGGCTTGCGGATCAGTGTGAGCGGAAGGATGCGGATGGCATAGGATACCAGCGCCATCACTGCAATGTAAATGTAATGATTATGCGTCATGCTCTGCCTCCTGCTCTTCTGGATTTACCGGAAAAAGAGCTGCTGCAGCGCTGGAAATGAGCACTGTGAGCAAAATGGTGCGCGTGCCCTCCGAAAGAGCGGAGATACCCGGCAGGTAATTGCACACAAAGCTCAGTGCAAAGCTGATGGCAACAAGTGCAGCTACCACCCTGCTCTTACGCGCCGGAGGAATGATGATGGCAAGGAACATGCCGTAAAGGGCAACGCTCAGCGCACTGACAGCCCGCAGCGGCAGCAGATTGCCCGCAATGATGCCCAGCGCCGTACCGATGGCCCAAGCCGGTGCCGCCAGCAGAATGGCACCGTAGGTATAATATGGGTTCAGGCTGCCGGGCCGTGCAATGGTGATGCCAAAAAGCTCGTCTGTCACATCATAACCGATGAGCAGCCTGTGCCAGAAGGGTGTGCCCGGCGCAAAGCGCTGGGCCAGTGCGCAGCTCATGAGCAGATAGCGCGCATTGGCGATGAGGGTGATCACGGCCACCTGAAAATAGCTGGCACCGCTCATAATAAGCGCAAAGGCAGCGTATTCACCGGCCGATGCGTTGTTCAGCAGACTGGCCAGAAACCCCTGAAGCGGGGTAAAACCCGCCTTGCGGGCTGCAATGCCCAGCGAGAAAGAGACGGCAAAATAGCCCAGTGCGATGGGCACGCCATCCCGGATGCCCTCACAAAACACCTTTCGGCTGAAGGCCCACACAGGCTTCTGCTCCCGGATGATGTCCGCATCCAGAAGCGAATTGCTTGTTTCCATGTTGAAATTGCTCCTTTCCTGTTCCAAACATTGTCTATTATACTCCACCGCCGGGCCGGAGAAAAGGGCCTTGTAACATTTTTTGTGATAAAAACGCTCAAAAATTTTTATGGCAGACATAAGATTTCGTTTGGCCGGATCGCTTGTTCGGGCATACAAAAAGCACAGGCACCACTCCGGAAAGAGCAATGTCTGTGCTTTTGGGGTCAGAGGCCCGGCACCAGAAAATGCTGTGCCTGCGTCAGCACCCGGGTGTCGGGGTCCAGTCCGTTGGCCGCCAGCATCTGAGCCGGCGGCACATGGAACCGCCGCGCGATATCGAACAGCGCCTCCCCTTCCTGTGCATAGTAAATGCGCAAGGTGATCTCCGGGTCGGCAGGGGTCAGGGCTTCGCCCAGCGAAATGCTGCCAATGCCCTGCCGGGTACTGCGTCCCAGGATGGCACCCTCAGCCCGGGCGGTGATGGTTACGGTAAGGGTTCCGCCGGTGCAGGTACACTGTACGCTGTCGGTACTCAGCCAGCATTCCGGCTGCAGCTGCATCCCGGCGGGCACCTCGGCCGGGATGGGCACGGAAAGCTCCAGCGTTTTTTCGTAGCTGTCCAGCTCTCCCAGGCTGTTCTCCGCAAAGGCGGTGGCCGTGGCGCGGGCTGTCAGCGCCCAGCCGCCGCCCTGCCCACTCTGCTGCGAGATGCTGACAGGCCCATACGATACAAAACAGGCACGCAGCTGTGCCCCGGCATCCGGCAGCGGGCCGGAACCGGAAACCGTCGTGGTTGCATTCAGCAGGCAGACAAGTTCTTCGGCCGCCAGCTCCTGTGGGACAAGCTCCGTTTCAAACCGGGTGGAAAAGGCATCCGCCGCATATTGCAGCTGGTAGCTGCGCCAGGCCCGCAGATGCAGCATCAGGCTGGCCGACAGGGTGCCCGCCGCGTCCGGCTGTCCTTCCGTCAGGGAGAAGCCTACCGGCTCCACCACGCAAAGACACTTGCAGTCCTCGGTCAGGCCGTCCACATCCAGCACCTGCTGGAACGGCAGAGTCGTGCTCAGGCTCTGCAATTCGGTTTCCTGCTCGGCACGCCAGGCACACTGCACCCGTACTTCGCCCTTGACCACCGCTTTGCCGGACAGCAGCCGTACCTCCTGTGCAGTGGCTGTGCCTGCAATGTCCAGCACCGCCGCCGGCGGGCTGGGAAAAGCCAGCTCCCCTTCGGCCGAGATCAGCTTATCCAGCACCGCAATGCTGCGCACGCCCTGCAGGGTGTCCAGCTGCTGCTCAATGCCGCCATCGGCCAGTGCAGTGATCACCTCCGCTTTGTTCTGGGTGCGCACGGTCGCCACCAGCCCCACGGCACCCCGAACCTCCATGCGGCGCGGGGTGACCACCCGGCTGTTGAGGTATTCGGTCTGACCCTCCACCACCGCCGTCCAGGCCGTAAAGTCAAATTCCGGCAGTTCCAGCTGCTTTGTAAAGGGCAGTTTCTGTTCGGTCTGGCAGAGGCCTGCACCCTCCTCGCCCTGATAATAGACCGTACAGCGCAGATAACCCTCCAGTGTCAGCCTGCCTGGCTGCAGCTGCTTTTGCAGGATGACCGGCTTTGCAAAGCATTTGACCAGTTTGAACACCGGCGGCAGATAGTCCGAGACCAGGATCTCGGTCTCCAGCGGGAGCTCTGCCTTGACGGTGCACACCGTGCCCGCCTGCGGCATCGTGTCCCGAAAGATCTTCAGTTCCATGCAAGATGCTCCTTTCCCTGTCCGCTTCTACCACACGGTATGCGGCCGGGCCGGGAGATATGCAGCAAAAAGCTCCCGCCGGGGCCTGCCCGACGGGAGCTTTGCTTGACTTGCGCTTATTCCTGCGTGTTGCTGCGGATGCCAAACAGTCTGCGCAGCACACCGCGCAGCAGTCTGGGGCTTTTGAGCACGATCACCTGCATCCCGATCCCCACCTTTCCGTCTGATACCACACTATAAGCAGTTTGCAGCCGGAATGTTCCGGAATTGCCGGAAAAGAATCAGTCCGCCACCGTTTCCACGATGACCAGTGCCCCTTCGCGAGTGGACACCGTGATGCAGTCGGAGCCTTCGGCGTATTCGTTGCTGACGCCCAGCGGGTAGCCTGCGGTCAGCTCTGCATCGGTGAGTTCGTAATAGGAACCCTGCTCGCAGACGCCCTCTGCACGGCCTTCCATGGGGAACGCCGAGAAATAGAAGTAATCCTCTTTGGGGTAGCGGCGCGTCTCGCCGGGCATCACAAAGGTGATGCGGCTGCGCTCGTCCTGCAGGGTGGCACGCACACCGCGCTTTTCCAGGCCGAGACCGGTGCACAGGTTGGCAAGGGTATGCTCCAGCCGCCTGCCGCCGAGGCCCCCCAGCAGAAGCACCTCGTCAAAGCCCTTCTGCACGGCCAGCTTTGCCGCGTATTCCGTATCGGTATCGTCCTTGACATGGGGCAGAACTACGATCTCGTCGTCCTCCTGCTGCGGGCAGGGTGCCGTGTCGAAGTCGCCCACGATCACATGGGGCTTGCAGTGCAGGGGCGCGCAGTTGCGGTAGCCCGCATCGCAGGCGATGATAAAATCATCTTCCCGCAGCAGACCGGCCAGCGCCGGAGAGACCGGGCAGGCCGAAAGGATCACACACCGTGCCATAAACAAACCTTCCTTGCTTTTTAAAATTTAGGGCGCTGCCAGTCCTTGACGTCCTTGACCTCATCGTACATGGCGCAGTAGCTGTCGTAGCGGGTCTGGGAGAGCTTGCCTTCCGCAAGGGCGGCGCGGACGGCGCAGCCCTTCTCGGAGCGGTGGGAGCAGCCGGTGAACTGGCACGCGCCGAGGTAAGGCCCGAACTCCGGGAAGGCGTGTTCCAGACCCTCTTTCGGGATGAAGCCCGCCCGGCTGGCCTCGAGGCTGGCGAAGCCCGGGGTGTCGGCGATGCGGCCCCCGAAGGCTTCAAAGATGGTCACCTCGCGGGTGGTGTGACGGCCACGGCCCAGCTTCTGGCTGATGGCGGCGGTCTGACGCTCCACGTCGGGCAGGAGCGCGTTCAGCAGGGTGGATTTGCCCACGCCGGAGTTGCCGCAGAAGGCGCAGAGACGGCCATTGATCCAGTGTTTGATGTCGTCCAGACCCTCGCCGGTGGCGTAGTCGATGCGGATGAAGGGCAGGGTCGATTTTTCGTAGGCGCTGCGCAGAAACTCCGCCTCGGCGAGATCGCTTTTGGTGCAGACGATGACGGGCTGGACGCCCTTGTCCACCGCGATGGCCGAGAGTTTATCCAGCACGAGGGTGCTGGGGGTGGGCTGGGTGGTGCTTGCCACGAGGAACAGCACATCGAGGTTCGCCATGGGCGGGCGGACGAAGATGTTCCGCCGGGGCGCGATGTCCGCGATGACCGCTGCGCCGTTCTCGGTCTCCAGCGTCACCACGTCGCCCGCCACGGGGGTGATCTTCTGCTTGCGGAAGATGCCCCGGGGCTTGCACTCCACGATGCCTTCCGACGTCTTAACGTAATAAAATCCGCCGATGCCTTTTGTGATATAACCTGTCATACCTTCTCCTTTAGCCCAGCCAGGACGTCCACCAGTCGCTGAGACCGCCGCCGGTGGAAGAAGACGAGCTGGCGCCGGTGCTCTCGCTGGAAGAGCTGCTGCCCCCGAAGAGGCCGCCCAACCAGCCGCCGGAGCCGTCGCTGCTTCCGGTGCTCTCGCTGGGTGCTTCGGGTTCCGGTGCAGGCTCGGGGCCTGCGCTGACCACGACGCTGACGCGGGTGTTCAGCTTGGCCGATGCGCCCTCGCCGGGGTTCTGGCTGATGATGCTGCCCACGGGCTGGTCGCTGTACTGCTCCGTCTGGCTGCCCAGACCCAGTTTCCGCTGCACCAGCAGGGTACGGGCGTCGTTCACGTTCATGCCGATGAGGCTGGGGACTTTGGTGGTGGTGGCCACCTGCGGGCGGCTGACGTAGACCACCACCGTGGTGCCTGCGGCCACCTGACTGCCTGCGGCGGGGTCGGTGCGGATGATGGAGCCTGCGGCCACCGACTCATCCACGGCCTGAGTGACCAGCACCGACACGCCCAGGTCCTTCAGCTGCTGTTCGCCGTCGGCCTGCACGTAGTTGGTCAGGTCGGGGACGGTGACGTAGTGGATGCCGAGGCTGACGGTGAGGGTCACGCTCTGGCCCTCGCGGACGGTGCGGCCCGCCACCGGCGACTGCTTGTAGACATAGCCTGCGGCGTAGTCGTTGCTGTACTCCTCTTCCCAGTTGACGACCACCTGACCGGAGGCCACCTGCTCAGAGGCGTTCACCTCGTCCTGCGTCATGCCGCTGAAATCGCTCAGCACGATGTCGTCGCTTTTGGTCATGATGTTGCTGGAATCGTTCAGGATGGTCCAGCACAGGGCCGCACAGGCCAGCGCAAAGGCCGTCGTGATGCCCAGCAGCACCGGCATAAAGCCGCTGCGCTTCTTCTTTTTCGCCTTAGCCTTGGGGCGGGCGGGATTCGCCGCCGGTTTCTCCGGGGGTCTGCGGATGCTGCGTTTCTGCGGCATGGGGTCATTCACCACCTTTTCAGGTTCTTCTTTTACATATTGATACTGGAACGTGACGGAGGGGTCCTGCACGTAGGCGTCCAGTGCTCCCAGCATCTCTGCGGCGCTGGAATACCGGTTGACCGGCAGCTTTGCCATGGCGCGCTCCGTGATCTGCACGAGGCCCAGCGGCACGTCCGGGGCAAGCTCTGCCAGCGGCTTCGGGGTGTCCCGTATCTGCTTGCGGGCCACCTCCACCATGTCGTCGGCGTCGAAGGGCAGCCTGCCCGAGAGCATCTCGTACATCATGACGCCCACGGAGTAGATGTCGCTCTTGGGGTCGGTCTCCTCCCCCTTCGCCTGTTCGGGGCTGATGTAGTGGACGCTGCCCATGGCCTTTTTGCCGTTCTGTATCTGGTTCTCGGCCCGGGAGATGCGGGCGATGCCAAAGTCCATCATCCGCAGCTGGCCGTTGTCCAGCAGCATGATGTTCTGGGGCTTGATGTCCCGGTGCACCACACCGTTGGCGTGGGCATGTTCCAGCGCCTTTAAGATCTGGGAGATGAAGTGCACGGTCTCCCGGTTGGTCAGCCTGCCGCCGCGCTGGTTAAGGTACTCGCGCAATGTCATGCCGTCCACATATTCCATCACGATATACTGCAGATCATCATTCACCGATACATCGTACACTTTTACGATGTTGGGGTGGTTCAGCAGCGAGATGGCCTTGGATTCATTTTTAAAGCGGCGCACAAGGTCCGGGTCGTGCATATACTCCTGCCGCAGCACCTTTACCGCCACCACGGTACCGGCAGGCACCGGGCCGTTGTGCCCCAGCATGACCGCCTTGTAGACGTTTGCCATGCCGCCGGAACCGATCAGCTCCCGCACCTCATACAGGCCGTCCAGCTTTTTGCCGATCAGGTTATCCATTGCGCACCTCCGTCGGATCTGCGCTCAGCAGAAGCGCGGTGATGTTGTCCGGGCCGCCGTTTTCGTTGGCGGCATGGATGAGCTTGTCCGGCAGATCATAGAACGGGCCTGCCGCCAGCAGCTGCTCGATCTCGTCCCGGGGCACGGCATTGGTCAGGCCGTCCGAGCACAGCAGCAGGATATCCCCTTTCTGCAGCGGTGCGGTGGTGAACTCCGAGTCCAGCCGGTAGTCCACGCCCAGCGCCTTGGTGATGATGTTTTTCTGAGGGTGGTGCTCGGCTTCCTCCACGGTAATGGTGCCGCAGTCCACCAGCTCCTGCACATAGGAGTGGTCGTGGGTGAGCTGGGTCAGTTTACCGCCCCGGCAGAGGTAGGCGCGGGAATCGCCCGCGTGGCAGAGGGTGGCTTCCCCGCCCCGCACCAGTGCGCAGACCGCCGTGGTTCCCATACCGGCCAGCGATTCCTCGTGGGCGGCTTTGTTGAACACATAGCGGTTGGCGCTGATGAGGGCCTTTTTCAAAAAAGCTCCCTCCTGCCCTGCTCCGCACTGGGCGTACTGCTCCTGAAACACCTGCTCGATGACATTGCAGGCCCCCTGTGAGGCCTCGCGGCCGCCTTTGGCACCGCCCATGCCATCACACACCAGTGCCCAGACAGCACCGCCAGGCAGCTCCCCGGCACGGTAATCATCCTGATTTTCCTGCCGGACGCGGCCCACATCCGTTTTTCCTGCTAGTTTCATAGGCTTCTCCTCTTGCGATTTACGCCTTACCATTCATTTCGTCCCGGCGCAGCTGGCCGCAGGCGGCGCTGATCTCGCTGCCAAGACGGCGGCGTACCGTGGCGTTGACCCCCAGGCTCTCCAGCTTTTTCTGGAAGCGCTGGACATTGGCGGCATCGGTAGCCGAGTAGGGGCTTCCGTCCACCGGGTTGATGGGAATGAGGTTCACATGAGCACCCATGCCCCGGATGAGGTCGGCCAGCTGTCTGGCACAGGCATCGGAATCATTGACACCGCGCACCATCGAATACTCAAAGCTGACCCGGCGGCCCGTGGTCTCCTGATAGCGGCGGACAGCGGGCATCAGCACCTCCACGGGGTAGGCATCATTGACCGGCATCATGCCGCTGCGGATCTCGTTGTTGGGGGCGTGCAGGGAGACCGAAAGGGTCAGCTGCAGCTTTTTCTCAGCCAGCTGGTCGATTTTGGGCACCAGGCCGCAGGTAGAAAGGCTGATGTTGCGCATTCCGATGTTCACGCCCTCCGGGGAGGAGATGTTCTCAAGGAAGCGCATGACCTCGTCAAAATTATCCAGCGGTTCCCCGATGCCCATGAGGACGATGTGGGAGATGCGCTCCCCGATGTCCTTCTGGGCGGTATAGATCTCAGAGCAGATCTCACCGGCTTCCAGGTTGCGCACCCGGCCTGCCTGGGTGGAGGCGCAGAAGCGGCAGCCCATCCGGCAGCCCACCTGGGTGGAGACGCAGACCGTGTTGCCGTAGTGGTAGCGCATGACAACGGTCTCGATGCAGTTGCCGTCGGCCATCCGCAGCAGATATTTCACGGTGCCGTCCTTGGCCTCCTGCCGCCGCTCGATGATGGGCGCGGCGATGTAAAATGCCTCCTCGAGCTTTGCCAGCAGGGCTTTGGGCTGGTCGGTCATGGCCGAAAAGTCGGTCACGAGCTTCTGGTGGACCCAGTGGAAGATCTGTTTCGCCCGGAAGCCGGGCTGGCCCATCGCTTTCAGCTCCGCTGTCAGCTGTTCCAGCGTCAGGGAGGATATACAGCGTTTAGTCTCCATGAAAATCTCCTTTTGTCAGGAATCACGTTTCTGCATCGCGCAGAGGAAAAAGCCGTCCATGCCGGTGCGGGTGGGGACGGAAAGCGCACCCCAGTCCCCCACGGTCATCCCGGCCGGGAAGCGGACGTCCGGCGTCACCACCCGGAACTCCGGGTGTCGGCCCACGAAGGCCCGCACCTGCTCTTCGTTCTCGGCAGGGTCGATGGTGCAGGTGGAGTAGACCAGACGCCCGCCCTCTTTCAGGTGGGCGGCGGCTGTATCCAGAATGGCCGACTGGGTGGCCAATAATTCATCGTGACGCGCTTTTTCGAGGGTCTTGTAGCGGATGTCCGGCTTCTTGGCGAGGATGCCGAGGCCGCTGCAGGGGGCGTCCACCAAAATAGCGTCCGCCATGGGCAGGTCGGCATCTGCCTTTGTGCCGTCGGAGACCCGGGGCTCCACATGGGCAAACCCCATCCGCTCCACGGCCTTGCGGATAAGCTGGACGCGGTTCTCGCTGACGTCGCAGCTCACCAGCCGCCCTTCGTCCTGCATCTCCTCGATGAGGAGCAGGCTCTTGCCGCCGGGGGCAGCGCAGAGGTCGAGGACGGTATCGCCGGGCTTTGCCTCCACACAGAGGGCGGCAAGCTGGCTGGCCTGCCCCTCCACATGGAAATATCCGTCCCGGAAAAGCCCGCTCTCCGCCGGACTCCCCTCGAAGCGGGCTAAGACACTGCCCGGCACGAGGCCCGGGGCGGCGGTCTTCGCGCCCGAGGCCAGCAGCTTTTCGCAGAGGGCTTCCGGCGTCCCTTTCAGGGGGTTGGCCCGGAGGCTGGTCAGGCCGCCGTCGGCGGTGTGGGTCAGGATGTCCAGCGCCTCGTCGGGGTAGTGTTCGTGGAGGAACGCTGCCACGTCCCGGCCCGCCGAGCCCAGCACCATCAGCCGCTCCACCTCGTCGGCGAAGACGGCAGAGCCGAGGTCATAGCCGATGGCCCGGCGCAGCACGGCGTTCACGAGGCCGGAGGCGCTGGCTTTTTTGAAGGTGCGGGTCAGCTTGACGGCCTCATTGACCGCCGCCGAAGCAGGCACCTGCATATAGCGGGCCTGCGCCAGCGCGGCGCGGAGAATTTCCCGCACCTGCGGGTCGAGCCTGGCAAGCCCTTTGGGCAAAAACTGGCTCAGGATATAGTCCAGCGTCCCCTGATGTTCCAGCACGGTATAAAAAATCGCGCTGGCAAATGCTTTATCGCGGCCTTCTAGCTTCTGGCGGCGCAGCTCTGCGTCGAGGATGAGGTTCGAGAAACCGTCCTGCTCCTGCCGCACCAGCGCCGCCACCGCCGCCGCGCGGGGATTCGGGCCGCTCACAGGCTGTCCCCCGCCTTGAGGCGGAGTCCGGCGGCGAAGGAGGTGCCGTCCATGGGCTTCTTGCCCTCCGGCACGACGTGCAGAAGCTGGATCGCGCCCTCACCGCAGGCCACGGTCAGGGGCTTGGTGGCGAGGACAGTGCCAGCGGCTTCGCCGTGGCTTTCCGCCACGCGGCACTCCATGACTTTGACCTTCTTGCCGCCCGCCGTCACGAACCATGCCCCGGGCCACGGGTTCATGCCCCGCACCCAGTTGTGGATGTGGTCGGCGCTGTCGGTCAGCTTGAACTCCGCCATCTCCTTGCTCAGCATGGGGGCGACGGAAGCGTTCTCGTGGGCCTGAGGCTCTGCTTTCAGCGTCCCGGCTTCGATGGCAGGCAGGGTCTCACAGAGCACCCGTGCGCCCACGGCAGTGACCCGGTCGAACAGCTGGCCGCTGGTCTCCTCGGGGTCGATGGCGATCTTCTCGCAGGCCAGCACGTCGCCGGTGTCGAGGCCCTCGTCCATCTGCATGATGGAGACGCCCGTCTCGGCGTCGCCGTTCAGCACCGCCCACTGCACGGGGGCGCTGCCCCGGTATTTCGGCAGCAGGGAGACGTGGAGGTTGATGCAGCCGTATTTCGGCGCTTCCAGCACCGATCTGGGCAGGATGCAGCCGTAGGCCACCACGACGATGAGCTCCGGAGCCAGCGCGCGGATGTTCTCGTCCTCGCCGCCGTCCCGCAGGGTGCGGGGCTGAAAGACGGGGGTGCCGTGGGCCAGCGCCACTTCCTTCACCGGGGGTGCGGTGAGCACCTGTTTGCGGCCCACGGGCTTATCGCGCCGGGTGTAGACCGCGCAGATGTCGTGGCCCGCCTCATACAGGGCTTTCAGGCAGTCCGCCGCAATGTCCGGCGTCCCCATGAACAGAATGCGCATCAGTCGTTCTCCTTCTTCTTGGCGGCAGCGGCGCGGCCCTCCTCGGTGTCCTCATAGAAGAACTCGCTGGACTCCATGATGGTGATGCCGTCCAGATGGTCGTTCTCGTGCTGGATGCAGCGGGCCAGCAGGCCCTCGGCTTCCAGCTCGAACCACTCGCCGTGGCGGTCCTGTGCGCGGACCTTGACGGCTGCGGGGCGGGTCACGGCGCCGTTGTGGCCCGGGAAGGACAGGCAGCCCTCGTAGGCGGTCTCCTCGTCCTCAGACACGGCGAGGATCTCCGGGTTGACGAAGTCGATGAACTTGTACTCGTAGTTTTCGGGGATCTCCTCCGGGGCGTCGGTGGTGTCCCACACCACGAACAGGCGGCGCATCATACCCACCTGCGGGCCAGCCAGACCCACGCCGTCGGCGGCGATCATGGTCTCGCGCATATCGTCCAGCAGGGTGGCCAGACGGTCGTCAAAATTGGTCACAGGGCGGCAGACCTTGTTCAGGATGGGGTCGCCTTCTTTAACAATATTACGGATAGCCATAATGGTACCTCCAGTTTTATCAGATGTCTCCGTCCGAGTGCAGGTCTACCACGACCGATGCCTTGGACGGCAGTTTTTCTTTTTCATACAGTGCCAGCGTGCTGCGCACGAGGTCGCGGAAGCGGCGGTCGTTGCGGCACTTAACGGTAAGCTTATAGCGGTAGGTGTCGTTGATCTTTTCAATGCTGCCGGGCGTAGGGCCCAGAATGCGCAGGGGCAGATCCGGCTGCTTGGCCGCCTGCTGCCCTAAAAGCGCCGAGAAACGGGCAGCGGCACGCGCCACCTCGTTCTCCTTTGCACCGGCAAAACCGATGACGCACAGCCCGCAGAAAGGCGGGTACAAGCCGAGCTTGCGGTAGGCGATCTCCTGCTCGTAGAAGGCGTCGTAATCCTGTGCAGCGGCAAGGGTGAGCACCGGGTTGTCCGGGTCGGTGGTCTGGATGATGGCAAAGCCGGGCTCTTTTGCGCGGCCGCTGCGTCCCACCACCTGTGTGATCAGGCTGAACACGTTCTCGTATGCCCGGAAGCCCTGCGCGAACAGCAGCGAATCAATGCCCAGAACACCCACAAGGGTCACGTCCTCGAAGTCCAGACCCTTCGCCACCATCTGGGTGCCCACCATGATATCGTATTCATGCGCTGCAAATTTGGCAAGCAGCTTCTCGTGGGCGTCCTTGGCGGCGGTAGAGTCCTGATCCATGCGCAGCACCCGCGCCTCCGGGAAGAGCTTTGCCAGTTCCTCCTCGGCCTTCTGGGTGCCAAAGCCCCGGTACTGCAGCTTGCCGCCGCAGGCCGGGCAAAGGGTGGGCGGCGGCTCCTGCTGGGAGCCGCAGTAGTGGCACAGCACCTTATGCGCTGATTTGTGGTACACCATGGGTACGCTGCACTTGGGGCACTTGAGCACCTCGCGGCAGTCCTCGCACTGGGCAATGGTCTGGTAGCCCCGGCGGTTGAGCAGAAGAATGGTCTGCTTTTCTGCCTCAAGATTGCGGCGGATGGCATCCTCCAGCGCAAGGCTGATCTCGCGGGGATTGCCTGCTGCCAGCTCTGCCCGCATATCCACGATCTGCACGCTGGGCAGCGGGTTGCCGCCGTAGCGCTTGGTCAGGCGCACCAGCTGGGTGCGTCCGTTCTGTGCAGCGTAGAAGCTCTCGGTGCTGGGGGTGGCACTGGCCAGAAGCAGCAGGGCGCCGTTTTCGGCGGCACGCTGCCGGGCGACCTCGTGGGCAGAGTAGCGTGGTGCGGATTCCGACCGGTAGGTGTGCTCCTGCTCCTCGTCAATGATGATAAGGCCGATGTTTTCCAGCGGCGAAAACACAGCGCTGCGGGTGCCCACCACGATATCTGCGCCGCCATCCTGAATCATCTGCCATTGCAGCAGACGTTCGGTGTGGTTGAGCGCGGAGTGCTGCACCGCCACCCGGCGGCCGAACTGCCCCTTGAGCCGCAGGATCATCTGCGGGGTCAGGCTGATCTCCGGCACCAACACCAGCGCCTTGCGGCCAAGTTCCAGACAGCGGGAAATCAGCTTTAAAAACACCAGCGTCTTGCCGCTGCCGGTCACGCCGTACAACAGTGCCGAATGGGGTGCGGAATCTTCCAACTTGGGCAGCAGTGTATCGTAAGCGGCCTGCTGCTGCTCCGTGAGGGTGATGGGGTCGTTGCGCAGCGGAATGGAGGCGTACAGGTCGATGGACTTATTCACCTTGCTGCATTCCAGCACACCCTTGGTGCACAGGTTATCCAGCACCGCGCGGCTGATGCCCTTATCCTCCAGTTCGTTCAGGGTGCGGGGACCGCCGCTCAGCAGCGCCACCGCCGCCAGCTGCTTTGCCGTAGGCTTTGGCTTTTGCGGCAGAGTGCCCACAAGCTTATAGGCATTTTCGGTGTGACGGGTAAGCTGCTTTTGCAGCACCGGGGTCACACCGTCTGCCGCCACAGCGGGCTTGTACTGCGCACCGTACGGAATGACTGCCTTGACGGCCTCGTAGTAGGTGCAGAAGGTGCGCTCCTTTAAAAAATGCACCAGCCGCAGCAACTCCGGTGTCAGACAGGCCGAGGCCGGGGCTACATCGAACAGATATTTCAGCTTGGAGTGCTCCGGCTCGGCATCGCAGGCCAGTACCACGCCCATGCGGGCGCGGCTGCCCTTGCCAAAGGGCACCAGCACCATACTGCCCAGACGCACCGCATTCTGGTGCTCCGGCAGAACAGCGTAGGTATACAGCTTATCAAAATGGAAGGTCGCATTGCTGACGGCAATGCCTACCGTTTTGGGCATTCGTCCAACTCCTTCAACGCTTGATTTTTCACTCCTGCAACCCGGCGCGCTGACAGATGACCTGATACAGCTCTGCGGCGCAAGGCTCGATCTGATTATTGACCAGCTTTACAGTAAACTTATCCTGCTCGGCCAGCTCCTGCCGGGCAGTGGCAAGACGTTCCTGAATGCTTTCCTCAGTCTCGGTGCCGCGGCCGCGCAGGCGATGCTCCAGCTCCTCCACAGAGGGCGGCAGCAGGAACACAGTGGTAGCGCCCGGGAACATCCGGCGGATATTGGCAGCGCCGTGCACGTCAATGACCAGCACGACCACCTTACCGGCTTCCAGCCGCTTTTCCACCTCAGACTTCAGGGTGCCGTAGTAGTTGCCGTTATAGAAGTTGTGCTCCACCACCTGATCGTTTTCCAGCAGTTGCTGGAACTGCTCGCGGGTGCGGTAGTAGTAGTCCACACCCTCCTGCTCGCCGGGGCGCGGGGCGCGGGTGGTGGCAGAGACGGTCTTTTCGATCTCGGGGTGTGCCTCGCGCAGTGCCTTGACCACGCTGTCCTTACCAGTACCGGCTGCACCGGAAACCACAAACAGAAATTTATCATTCGCCATGAGATGCTTCTTCCTCCATTGATGTTCTGCCCTCCTGCCCCGCGGCGCGGCTTGCCACCGTTTCGGGCTGAAGAGCGGACAGCACGACGTGATCGGAGTCCATGATGAGCACTGCACGGGTGCTGCGGCCATAAGAGGCATCGATCAGCATCCCCCGCTCACGCGCTTCCTTCACCAGACGCTTGACCGGTGCAGAGTCCGGGCTGACGACTGCCACCACGCGCCCCGCACTGACCATATTGCCAAAGCCGATGTTGATGAGTTTCATAGGCTCCTCCACAACATATTATTCCAGATTCTGGATCTGCTCGCGGATTTTTTCGATCTCCGCCTTCATATCCACCACAATACGGGTGATATCCAGATCCTGACACTTGGAGCCAATGGTGTTGGTCTCGCGGTTCAGCTCCTGAGTCAGGAAGTCCAGCTTGCGGCCCACGGGCTCGTCCAGCTGCAGGATATCGCGGTACTGGGCAATGTGGCTGCGCAGACGGACAGTTTCTTCATCCACGGCGGTCTTATCACCAAAAATGGCGGCTTCGGTCAGCACACGGGCGTCATCAATGTCACGATCCTGCAGGATGACCTTGAGTTTCTCGTACAGGCGGTTGGTGTAGTTCTCTACCCGGCCTGCACTCAGGCTCTCCACTTTGCCGACGCACTGTTCCAGAAACACAAGACGGCTTTCCACGTCTGCCTTCATCTTGGCGCCCTCGGCAGCGCGCATCTCCACAAAGCGATCCAGCGCCTGCGCGGTAACGGCAGACACATCCTGCCACAGCTGCTCCTCGTCCACATCGGCGTGGCGGGTGGTCAGCACATCCGGGAAACGGGTCAGAACGGCGGTGGACACATCATTTTTGACCCCCAGCTGCTCGGACAGGTCCCGCATGGCCTGCTGATAGCTGCGGGCAAGTTCCATGTTGACGGCGACCACGGTATCTGCCGCGTCCACATTCTGCACGGTCATGCTAAGCTCTACCTTGCCGCGGGAGATCCGCTGGTTGAGCTGTTTTTTCAGACGGCTGTCCAGAGAACTGCAGGTGCGCGGGATGCGGGAGGAATACTCGAAATAGCGGGAGTTCACGCTGCGCAGTTCCACAGTGATCTCGCGGCCATTGAGCACGGCAGTCCCCCTGCCGAAACCGGTCATGCTTAAGATCATACTAGCTCCTATTCTTTTGCGGTTTAACTTCGGTTTTTCTGTATAGGTATCCGCTTTGGGCACACAAGCCCATGTTACGATACATATAGCATCATTTTACTATTCTTTTCTGAAAAATTCAAGGTGCAGACTGCATCCGCGCAAAAAACACAATTCCCATTTTTACTGCTGCGCAGTCAAAATAACATGGCTGCGGCAGTTACTGCCTTTTAGCAGCTTTTCGCTGTAAAAATTATAACCCCGCGTTTTCACGCAGGGTTATAACATCAGTTCGTCTTATAAACGCAGGTCACGCTGGTTTGCAGGATATCTGCGTTGAGCAGCGTGCGCTCCACCCAATGGATGTTGTCCGCAATGGTATCCAGAGAGACCTCGTATTCCTTGGCAATGCTTTCCATCGTGCGGTATTCGTAGCGATAGATCAAGGTCAGAATAAGCTTGTCCATCATGGAGATCTTGGTAAAGCGGGTCTTACGTTTGTGCTCCTGACGGTAAGCCTCATGCAGGGCCTGGAGCATCCGGTCAAATTCCAGCTTTGAAATGCCAAAATACAGTTGATAATCCTGCTCCTGAAACTCAGCAATGCGCTGCTCCGGGATGCTTCGCATAGCATTTTCCTCCACATCATTTGTTGTATTGTACGGCTATACCAATCATTATAAAAGGTATTGGGCGGCAAGTCAATGTGTAAGCAGAAGTTTTTCCGGTATTACGCGACAGAGTGCGCCCTGCACCTTTGCCGACTACACAAAAAAGGGCTGCCGCACAGCATTTTGTGCAGCAGCCCTGAAAGGGACTTATTTATCAGACAGGATGGGACTGGTTGGTGTAATCCACATGGTCACCGTCCACGCCCTGCTTTTTAGCATTGCGCTTATCGAAGAACTTGGGTGCGACCTGCGGGAACATGGCGTAGGTCAGCACGTCTTCTTCCTGCGTTGCCCACTTGGCAGCTTCGGCCTTCAGCTTGTCCATTTCGGGAGCCAGTGTATCGGCAAAGCGGCAGGTGATGGGCTGCTCGTCACCAAGGATCTTCTTGGTGAACTCGGGCTTGATGGGAGCGGGAGTCTTGCCGTAGTCGCCGTGGACCAGACCCTTGAACTCCTTGGTGACCATCTTGTAGCGCTCGCCCATGATGACGTTGAACACAGCCTGAGTGCCAACGATCTGGGAGGTCGGGGTGACCAGCGGCGGGTAACCGGCATCCTCACGCACGCGGGGGATTTCGGCCAGAACTTCATCCAGCTTATCTTCCTTGCCAGCGTCCTTGAGCTGCTTAAGCATGTT
>OGLN01001493.1_pt1 | contig 16446 bp, 8 predicted proteins | sample 1572641 | NCBI WGS metagenome assembly OGLN01 (sample SAMEA2581903, study PRJEB24529) | metagenome | biome: Human gut stool | place: China | collected 2011
GTCAAGAAAACGCTGCTCTATTCCGACTCTTACCTGGCCGACTACATGCGCTATAAACTAGTCGATCCGGACCGTTATCCCGATACCGACTGGCAAGATGCCCTTTACACAGGTTCCGGGTTCATGCAGCATCACCATATCAGCGTAAGTGGCGGTAAAAAGGTCAACACGCTGGCTTCGTTCGGTTATCAGGAGCAGGAAGGTCTGATTCCGGGCTTCAGCGCCGAACGTTACAATATGCGGCTCAATTCGCGTATGAATATTCGTAAGAATTTGCAGGCTAAAGTTCTGGTTGAGGCACGTCGAAACAATGTCGTCGAGCCGATCAGCGCCGCCAGTATCATGAGCAATGTCAACCGCATTGCGCCGATTTATACGGCGCGTCTGAAAGATGGGCGCTGGGGAACGGGATACAACAACGGCAATCCCGTCGCACAGGCCAACGACGGCGGATCGAGCGATAAGACGTACGACTTTTTGCGGGCGACGTTCCAAGTGGCCTATCAACCGTTTTCGGGCATGGATGTCGAGTTCAACTTTTCGCCCAAATTTTCAAACAACTATACGAAGAATTTCAATAAAAGCCTCAAGCTCTATACGCCCGACAGCGATGAACCTGTCCTGAATCCCGCCATGTCGAGTCTTAATCAGACGGATGCGAAAATAACCGAAAACATGTTACAGGTGATTCTGCGGTACAATAAGGAGTTCAGAGACCATGAAATCGGGATTCTCGGCGGTTATGAACAAATCATCTATAAAACCCAGAATATTTCGTTGCGCCGCGAAGGCTTTCCGTTGGTCGATTATCCCGTTATGAATGCCGGTTCGGTAACAAACTGGAGCAATGGTGGTGGTGCGTCTGAATGGGCTTTGCTTTCCTATTTCGCACGTGCGAACTACTCCTATAAGTCGCGCTATCTGCTTGAAGCTAATATTCGTGTCGATGGGTCGTCCCGATTTGCCCGGGGACACCGCTTCGGAGTTTTCCCGTCGGTGTCGCTCGGATGGCGTATTTCCGAAGAGAATTTCATGAAATCTGTCGACTGGGTAACGAATCTCAAACTGCGCGCTTCGTGGGGCCAGCTGGGTAATCAGGAGATCGGTACCTATCCCGCCTATACTACGATGAGTATGGGCCCGACTTTCATTTTCGGTACTACGCCGACCGCTGCCGATGGTGCCGTACAGAAATCCTATGCCAACGAGGGTATTACGTGGGAGACCAGCGAAACGATTGATGTCGGACTCGACGTATCGCTGTTTCGCAATAAATTCAACATGGTATTCGATCTTTACGAACGGAAGACCAAGGACATCCTGCTGAAGCTTCCTATCACGGGCATTACGGGACTGACGGAACCTTATCAGAACGCAGGTGTTGTACGCAATCGCGGCTGGGACCTCGAATTGTCGTACCGCAATCAGCACCGGGATTTCCGGTATCAGATTTCGTTCAACCTGTCGGATGTTCATAATAAGGTAATCGATCTCAAGGGAGCGGGACCGATCATCAGCGGTTTTTCCCTGATTGAGGAGGGGTATCCGATCAATTCGATTTACGGTTATAAGGCGCTGGGGCTGTTTCGGAGCGATGAGGAGATCGCGGGTGCACCCCGCCAGACATTTGGCGATATCGCCCCGGGAGATATCCGCTATGCCAATGTGAGTGATAGAAACAACAAGAATACGGTGGACCGGGATGATCGGACGGTTATCGGCAATGTTATTCCCCGTTATACCTATGGTTTGAATATCGCCATGCAATATAAGGGCTTCGATTTGTCGATGCTTATTCAAGGCGTGGGCAAGGTCAATGCAATTTATACGGGTGATGCGGTCTGGGCGCTTTACAATGCCGGAAAAATGCAACGATGGCACATGGATTATTGGACGCCGCAGAACCCCGGAGCCTCGTATCCCCGGCTGATTGCCGATTCGTCCCATAATAACTTTCAGAATTCCAGTTTTTGGGTTTATGACGCCTCTTACGTGCGTCTGAAAAATGCACAGCTTGGCTATACGCTGCCCGAGCGGCTTACCCGTAAAATATGGATTCAGAAACTGCGACTTTATGTTTCGGGGGATAATCTGCTGACATTCGACCATATGCCCAAAGGCTGGGACCCTGAGACGCGCAGCGGTGATGCGGAAATCTATCCGATCGCAAGCACCTATACCTTCGGTGTTCAAATTACGTTCTAAACGATTTCAACCATGAAAAAACTGATCATATTGTTTACGGCATGCGCGGCACTGGTTTCGTGTCACGATATTCTGGATCGCTATCCGCTCGAAGGCCCTCCCAGCGCAACCTTTTTTTCAAACGAGGATGAGCTTACGCTGGCCATTAACGGGGCTTATGAAAGTCTCTACTGGCTTTCGAATGCCAATGTTCCTTATCAGATGTTCCTCGAGGGAGCGACGGACATTGTCTATGTCCGCGGTAATTATGCCAATATGGATGTAATTCGCATCGGGCAGGCTACGGCTTCGACGGCCGTGTTCCAAAGCGTATGGGATACATTCTACAATAACATCTCGCGTTGCAATAACATTCTCGACAATATGCACCGGGCCAAGGAGAATGTCAGCGAGACTTTCTACAACCGCATCGAAGCTGAAGCCAAATTCCTGCGAGCATATAACTATTTCTACCTGACCAGTCTTTACGGCGATGTGCCTTTTGTCGAACACATGCTCGATTGGAAGAACCCGTTGTTGCCGAAAACCCCTGTTCGCAAGATCATTGATGCCATGTATTTAAATCCGTTCCCCGGATCTGCTCCGACAAACAGTACAATCGGATCACCCAAGGTGCGGTTATGGGGCTCAAGGCCCGCATGGCGCTTGTCAATAACGATATGGATGTTGCGGCGGAAGCTGCATGGACGGTGATTTCATCGGGAGTCTATTCCGTCTATGACAGTTATGAGTACCTTTTCCTGTACGACGGTATGAATTCGAATGAGGTGATTCTCCAGATGCCTTTTGCCGAAGGGGTCAGAACCAGTCAGATACCCCGCCATTTGGGTGCACGTTCGGCCCCGGGCTATTCGGCCATTGTCCCGACGCAGGTGCTGGTGGACATGTATCAGTGCGTCGACGGCGAACGCATCGATCGCTCTAAACTTTACGACCCCAAGAAGCCTTTCGAGAAGCGTGATCCCCGATTGGCGTATTCGATTCTTTATCCGGGACAGTGGCATGCAGGTATCAGATTCGAAACTCATCCCGACTCGATCAAAACCACGAAGATCGTCAACGGCGCCTATACCCGTATTGCCAATGACGAAGCGACACACGCCTATGCCACATTTACGGGGTATCTTTTCCGCAAATATTATGATGAACAGGACCTGCCCGCCAAGGTAGCCAAGAGTTCTCTCAATTTTATGATCATGCGTTATGCCGAGGTATTGCTTACCTATGCCGAGGCGAAGATCGAATTGGGGGAGATCGATGATACGGTTATCGAGGCCATCAATCAGGTCCGTCGTCGTAAGGACGTAATGATGCCTCCTGCGAAGATCACAATGTCGGTCGATGAACTGCGTTCTCTGGTTCGTTATGAACGTACTGTCGAACTGGCGTTGGAGGGGCATCGTTTGTTCGATATCCATCGCTGGGGAATTGCGGAGGAAGTGCTCTCCGGCTATATGCTGGGAAAGCGCAAAAAGGCCAATTGGTACGATCCGGTCATTCCGTCGTTCAGTGATGCAGGGAAACCGGTTTATCCGGATGAACGCATTTTCAACTCCTTGGGTTACGCCACATTCGATCCCGATAAAAACAGCCTGTGGTTTATTCCGCAGAATGAGATCGACCGTAATCCGTTGCTTCAGGAAGAGACGGAAGATGACGATGACGATTGGTAGACAGCTCTTTTATCACTGACAAAAAAATATAAATATGAAAAAGATGATTATAGAATTGCTCTTTGCGCTTCCCCTGATTGCCGGAGGAGTAGCCTGCGGTTCGGATGAAGAGCCGGCTGCACCGATTGAAAACAAGCAATATAAGGTTTTACCTCACACTACGTCGATGGAGGTGCGTTGGAAAGATGCTGCCGGCGTTGTCCGGTTCTGTGTCGAATATGCGGAGGATGCCTCGATGGACGCCGTGCAGAGCGTCGAAGTCGAAGCGCCTTCGACCAATGTTTTGATTGAAGGCCTTTCTCCCGAGACCGACTATTTTGTCCGTACCCGGGCTTATAACGGGGTGCGTTGGACCGAATGGACTGATATCACTCCGATACGCACGGCGCAATTCACCGTTTCGGTTGAAACTTATAACTTGCTTGGTGCAGACATTACGACCAAGGGACCCTCGTGGGCCGAGCGTAAAAGTCATGTAGGGGATATTATCCGGCAGAGAGGCAATGATCCGGATATTCTTGGAGTACAGGAGTGCTCGATCGCTGCACAAAAGGCCGATATGAAAGCCATGCTTGGTGATTTGTACGATTACTCCGAGAATGAAAAACCGACATCGTCCCCTGGCCTTATTTTCTGGAAAAAGGGCGCCTTCGAGTTGGAGGAGCGGGAAATAGTCGATCTGTTGAACGGCAAATATCCCAATACTTACGAAAAACAACGGTATGGTCATTTCGTGAGACTGAAACATCTTGCTTCGGGCAGCAGCATCCTGGTTTACAGCGTTCATTTGCGGGCCGGGTCCGATGTCGCGACAGCGGCCCTGCGAAAGGAAATGATTGATAATCTGTGCCCTCTTGCAGCGCGGAAATCGGCCGAGACGGGTTGTCCGGTCATCGTATTGGGGGATATGAACTGCACACCCAACCGGCTGATCGGAGGAATCCCGTCATCGCCGCAGGTTTACAAAAGTCATGGATTTCTCGATACGTTCACGCAAACCCGTCAGCGAACGAACGAGAACTATGCAACCTACTCTTCGTCGGCCGCCGTAGTCGAAGAATGCAGAGTCGAAGTCGGAGAGAATGGCAGCCGGCGAATCGACTATATTTTCACCTATCCCGAAAGCAGAGTCACGACGACCCGTTATGCTACGGTCCTTAATTTCGCTGAAGACGGGACGGCCAACAAACTCCGGTCTCCATTGCCTTCGGACCACCACCCGGTTCGAGCCGAGCTGAATTTTTTCTATGAATAACGAATGTCGCTTATTATGAAACGCATATTCCGTAACATGGCGGCTATGGTCGCAACCGCAGTCCTGCTGGCAGGCTGCGCCGACGATGAAAAGACTGCAATCCCTTCGTTTCTCGACGTGAATGTCAAATTCACCCACGCCGTAAAACCGGAAGTCGGGCAGACAATGGTTACGAATCTCTATTACGGTGAAATATCCGCTTCGGAGGTTATGACCGCCGTACCTGGCAGGCAGGTCCAAAGCGTGCTTACAGCCGATATGATCCGCAGCGGATTCCGTGTGACATTTGATAATCCGGACAAGTCGACCGGAACGATGTATGTCTGTTCGTATGTTGATATTAATGAAAACGGGATCATCGATGAGGGGGATCTGGCCGTATTCTACAATAATCTGAAATTCGAGGATATGGAAAGCGGCGAAAAATTTCCGACCAATGTTATCGGTGAGTACGCTATCAATCTCAATCACGGGATCGTGTATGGGGAGGTGATTTCAGATGATGATATAGTAGATGCCGACGGCAATAAATATACGGCCGTAACCATCGGTTCGCAGCAGTGGCTCAAGGAGAATCTTCGTACGCGTCATTTCAACAACGGTGAGGCCATTCCGACCGATTATGATAATGCCGGCTGGATTGGCCTGATGAAAGAAGACGGTACGGGCCAACCTGCCGTCGCCGAGTATCAGGATGCCGACTTGGTGCAGGATGGGCTTTATTACAACTGGTTTGCCGTGACCGACGAGCGGGGTATCTGCCCCGAAGGCTGGCGTGTGCCGTCTGATGATGATTGGATCGAACTTGAAGAATGTCTCGGAATGCCATCATCGGAGGCCAAGCTCAACAATTGGCGCGGCGCCGACGCCCGTATCGGAGAACAGTTGAAAACCCGGGAACGGGATTTCGGCGAGGCGACTGATATTTATGGTTTTTCGGCCATGCCGTCCGGACAGCGGGAGAAGGATAAAGGCACGTTCAGCGCCTACAATGCCGATGCCTATTTCTGGACTACGACTGTTGCTCCGCTTGTAAAACAGGGCGTGCGCCGCGTCATTCGGAAAAGTTACTTCACGATCAATCGGGGTGTGATCTCCAAAGTCGCCGGACATTCCGTGCGCTGTGTGCGTGGCGGCAAAGCTCCGGAACCCAAATCTCTGGCGATTGACATTTCGTTCGACGGAGCTGTGACGCCCCGTGCCGGACAGGTTTTGAAGGCCTATCTTTATTATACGTCCGTCGCAGGTGTTAAAGTCGCCGAATCCACGCCTGATGCAACTGTTTCGACGACGCTTTCCGACACGCATATTTCGGATGGGGTTACGGTAACTTTTGAGAATATTCAGGAGTCGGCGGTAAATGTCTATGTTGCTGCATGGGTAGACGTTGACGCTGACGGAGCGATCGGTGCCGGCGATCTGGCGGCTTTTTATGCCAATGCCGGATTCGAGGAGGTGGAACGTCAGGAGGCGGAGGCGACGAATGTTGCCGGGCAGGAATCGTTGCAATTTTCCCTGACCAAAGTTTACGGTTCTGCTCCCGTTACGGTAAAGGATATCGACGGCAATGAATATTCGATCGTTACGATCGGTTCACAGGAATGGTTTAAAACCAATCTGCGCGTCACGAAATACAAGAACGGAGACGCTATTCCTACGGATATCGCCGATGCCGATTGGATTAAGCTGACTTCAGGAGCTTGTGCGGCTTATCCCGATACGGATATTGCAATTAACGGATTGCTGTACAACTGGTATGCGGCATCGGACGCCCGGGGCCTTTGCCCCGAAGGGTGGCATGTGCCCACGGAAAAGGATTATCAGACACTTGAGATTGCGATCGGCATGGCCGAAGAGACCGCTGCTGGCAAACCCGGCTGGCGGCAGACAGACAAAGAAGGTACGAAACTCAAGGCAAACGTCGAAGGTTTCAATGGCTCCGATTTATTCGGTTTTACCGTCATGCCGGCGGGACAGCGGGCCGAAGGGAAGGGGAATTTCAATAACATCGGCACTTATGCCTATTTCTGGACTTGCGATGAGTTTACCGACAATCCGGAAAAGGCTTACCGCCGCGTGTTGCAGGCCAAATACGAGACGATCGCAAATTCGGTAATCAGCAAACTCGCCGGTTATTCCGTGCGCTGCGTGAAAGACTCCGAATAACGTTAAACCCATAAGGTGCGTTCTTCTTCAGCGGAAGGGCGCACCTTAAAAAACGACGACGTATGAGATATTTCATAAAAGCAGCAACTGTTGGCAAGGGAATTCTCTCTCTGCTGTTAGCGGGGCTGTGCATTCCGTCCGCAGCGCAAAAACGCCTGGCGGTCGAGGCGGAACATTTTCGCATCGAATGGCAAGAGAAAAGCGATGGGTACCGGATTTCGACGGTCTCGACGAACTCTGCATCGGGAAGAATCTCCTTGGAAAATCCGTCGGGCAGCTATGGATTTCTGTATTCCGCCACCAAACCCGATACCGTTTCATTGTACGAGACGATGCCTGATTACGTCCGGAAATTTCCGGGAAGGGAATATACGCTTTTGTATGGGCGTTGGCGCGATAATCTGCGCCCTGTGGCGATGAATACGGCCGGAGAGTTGGTGCGTTTTTATCCGGCATCGGCGATGCAAAAGGGTGACAGCATTATTTTTACCCGAAAAACGCGGCAGGGCACCTTGCAGGCCGTCTGGCGGCCATCGAAACAGTTCGGCAGCGATATCGAAGTGACAATGACGTTGCGGGCTGCGGTCGACGGGTATTTTTCGCTCATAACTCCGACTTTGGCCACGTTGTCCGAAAAGGAGATGGCTTGGGGTGTCATTCCGGGACATTTTCAGGGACGAAAACTGGAGCCGAACTTCGTCTGGAGTTATGGCTATGGCCAGGGAATTCCCGACAGGCCAGTCGTTGTCCGGGAGCGGACGGCTACCACTCTTTGTCCGACACTCACCGACCGGCAGGGACTTTCGTTTGCCGTGATTCCCGAGCCGGGACAGGGGCGAGACCCGTGGACTTATGATCACAGCACCCAGAATGAATGGCGGCTGGGCTTTTCCCTGATGAATCGCGACCGGGAACTGACCCCTTCGGCTTATCATCCGGTTTTGGGGCAGGAGGATTCGTATATGCGCAAGGGCGAGATCCGCACGTTCCGGTTCCGGTATACGGTGCAGCAAGGAGACTGGTATGCCCTTTGTAGCCATGCGGCCCGCGACATCTATCGTTTCGGCGATTTCCTTGCATTGAAAGAGCCTCGGCAGTCGCTTACGGATCGTATACTCCGTATGGCGGAATACCTCGAGAAAGACTCTACTTCGCTTTGGCGTACATTCGATTATCGAGGGGATACCATTGGGGCGCAAGAGTATAATGCCACGGTTTTCGAATACGAAAGGGATGCTGTTAAAAATTCGGATTACGGGGCTATGTGGATGCTCGCCCGGATTACGGGAAATGACACGTTGCGCCGGACGCGATTACCTTACGCACGGAACTTCAAAATCCATCAGCAAGTATCCGGCGGTCCGCTGTCAGGAGCGGCTGCAGGGCAGTATTATCTGTGGAAAAGCGGCCGTTATACAGAAGAATGGGGCGATTATGCAGAGCCGATCGGGACGGTTTACTATATCATGCTCGATATCGGGAATATGCTGCTTTTCAATCCCGGAGACGTTGAATTGCGCGAAGAGTTGCGGCGTGGGGCTGAACGGTTGCTGGCATGGCAGTATCCCGACGGACATTGGGAAGTTGCATACGACAAAGCCACAGGAAAGCCGGTGTTTAGGGACTTGCGTGATTTGCGGCCGACATTCTATGGCCTTTTGGTGGCTTACCGTCTTTTGGGCGACGAGCGCTATCTTGATGCTGCCTGCCGGGGTGCCGATTGGTTTGTGGCAAATGCTGTGGACGAAGGTTCCTTCCTCGGGGTTTGCGGGGACTTTCGCTTTGTCCCCGATTTTGTTATTGCCCAAAGTGCCCAGGCGTTGCTTGATCTCTATGAAACGACGGGGAAAGACCGTTATCGGGACGCAGCTTTGCGCACGGCGCGCTTCTATACGAATAATATATTCACGCATCCCGTTCCGACCCGGCAGGAGAAGCTGGTGAAAGGTGTCAGCCGTGAAGATTGGCAGATCGCACAGGCAGGACTTTCGTTCGAACACGGAGGGACGTTGGGCAGCAATGCCAAAAGCAACGGTCCGATTCTGTTATGCAGCCATGCAGGTATGTTCGTAAGGCTTTATGCCATGACAGGCGACCGGTTACTGCTTGATATGGCCCGGGCTGCGGCGTGGGCGCGCGACGCTTTTGTCGATCCGGCGACAAGCGTTGCTTCCTACTATTGGAATCGTATGAATAATGGTCCGGGCCGCTTCCCCCATCATGCCTGGTGGCAGGTCGGGTGGATCGTAGACTATCTGATCTCCGAAATCATGATGCGCTCGGACGGGGCGGTCGATTTCCCGGGTGGATTCGTCACTCCGAAGGTAGGGCCTCATAAATGTTACGGATTCGCTGCCGGGAAAATTTTCGATAAAACCGCTTCGCTTTGTCTTCCGCCCGAAGCCATTGACGTTTCGGAGCCGCAGGTCGATTATCTGTGCGCCTTGGAGGAAAACGATAAAGTGTTTTACGTCATGCTTCTGAATAACAGCACTTCCGATCGGGAAGCACAGGTTACTCTCCGTGCAGACCGTATTCTTCCGGGTAAGCGTTGCGATATCCGGCACGTCGCCTTGTTTGACGCCTCCGGGCGGCAAATCGGAAACCGGGGAGCGAATCAGGCTTTCAGTGTGCCGATTGAAGCCTGTGGTATGACAGTCGTTCGCGTGGAACTCGGATATACGGAGATTCAGGCGCATCGCGGCGGAATGGGATTATGGCCTGAAAATACGATCATGGCGATGAAAAATGCGATCGATTTGGGCGTGGATGTGCTGGAACTGGATTTGATGATTTCCAAAGACAGCCTTGTCGTCGTTTCGCACGAGGAGATCATGTCTTCGGAGTATGTAACTAAACCTGATGGGACTCGTGTCACGAAAGCTGAAGAAGTCTCGCTCGTACTGTTCGGAATGCCGTATGATGACATTCGGCGTTATGATACCGGTCTTGCCGGCGATTCCAGATACCCTGCGCGGGTACGGATCGCTGCTTGCAAGCCGCTTCTTTCGGAATTGCTCGACGCCACAGAGGCTCATATTCGGGAAAAGGGCGGTCGGAATCTACGATACAACATAGAGATCAAAGCCTCCAAAGGCAAGGAACAACGCTGTATGGCTCCTGATTACAAAACATTTACCGATCTTTGTATGGCGGTCATCCTTGAAAAGGGGCTTGGCGGCAGGGTTACGATTCAGAGTTTCGATGCGCGTGTCCTGAATTATTTACATGAAAAATATCCCGGTATACGGACTTCGTATCTGATTTATCTCTCGGCAACTGATTTCGATAAGAACCTTGCCAAATTGAATTTTATCCCCGATGTTTACAGTCCCAAGCATACTTTCGTCGATGAAACATTGGTTGCCAAGGCCCATGCGGCCGGTATGGAGATTCTGCCCTGGACGGTCGATGACGAAGCCGATTTGCAAAGGCTTGCCCGGTTGAGTGTCGATGGGGTGATTACCAATTATCCGGACAGGGCCTTGAGGCTGTTCCACTTGAAAGAGTAGACCTATGAAACGGGCATTTGCCTTATTGTTGCTTTTGCTGTTTGTAGCCACTTCGTCGAAAGGGGGCGGCCTGCAAATCGTAAAGATTGATACCGACCACCAGTCGTTCGTGTTCAGTGCCGCATCGGGAAAACCGCTGATGTTTCGTTATTGGGGTGCCCGGTTGTCGGAAGAGGATGCCGGGGCTATTTTGTCCGCCTGCGGCAGGGAGAAATCCTGGGAGTTGTATCCGGCATATGGCGGGGCGCTGTATACCAATCCAGCCTTGACGCTGGTCCATGCAGACGGGCAACTTACCACTGAGCTGGTCTTTTCATCCTGTCATAGCCGGCAATTGGATGAAAACCGGACCGAAACGATTATCGTGTTGCAGGATAAGGTTCTGCCGTTGACCGTGGAACTTCGTTTCACCGCATTCCGGCAGCAGGATATCGTCATGCAGTCGGTTACGGTCCGCAACCGGGAACAGGGCCCTGTCATTGTTCGTCAGATCGCTTCGGCATTCTTTCCCTTGAAGGCCATGTCGTATTACCTGACACATTTCCACGGTTCCTCGAATGCGGAGATGTGGCTCAAAGAGGAATTGTTGACTCCCGGCATCAAAACAATAGATTCAAAAAAAGGAGTGCGTACGACCCATAATGAGAACTCCTGCTTCATTGTCTCGGTGAACGGGCCGGCCAAGGAAGATGATGGCGAGGTGTACGGAGGAGCGCTCGCTTGGTCGGGGAATTTTGAATCCTCGTTTCAATTGGACGACTTCAACATGCTGCAAATAAGATGCGGACTCAATCCGTTCTGCTCCGAAATACGGCTTTTGCCCGGTGAATCGTTTACGACTCCGGAGGCTGTGATTGGATACAGCGATCGCGGGAAGGGACAGCTTACGCGTAACTTTCACCGGTGGGCACGCCGTTACGCCCTTGCGCATGGCGACCGGTACAGATCGGTGGCTCTGAATAATTGGGAAGGAACACATTGGAATTTCAATGAAAAGGATCTGCGGGAGATTATTGACAAAGCTGCTGAAATCGGATGCGAACTATTCATTCTCGATGACGGATGGTTTGGCGGCAAGTATCCGCGTAACGATGCGACCGCGGGGTTGGGCGACTGGCAGGTGAATGCAGCCAAACTGCCCGGAGGATTGCAGTCCATTGCCGGGTATGCGGCGGCAAAAGGGCTTCGGTTCGGAATATGGATTGAGCCGGAGATGGTAAATCCGCATAGCGAACTGGCGCAGGAACATTCCGAGTGGATCGTTCGGAGCGGAGAACGCGAAATTCCCACCTTGAGACATCAATGGATTCTCGATCTGTGCAATCCGGACGTGCAGGATTTCATATTCGGCGTTTTTGATGATTTGTTATCCTCGGCGCCCGGTATCAGCTATGTAAAATGGGATGCCAACAGGCATGTTAACAACGTTGGATCGACCTATCTGCCCGCTGATGAGCAGAGTCGTTTCTGGGTGGATTATACTCGTGGGTTGTATAATGTCTATGAACGTATCCGTTCCAAGTATCCCGACATTGAGATACAGGCATGTGCTTCGGGTGGCGGTCGTGTCGATTTCGGATCTTTGCCTTTTCACGATGAAATATGGACGAGTGACAATACGAACGCAATTGACCGGATTTTTATTCAGTGGGGTACGAACCACTTTTTCCCGACTATGGCAATGGCTGCGCATGTTTCCGCTGCTCCCAACCGACAGACCGGAATGTCGCTGCCGCTCAAATTCCGCTGCGATGTGGCAATGTCGGGACGCATGGGCATCGAACTTGATCCGAGAAAACTCGCCCGCGAGGAGATTGCCTGTTTGCAGGATGCTGTCGCAGCCTATAAAACGATTCGCCCCGTTGTGCAGCACGGGGACCTTTATCGGTTGGTTTCTCCTTATGATGAAAGCGGTTGGGCTGCGTTGAATTACGTTTCGGAGATGAAGGAACGCTGTGTGTTGTTTGCATTCAGCACGGCATTACATACCCGGACGAGGCTTACGCTCCGGCTGAAGGGGCTTGATCCCGCCGGATATTACAAAATAACGGAACAGAATCGTCAGAAAGGCAAAACTGGTTGCCATGCCGAAGGTCAGACGTTATCGGGCGATTATTTGATGAAATGCGGAGTGGGATTCGACTTGGCCAAACCATTTGAGAGTTGTGTGCTCCTATTGGAAAGGCAGGATTGATAAAAAAGAGTTGAAAAAGTTCCGGGGCGATCCCGGAACTTTTTCTTTCTAATAGTTGGTCCTAATACATGAAACCTTTTATCCTGAATTAGAGCGCATTTTTCTGAAGACACAACCTTTCAGATGGCCTCTGCGCTTGATATAATCAATTGAATTGTAGTTATATCCGGATTTCCCGGTTCAGAAATGTCTTCCGAAGAATGAGAAGTGACGATTAGTACTCCCTGCGGAAAACGAAAATCCCCGTAATCAAACGATTACGGGGATTGCCAGTGCCCAGGACAGGAATCGAACCTGCACGCCTTGCGGCACACGCACCTGAAACGTGCGCGTCTACCTATTCCGCCACCTGGGCATTTCTGGAATTGCGGTGTGCAAAAATAATACTTTTTTCTGAAACACCAACTCTTTTTTCAAAAAAAATCTACTTGCTGAAGAATTTGTGCTGAAACAGAAGTAGATAGACGACTGCCACCGAGATGTAGGCATCGGCCAGATTGAAGATCGCGCCGAAGAAATAGTTGTTGCTGTCGACCAGAAACCGCAGCAGGCGGGGTACGCCGTTCCATTGGAACAGCGGGAAATAGAACATGTCGACCACTTTGCCCATCATAAACCCGGCGTAGTGCCCCCCGAATTGAGCCACCGTGTAGGGCGTCGATTCGGAGAAGATCAATCCGTAGAATGCGCTGTCGAGGATGTTGCCCATGGCGCCGGCGAAGATCAGCGCGAGGCCGACGATCACTCCCTTGGGCGTGTCTTGGCGTTTGGTGCAGAGGTGGTGCATCAGCCAGCCGATGAATCCGACCATGACAATCCGGAAGACGCCCAGCAGCAGCTTGCCCCAGTCGAAGCCTCCGCGCGAGGCGATGTGCATGCCGAAGGCCGCGCCGTTGTTCTCGATGAACCGCAGCTGGAACCAGTCGGGGAAGACGACGATCGACTCGTCGAGGTGCATATGGGTCTTGATCCAGATTTTGAGCGCCTGGTCTGCGATGAGCAGCAGCACGATGAGCAGCGATATTTTCTTGAAATTCATAATCGTAGTGGTATTCGGTTGCAAAAATAGTAAAAAAATCTCCTTTTTCGGAACTCCGGGGCGATTTTACCTCCCGGGTCATGCACTTTGGCGGAAAAATCATATCTTTGGAAAATCGAAATGTTTGACGATCTATGAAAAAATTGCTACTCCTCTGCGGGCTGTTGGCGGTATTTGCCTGTACGGAAGAGCCTGCGGACTCTGCCGGCGGCAATGGCGGACGGAAGGCCCGGGTGCTGGGTTCCCCGACTTCGCGGCTGGCGTTGCGGGGGAGTCTTTCCGTAAAGCTGTCGCCCGAAACGGCACAGGCGGTTGCCGCTGCGCAGGCGCAGCTGCCTGCGACACGCAGCGGTGTCGCGACCCGTTCGGGTGTCGGCGGCATCGACGCAATCCTGCATGAAATCGACGCCGGGCGTTTCGAACGTGTCGTCGCATACAATCCCGAGTGGGAGGACGTTTACGAGGAGACGGGCATCAACCGCTGGTATACGATCGCTTTCGACGACGAAATTCAACTCGCCGAGGTCGGCGAACGGCTGGCGGCGTTGCCCGGCGTTGCGGTCGTGGAGTACGGGATTGATCCCCGCTATATCCGTCCGATGAGCGAAGGTCCTGCCGTTCCGGCTTCCGAGGGCATGTTTTCCCGTGTGGGCGAGACCCGCGCCGCGAAGGCGATGAACGATCCGATGCTGCCTTTTCAGTGGAATTACGACAACCCGGGCGGAGGCCTCTTTCCGGATGTCGCCGTCAAGCCGGAGGCGGGGGCCGACATCGACCTGCTGGATGCCTGGCAGCTCTGCACGGGCAGCGAGGAGGTTATCGTCGCGGTGATCGACGAACCCGTGCAGACCACCCATCCCGACCTGCGGGCGAACATCTGGTCGAATCCGAAGAATTCGCAGGAACACGGCTATAATTTCTGGGACGACTCCCCCGAACTCGACTGGAAGTCGGTCGGCGGGGATGACCGCAATCCGGAATACGCGGACCACGGAACGCATGTCGCAGGCGTCATCGCCGCCGTGAACAACAACGGCCGGGGCGTTTGCGGCATCGCCGGCGGGCGGAGCAACAGCGGCGGCGTGCGGATCATGTCGTGCCAGATCATGGGCAACAGCACGACCGGCGGCAAGGGAAACCCGACGGTCAAGGCCTTCGAATATGCCTGGACCAACGGTGCGATCATCGCCCAGAACAGTTGGGGATACAATCTCGAAACGGCGGACGGCACGAAGATCACCCCCGAGGAGTTCGAACGGGAGTGGAAGAGCAATTATGGCATCATGCGCGACGCCATCGACACCTTTGTCCGCGGGGCGGGGACCCGGAACCCGAACTCCCCGTTGCAGGGCGGGCTTGTGATTTTCGCCGCCGGCAACGAGGGCGACGTTTACGGCGACGTCCGGATCTATCCGGCCGCCTACGATCCGGTGATCGCCGTCGGGGCGATGGACTGGAGTTTCCGCCCGGCCTATTATACCGACTACGGACCGTGGGTCGACATCGCGGCTCCGGGAGGCGACCGCTATTCCGGAAAGACGACGTGGACCGCTTCCGACGGGAGGACGGTCTTTTATAGCAATGCGCAGATTTTGAGTACGATCCTCTGCGACGATGCGATCGCCTATCAGGACGGCCGCAAGGATGGCGGGATGTACGGCTACGGTTTTATGCAGGGGACTTCGATGGCGTGCCCGCACGTTTCGGGCGTTGCGGCCCTGGGGCTTGCTTACGCGGCGCAGAACGGAAAGAAATATACGCCTGCCGAATTCAAGGCCCTGCTATTGAGTTCCGTTTACGGCATCGACGACTGCTTCACCGGTTCGAAGGACGGGGAGCTGGGTCCTATTGCCGATATGGCCGTCTATAAGAATAAAATGGGCGGAGGCTGTATCGACGCCCTGAAACTGCTGTTTGCCGTCAAGGGGACTCCCGCCGTCTATGTGAGGACCGGAGAGCCGGTGACCGTGGACTTCGCGCGTTATTTCGGGGGCGACCGGAGCCGGGTTGCGCTGACTGCCGCGTCGTTCGCATCGCCGGGCAACCTGGGGCTCTCCTCTTCGAAGGCGGTGTTCGACGGTACGAAGATCACTTTCGACTGTCCCGAACCGGGAACTTCCATGCTTCGGATAAGCGCGGTGTCGGGCGATACGGAGTTCGTGCGCGAATTCGCCGTCGTTTCCCGTGCCGCACTGGCCGCCAACGGCGGATGGCTTTGACCGGCTTTCCTCCCCGGTATGTCCTGCGGCGGTTCCGTGCGGAGCCGCCGTTTTTCTGCCTCTATTAATATATATAGGTAGTATCGGCTTTATCGGGTAAAATTGAAGATTTTTCAAAAAAAGATGCGCAAATATTTGCAGGTTCGGAAAAAGTCGCTACCTTTGCATCCGCGTTTGAGAAAT
>OGLN01001511.1_pt1 | contig 16295 bp, 18 predicted proteins | sample 1572641 | NCBI WGS metagenome assembly OGLN01 (sample SAMEA2581903, study PRJEB24529) | metagenome | biome: Human gut stool | place: China | collected 2011
GACCACCGAGATCTACACTCTTTCCCTACACGACGCTCTTCCGATCTGTCATCTTTGGTGTGCTCGGCGAGCGCGAGTCTTGGCCACTCCACCAACGATTTCCTGCAAGGACCTCCATTGCCCGTCGTTGCCGCTGGAGACATGTCATGACTTCATCCGACGTCGTCCACGTCGCCGTCGTGGGGTACGGCTACTGGGGCTCGAAACACGTGCGGGTGCTCAGCACGGTTCCCGACGTGGAGGTGATGGTCGTCGACCAGGACCGCGGGCGGTTGGCCGAGGCCAAGCGGAACTTCCCGGCGGTGGACGTCACCACGCACCTCGACGACGTGCTGCCCCGGGCGCACGCGGTGGTGGTTGCGACACCACCGGCCAGCCATGCGTGAATCGCGCTGCGCTCGGTGCTCGCCGGTTGTCACACCCTCGTCGAGAAGCCTCTGGCGACGTCCGTCCAGGACGCACGCGCGCTCGTGGACACCGCGGACGCGCATGACGTGACCCTGATGGCGGGGCACACCTTCGAGTACAACGCCGCGGTGCGCAAGCTCAAGGAAATCATCGCTTCCGGCGATCTCGGGCGGGTGCTCCACATCGACACCGCGCGGCTGAACTTGGGCCTCTACCAGCACGACGTGAACGTCATCTGGGACCTCGCGCCGCACGACCTGTCGATCATCTCGTTCCTGATGGGCGAGAACCCGACTACGGTGACGACGTGGGCGCACCACCACGTCGGCGGACGGCACGCGGACGTGGCGCACCTGCGGCTGGAACTGGCCGAATCGGGCACCTACGCGTTCGTGCACGTCAGCTGGCTGAACCCGCAGAAGGTCCGGCGCGTGACGGTGGTCGGCGACCGGAAGATGGGCCTGATCAAGTATGTGATGTCGCTGATGAACGCCGCACGTCTGGGCATCGGCGCACAGTCGGTGGGTCTCTGCGAGGCCGCTTACCGCGAGGGGCTGAAATACGCCCACGAGCGCGAGCAGTTCGGCAAGCCGATCATCCAGTTCGCCGCCGTTTCGGAGATGCTCTCGAACATGAAGGCCAAGGTGCAGGGCGTGCGCGCGCTGCTGTACGAAACGGCGCGTTTCGTCGAGGTCTACAAGCAGTACGGCCATATCTCCCACGAGCGTTCGCTCGAAGCGGAGGAGCGTCAGGAGATGAAGTTCTACAACCGCCTTGCCGACGGTTTCACGCCGCTGGTGAAGCTCTTCTCGTCGGAGTACGCCAACCAGCTGGCCTACGACGCCATCCAGATCCACGGCGGGTCGGGTTTTATGAAGGACTATCCCTGTGAGCGGTTGTACCGCGATGCACGCATTATGAACATCTACGAGGGAACCTCGCAGTTGCAGGTCGTTGCGGCGATCAACGCCGTGACGAAGGGCACGTTCCTGGAGCAGATCGGGCGCTATGCCGCCGAAAGCTACACGGAGGCGATGTGCCCCGTGGTGACGAAGCTCAAGGAGCTGACCGTCAAGTTCTCGGAGATGCAGGCCCGGGTCGAGGCCGGCGACAAGGAGGTCTGCGGATTCAAGGATTTCCATGCCCGCCGCCTGGTGGAGACCGCCGGACACATCATCATCACCTACCTGCTGGCCCGTCAGGCCGGTGAGGCGGAGGAGTATGCCGCTTCGGCGCGCGTGTTCTGCAAGCTTGCAGAGGCGAAGATCGCGGAGGCCTATACCTACGTGATGAACTCCACGACGGAGGACGTCGCGCTGTTCAAGGCTGTCGAAAACGAGGTTTAAACACACCGGACCGGATACGATGCGGGGGATCCTGAACAATCCTCCGCATCGTTTTTCATGCCGGGGCACAGCCTTGCTGTGCAGGGTCTTGCAGTCTGCTCCGGTATCCGGGTCCGATTGTCGGATCAATGTATGAAAGCGAGATTATTGGCATTGTATTTGCCTCAATTTCACCCCATCCCGGAGAACGACCTGTGGTGGGGAAAGGGTTTTACCGAATGGACGAATGTGGGTAAGGCCCGGCGGTATTTCAGAAATCACTATCAGCCCCGAGTTCCGGCCGATCTGGGGTATTACGACCTGCGGGTCGCCGAGACGCGCCAGGCGCAGGCGGATATGGCCCGCGAATACGGCGTCGAGGGCTTCGTCTACTGGCATTACTGGTTCGGCAACGGCAAGCGGTTGCTGGAACGTCCCTTCAACGAGGTGCTGGCCAGCGGCGAACCCGATTTTCCGTTCGCGCTGGCCTGGGCCAATGAGAGCTGGCGGGGCTTCGCCCACGGGATCACGAACCGGAACATGCTGATCGAACAGCTCTACGGAGGCGTCGAAGACTATACGGCGCATTTCCGGGCCGTGCTGCCCGCTTTCCGGGACCATCGTTACATTACGGTGGACGGCAAGCCGCTGTTTATGATCTACAAACCGCTGGCGGACCCCGAGGTGAAGGTTTTCATCGCCACGTGGCGGGAGCTGGCCGAAAAGAACGGCCTGCCGGGAATCTACTTCGTCGGGCACGAGAACGCCCCGGTTCCGAACGTCGGGGCCATTTTCTCTACGGGGGTCGACGCTGTCAATCCGCTGCGGCTGGTCGGGTATTTCAATGTAAGGCATTCGTTTTTCGAACGGCAGCGGGTAAAATTCGACCGCTGGCGGAAGATTCCGCTCAATTATCCCTATGAACGGATGGCCGCTTATTTTCTCAACGGGGACGAAGACACCCGGGAGAACGTGTTCCCCTCGGTCATTCCGAACTGGGACCACACGCCGCGCAGCGGGAAAGAGGGGTGGATCGTGACGGATTCCACGCCCGAGCTGTTCGGGAAACACCTCCGGGAGGCTGTGGAAATGGTCCGGGGAAAGGCTCCCGAACACCGGATCATCCTGCTGAAATCCTGGAACGAATGGGCCGAGGGAAATTATGTCGAGCCGGACCTGAAATGGGGTCGCGGGTATCTCGAAGCCATCCGGCGGGAGGTGATGGACGAGTGATTGTCCGCGATGCGTTGCCCGTTCCGCGCCCGTTCTGTGCCTGTCGCATGCTCGTTCCGCGCTTGTCGCGTGCCCGTTCTGCGCCTGTCGCGTGCCTGTCCGCCGAACGGATTGATTTCGTTGCGTGATTTTTGCTATATTAGCAGTCGTAAAACCTGAAAAACAGAGAACGATGATCAAGAAATTGCTGATGGCGGCGGCCGTCGTCGTGATGGCCGTTCCCGCCGCCGCCCAGGGATCGCGCCGCAGCGAGGTTTCGGTGTCCTACGGCGTCGCTCCCGTCACCGATTGGATCGACTCGTACAGCGACATGCTGACCGGGCTTTTCACGAATGCGAATACCGACCTCAAAGGGTGGGGCGCCGTCACCGTGGGTTACAGTTTCCGCCTGATCGGCAGCCTGCGCCTCGGCGCGCAGGTCGTCTACTCCTCGAACACGCAGGAGGTTAGGGGCGCCGGCTCGGAGATCCGGAACCGCTACTGGTCGCTGCTGCCCAACGTGAAGTGGAACTGGATGAACCTCAAGGTGGTTTCGTTCTATTCGCGCCTCGGTGCGGGAGCCTCGTTCTCCAGATCCGAGGTCGGGGGCGAGAGCGACAAATCCACGCAGTTCGCCTTCCAGGTGTCGCCCGTCGGCGTCGAAGTCGGGGGACGCGTCGCAGCCTATGCCGAGGCCGGTATCGGTACGTCGGGCTGCCTGCTGGTCGGCGTCCGCTACCGCTTCTGACACCCTGTCCGGATACGGAAAAGGGGCGCATTCCTCGCAGGATGCGCCCCTTTTCGTCGGCGGGTCTCCCCGCAGGGGAGTTCTTACGCCTTCACAGGCTCTTTTCCGGCCATCACGCAGCGCGTCGTGCCGAAGACGTTGAGGTTGAGGTGTCCGGCGATGAACGCCAGCGCCTTCTGGGCCTTCACCGAGTTGCCGGCCCCGTCGAGCGGGGGCGCGAACGCCGCAACGCCCATCACGCCCGGCACGCCGCCCATGATGCCGCCGCCCACGCCCGTTTTGGCCGGAAGTCCCGTCGTGAAGAGCCAGTCGCCCGTGTGCTCGTAGAATCCCACGGTGGCCATCATCGAGGCGATCTTGGGCGTCAGCTCGGGCTTGAACACGGCCTTTCCGGTCACGGGGTTCACGCCGCTGTTGGCGATCGTCGCGGCCATCGTGGCCAGCTGCCGGGCCGTCACGCCGATCGAGCACTGGCGCGTGTAGATGTCCAGCGCCATGTCGGGATCGTCGTAGATGCGGTTGTAATTCTTCAGCAGCCACGCGATCGACTTGTTGTTGAAGTTGGTCGCCGTCTCCGATTTGTAGAGTTCGTCGATCACCGCGACGTCCGATCCCGCGAGGTCGGCGATGAACGAGACGATGGCTTTCCATTTGCCGTCGCTGTCGCCCACGGGCTTGATCATCGAGCAGGCCGAAATGGCTCCGGCGTTCACCAGCGGCGTCGAGGGGTGGTCGTTTTCGAGCAGGATGGCCATGATCGAGTTGAAGGGGAGTCCCGTGGCGTCGGCGCCGATCTTGCCGAGCACCTCCTGGCCGCCGTACTGGTTCATGGCGAGGATCGCCGTGGGGACCTTCGACACCGATTCGATGCCGAACTTGTAGTCCGTGTCGCCCACGGCCACCACGTCGCCGTCGGGGAGGCAGGCCGCGATGCCGAACAAGTTCGACGGCACATCGGCCAGATAGGGGATATAGTCGGCGTTTTTGCCGCCGGTTTCGTTTTTGCAGCGGTCGTATGCCATCTGCACGGCATCCTGAACCGCTTTTTTGTCGATCTTCTGAATCATGTTATGAAATTTGTAAAATGGTTTGTATCCTCTTTCCGCTGTGGCAGGCCGTAGTCACGGCGTTCCGCCGTGTTTGCAGGCCCGCCCCGTCCCCAAACCCCCGCCTCGGCGGGGGTTTAAGGAGTTCGGCGGCATTTCTTCGGCTGTTATTTGTTGCTACCGGGTTTCTGCTGTGCAGATGCGGCTGCCGCGGGGGCTGCGACCTTGGCCTGCGCTTCCCAGTGGAAGGGAGCGAAATCGGCGGCGGCCTCGGGGTCTTTCCACGACGACTTGCGCATGGAGTAGATGACGAACGGGGCGCCCACGACCACCACGCAGCCGATGATCAGCACCGAGAACCAGACGGTGTTGCTGCCGGTCGAAATCTGACTGGGCGGCACGAAGCTCAAGACGAAGGCCAGCAGTGCGCCGCAGAAACCGAGGCATCCGAGGAACCACATCAGGCCGTTCTTTTTGCCCAGGCGGAACGGACGGGGCGTGCCCTTCATCTTGTAGCGCAGGACGATGGCAGCCGAGAACATCAGCATGTACATGATCAGGTACAGCAGCACGGTCAGCTGCGAGAGGATCTGGTAGAACGACTGCACCGAGGGCATCACGACGAACAGCAGCGCCAGCAGCGTCACGACGCAGCCCTGGATCAGCAGGATGTTCTTCTGTACGCCGTTCTTGTTGGTCTTCTGGAAGAACGGGGGCAGGTAACCGGCCTTGCCCACGGCGAAGATACCCTTCGAGGGACCCGCCACCCACGTCAGCACGCCTGCCAGCACGCCGAACATCAGGGCGATGGCGATGATCGGGCCGGCCCACGAAATGTGGAGGTAGTGGAAGTAGTTGTCGAATCCGACTAACAGCGACTGCGTGAGGCTGATGTCCTTGGCGGGGATGATCAGGCCCAGCGAGAAGGTTCCCAGAATGAAGATCAGCACCGTGACCAGCGAACCGATGATGATGGCCTTGGGGTAGTTCCGCGACGGGTTCTTCACGTCCATGACGTGTATACCCATCATCTCCATACCCGCATAGAACAGGAAGATACTGCTGGCCAGCACCAGGTTGTCGAATTTCGACAGGTCGGGGAAGAAACCCTGCGACATGTCCATGTGGTTGTGTCCGCCGGTCGAAATGTAGATGATGCCCAGCAGGATCAGCAGGCCTGCGGGAATGATCGTACCGATCATACCGCCCCATTTGCTGATCTTGCCGACCCATCCCAGGCCCTTGAGTGCGATGAAGGTGGCGATCCAGTAGATTGCCAGCACCATGCAGAGCGTGAAGACCTTGTTCGAGGCCAGCGTCGCGTCGTGCGCGTCGTTCATGCCGATGAAGGCGATCGACACGGCACCGAACGTCAGTACGGTGGGGTACCAGATCGTCGACTCGATCCATTGCAGCCAGATGGCCAGGAACCCCGTGCGGGCGCCGTACGCCTCGCCGACCCAGCGGAATACACCGCCCTGTTTGGTGGAGAACATCGCGGCCAGCTCCGCGGCGACCATGGCCGTCGGGATGAGAAAGACGATGGCGGCAAACAGATAGTAGAATGCCGATGAAAGTCCGTAGACGGCCTCGGCGGGGAGGCCGCGCAGACTTACTACGGCAGTCACGTTCATAATCGCGAGTGTCATGACACTCAGTTTGAACCCTGTGCTTGTGGTAGTTTTCTTTACATCCATAATTCGGTTTGATTGAAATTGGTTTTAACGCTCATTGAGGTTGCAACTACCGTGCAAATCTGCCGTACAGGCTCTTTTTGCCCGGGCGATAGCGGCCGTATTGCCGAAAAAAACTATATTTGCACATAAACTTTACGCCTATGTACCGTATCGCGCTAATCCTGGCCCTGGCCCTCTTCGCCGCTTCCTGCGGCGGACGCCGTTCTCGGCCGCAGCAGACGGCCTGCGTGTCGCAGCCCCGTGTGTTCCTCCCGGCGATCGCGCCGGCGCGCCTCTCGCCCCAGGAGCAGCGCGACTACCTGCGCTGGCACTATTGGGATCGCTTCGATTTCGCCGATACCCTGTTCGTCCGCGAGGCCGATACCGCGCAAATGGTCGAGGCCTATGCCCGGTGGGTGGCCCTGATCTCCGACCGTCCGGCCGACGCCGCGCCGATGGATTCGCTCATGCGCCGCGCCTCCGCCTCGCGCCCGATGCTCGACTACTTCACGATGCTCGCCCAACAGGTGATCCACGACCCCAATTCCCCGCTGCGCAACGACGAATTCTATATCCCTGTGATGCAGGCCGTGCTGGCGAGCCCCTACTACGACGAATACGAACGCATCGGGCCGGCCTACGACCTCGCTATGGCGTCGCAGAACCGCCTCGGGCAGCGTGCCAACGATTTCCGCTATACGCTCGCCTCAGGCGCCACGGGTACGCTCTACGGCGTGAAGGCCGAATATACGCTGCTGTTCATCAACAACCCCGGCTGTGGGATGTGCAAGCAGCTGCGCGAGCAGATCTCCGGCTCGCCCATGCTTTCGGAGATGATCGAGCGCGGCCGCCTCAAAATACTGGCGCTTTATCCCGACGAAGACCTCACCGAGTGGCGGAACTACCGCGACCATATCCCCGCGAGCTGGATCAACGCCTACGATGCCGGCTGCCTCGTCCGCGAAAACGGCACCTACGACCTGACGGCCATTCCGTCGCTCTACCTGCTGGACAGCGACAAGCGCGTGCTGGTGAAGGATTCCACCGACGTGCCCTATATCGAAGAGGTTATCGACCGGAGAGGGTAGGGCGTCCTGCCCTCTCCGCCGTCCTTCCCCATCATTTCCCCTCTTTGTCGTTCCCGTCCCGCCATATCCTCTCTTCCTGCTTTCTTTTCGCTGCTGTTTCTTTTTCTGCTGTCCTTCCTCTGCCGTTCCTCCCCGCCGTCCCCGCTTCTGCGCGTGCGGGAATATCGCATCCGCTATAAGCGTTGCTTATCGCCCTATAAAAAAAGACAATCGGGATTTTATCCGGATTTTGTGCCTAATCGTTACCTTTGCACTGCACAAACAGAAAAACTAACACTCAAACATTATTACGATTATGGCAAAGAAATGGCGTTGTACCGTATGCGGTTACATTCACGAAGGCCCCGAGGCACCCGACCAGTGCCCGATGTGTAAAGTTGGCAAGGAGAAATTCGTCGAGGTCATGGAGCAGGAGGGCAACCTCGAATTTGTGACCGAGCATGTCATCGGTGACGGCAAGGGCGCCAGCAAGGAGCTTTGGGAAGGTCTCCAGAACCACTTTATGGGCGAGTGCACCGAGGTGGGCATGTACCTTGCGATGAGCCGCCAGGCCGACCGCGAAGGGTATCCCGAGATCGCCGAGGCATACAAGCGTTACGCATGGGAAGAGGCCGAGCACGCCTCGAAGTTCGCCGAACTGATCGGCGAGGTGGTCTGGGACACCAAGACCAACCTCTACAAGCGCATGAACGCCGAGAGCGGCGCCTGCGAGGACAAAATGCGTCTGGCCCGCATGGCCAAGGAGCAAAACCTCGACGCCGTGCACGACACCGTACATGAAATGGCCAAGGACGAAGCCCGCCACGGCAAAGGTTTCGAAGGCCTCTACAAGCGTTATTTCGGCAAATAGTATTAGGTATTGCACTATATGCGAAAAGGGCGGCACCAGTGTGCCGCCCTTTTCATTTGCGCATTTCGCGCAGCTTCATAAACAGTAAAAACTTGTCTGTGAGCCACTCGTACCCCTCCTTTGCGGCACGTGCCACGTCGTAGACCGTTTCGACCTGGTCGCGGATGCGCTCCACGCCCTCGCGTATGGCGAGCAGGTAGATCACTGCTGCGAGCACGGCGAAGAATCCCCCGACGATGAGCGACGAAAGGATGAAGGAGCCCGTCACCTCCGACAGCCATACGACCAGTGCCGTAAGCAGCAGGAAGATGGCGATCGAGGCCGTCATCACGAAGAAGACCAGCGCCGCGACGAAGGAGCCGCCCGAAGTTTTTCTGTTATCCATCCCCATGAGACGTCATTCAGGCGATGTTTACTTTTCCTCGCATTTGCAGCGTGCCTCCTCGACCTTGCCGCGCACTTCGTCCACCTTTTCGCGTACCTTGTCGACTTCGTCGCCGATCAGGTCTTTGATTTGTTTGCGGAGTTCCGCACCCGACTGGGGCGTGAAGAGCATCGTGAGGGCCGATCCGATAATCATGCCGCCCACGAGCGATGCGATGACGATTCCTGTGTTTTTCATAGCTGTTGGTGTTTATTTGATTCAGCCCTTCGAGTTGCAAAGTCCGCGCCAAATTGTTACCTTTGGGAACATGATTCCCGATCCTTGCACAACCGTGGCTTTCACGGGCCACCGTACCTATTGCGGCGAGGCTTCCGCCGCGCTTGCCGCCGCCATCCGCGGGCTTCATGCCCATGGTTTCAGGACGTTCCTCTGCGGCATGGCCGTAGGCTTCGACCTGGCCGCCGCCGAGGCGGTGCTCGAACTGCGCGATTCCCTCCCCGGGCTGCGGCTCGTCGCCGTAGTGCCCTTCGGCGGGCAGGAGGCGCGCTTCTCCCATGCCGACCGCGCCCGCTACCGCGCTGCGATGGCTTCAGCCGACGATGCCGTCGTCCTGTCTCCGGTCTACCGTGCGGGGTGTTATGCCGTGCGCAACAACTACCTCGTCGACCATGCCTCGCTGCTCGTCGCCTGGTACGACGGTTCGCCCGGCGGCACGCGCCATACGGTTTCCCGCGCCCTGCGCCGGGGCTTGGAATTCGTGAACCTCCACCCGCTGCGTGCCGGAGTCGCGCTGACCGAACCGACGCTTTTCTGACACGGTTCCTCCCGCGGCACAAAAGGCTCGGACAAATTGTAAATAATATATGAATAATTCATGGAACAATTCATCGGCAAGCACCCGCGCATAGAGGCCGTGGATGCTTTACGGGGTTTTGCCGTTATGGCTATTCTCCTGGTTCACAACCTGGAACATTTTATCTTCCCGGTCTATCCTGCCGATTCCCCGGGCTGGCTGAATGCATTGGATCAGGGGGTCTTCAACGTCGTCTTTACCCTGTTTGCCGGAAAGGCCTACGCGATTTTCGCCCTCCTGTTCGGATTCACGTTCTACATTCAAAGCGACAACCTGAAGCGGCGGGGCGGGGACTTCGGTTATCGTTTCCTGTGGCGGCTGGTGCTGCTGGCCGGGTTCGCAACCCTGAACGCGGCTTTTTTCCCGGCCGGGGATGTTCTGCTGCTGTTCGTCATCGCGGGGCTCGTCCTGTTTTTTACGCGCAACTGGGGCGACGGGGCTATCCTCGCCGCCGCCGTCGTTTTCCTGTTGCAGCCTGTCGAATGGTACCACTGCATAGCCGGCCTGCTGAATCCGGCCCACCGGTTGCCCGATCTGGGGGTCGGTGAAATGTATGCCCGAGTGGCCGAATACACGAAAGCCGGGAATTTTGGGGATTTCATCCTGGGCAATGTCACCTTGGGGCAGAAGGCCAGCCTGTTGTGGGCGGTAAACGCCGGGCGTTTCGTCCAGACTGCCGGGTTGTTCCTCCTGGGTTTCTATATCGGCAGGAAACAGTTGTTCGTCGCCACCGAAAAGAACCTCCGCTTCTGGGTGAAAACGCTGATCGTCTCCGCCATTGCCTTCGCCCCTTTGTATACGCTCAGGGAGCTTGTCATGGACAACGGTGCAGTCGTCGGGCAGACAGCCGGAACGGCGCTCGACATGTGGCAGAAGCTGGCTTTTACGCTGGTCTTGGTCGCTTCGTTCATCCTGCTTTACCAGCGCAGGAAGTTCAGTGCCGCCGTTGCCGGCCTGCGCTTCTACGGCAGGATGAGCCTTACGAACTACCTCTCCCAATCCGTCATCGGGGCCTTCGTCTATTTCCCGTTCGGCCTCTACCTTGCCCCTCGGTGCGGATATACGGCCAGCCTGTTGGTCGGGATTCTGGTGTTCCTGCTGCAGGTGCGGTTCTGCAAATGGTGGCTGGGGAGGCACAAACAGGGGCCGTTGGAATATATCTGGCATAAATGGACTTGGATCGGAACCGATAAATAGCCTGCCGGTTTCCGCTGCCGGTTTCCGCTGCCGGTTTCCGCTGCCGGTTTCCGCTGCCAGTTTCCGCTGCCGCTTCTCCTCCCGCTTCCCGCAGCCGCTCCCCGCTGCCTGCTGCAAAGCAAAATCCCCGGAGGCGATAGCCTCCGGGGATTTTCAAAATGTCCCTGCGCGGGATTATTTCCAGTTCAGAATCTTGTGGAAATCGTATTCCTCGGGGTTTGAGACATACTGCTTCGCAGCCTCGTAGTCCGCAGGCGTGATGGCATTGATGATGTTGTCCACCACCGACGAGAACTTGTCCGACTTGATGTCCACCAGACGGGGCGGTATTTTGCCCGTCGTCGGATCCTGCAGGTCTTTCAGGTAGAGCGGGTTGACGTTGCCTTCCGAATCTACGTATACCATGCATCCGGTCTTGCCCTCGGCAAAGAGCTTGTGTACGCCGATACCCAGTTCCGAGCAGTACGTCAGGTCGTATGCGATCGGGGTCTGGCAGCGGATCTCGTAACCCAGCTCCACGGGGCGGCTCTTGACTTTGAGGCCGATCTCCTTGAGCTTTTTCTCGATCATCTCGTTGAAGATGTGCGCTTTCGACACCTTGCCCAGCTCGGGGTGCCCGTGCTCGTCATAGGTGAAATGGATGCCGCTCTTGCGGATCTCCTCGTCGCTCAGCGCGTGGAATACGCCTTCCGAGATGACGGCGGCGCCGTAGTCCATGCCCATGATCTTACGCTTGATGATCGACGAGATGACGAGGTTCACGATCTTTTCGACCGTGATTTCCGTCTTGTCGAACATCTCGGGGATGACGATCATCGGGTAGTGGCAGGCCTCGCCGATGCCGAATGCCAGGTGGCCGGCGCTGCGGCCCATGGCAGCCAGTACGAACCAGTTGCCGCTCGTGCGGGCGTCCACGTAGACGGCGCGTGCGATGACGGCACCCTTGTCCTTGGCCGACTCGTAACCGAACGTCGGCGTGCCTTTGGGCAGCGGCAGGTCGTTGTCGATGGTCTTGGGCACGTGGATGTTTGCGATGGGGTATTTCTTGGCCTCCAGGAACTTGGCGATGCGGTTCGCGGTCGATGCCGTGTCGTCGCCGCCGACCGTCACGAGCAGCTTGACGTTGTTGTCGGTGAAGAACTTGAGGTTGAAGTTGTTTTCGAAATCCGAATCCTTGGGCTTGAAACGGCTCATCTGCAGGAACGAACCTCCCTGGTTGAAGATGCCGTCGGCCATGGGGTAGTCGATGTCCACCATGCGGGGCGACGGGTTGAAGAGCCCCGTGTAGCCCTCGTGCAGGCCGATTACGCGGTAACCTTTGCGGAGGAAAGTCTTTGCGACGCTGCCTACCACGGTGTTCATACCGGGTGCGGGGCCGCCGCCAGTCAGAATTGCGATTGCTTCTTTCATGATTGTGATTGGGTTTTTATGTTTGAACCTGAATTAACCTAAATTGCCGCCCAAAATTACGATTTATTTTTCAAACGGGCAAAAAAATGCCTGCCCTCTTGCAGAATGCAATTTTATTTATTATATTGTGAATAAAATAAAGCGCAGGCTTTATAATAAACATGTCTCACTAAAAAAAATGTTGTCATGAAAAAGTTCCTGTTTTGAAATCTTAATTCCAACAGAAATCCCCTGGCGACTGTCCTTTTCCCGAAATACCACAATGTAAATACCGTGATTGTATAGCCATGAGAACCTTATCGAAATTTTCGTATTCCGCCACCCTGGTGCTGGTGCTGGTGCTGGCTGGCTGTGCGGCAACCAAATCCGCCTCTGCCCCCGAACCCCGATCCGTTGACGGGGACGCCGCCTCGGCCGCCCTGCACGAGCAGGCGCTCCGGGCGCTCGATGCCCGCATGTTCGTGATCAAAGGGGATGAATTTTACCTGCCGGGCGATAAAATCCCGGTGAAACAATCTCCGGACAGTTACATTTCCATGCAGGGGACGCATGCCGTCATCCGGCTGTCGCCCAACCTCTTTCCCCGCAGTACGTGGCGCACCCTGAACATCGAGGACGATGCTGCCGAAATGACGTTGCTCAAACGCAAGCGCAACGGCGACCTGCAGTACCGGCTCTTGATCGTCGGCCCCCAAAACGCGCAGGACCGGGAGGTGATCGTGACGCTGTATAAGGGTTCGAACAAGTGCTTTGTCCGGATCAATAAAGATCTCAATAGGCGCAGCCATTACCTCAATTTCACCGGGCATATCCTTCCGGCAGGGGAGTGATGGGCCTGCGGCCGCCCGTCGCACAGGCTGCGCCCCGCAAAGAAAAACGGTGTCCGGAATTCCGGACACCGTAAATTACATAAAATTCAGTGCTTGGATATATTGAGTAAATACAGCTCTTATTCCCTGAATTTGGAGGACGCCGGGTTATTCAACCACGGTTACGTTCACAGCCTGCTCGCCTTTGGCACCGCTGCCGACTTCGAATTCGACTGCCTGCCCTTCGTTGAGCGACTTGAAACCGTCCGTCACGATACCCGAGAAATGAACGAAGATTTCCTTGCCGTTCTCTCCCGTAATGAATCCGTAGCCTTTTTTGCTATCGAACCATTTAACCTTGCCTGTCATAAAAATGTAAATTAAAAAGTTTGTACTTGGCAAAGTAAAATAAAAAACATTGGCTTTCAAAACTTTTTGGCATGTTTTTTCATCTTTGGCAGAAAATTTTTATCTTTGTCCTGAAGATTGTTTTTAACGTCGACGCAATATGAACAAAAAACTGAAACTCGCACTTGCGACCCTGCTGGGATTCTCGGCAGCCTGTTCCACGGTCAAGAATGCGCCCGCCAAGGGCGAGGGCGAACAGCAACAGGAAGCCGGTGCGCCCGAAGTCAGGGATTCGGTTGCACCCCCGCGCGTGATGGTGATGTACGGGGTTCGCCCTCCCGGACAGAAAACGATCGGCGTGCCTCTCAAGGAGTCGGCGGTCGGCCCTGCCGAAGACGAGCAGCTCGACCCCGTAGCCGAGAAACCCGCCGACGACACGCCCTATATGGACACGAAGGGCAAGAAGGCTCCCGAAGGGGGGAAGTAACCCATGTCCCGTCGCCGCCTGGGGCTGCGCAAGCGTCTGGCCCTCAATATTTTTTCCGACCTTTACTCCTCGACTGTCGCCGAGCACAGGCTCGATACGCTCTTCTGGGAATGTACGTTGCGCTGCAACCTCTCGTGCCGCCACTGCGGCAGCGATTGCCGCGTGGATCCCGGTGTGCGGGACATGCCGATCGAAGATTTTCTGAAGGTGCTCGACGAGGAGGTTACGCCCCATGTCGACCCTGCGCAGGTGCTCGTCATCTTTTCGGGCGGCGAGGTGCTGGTACGCCCCGACCTCGAACGCGCCGGGGCGGAGGTCACCCGCCGCGGCTATGCGTGGGGCATGGTGACCAACGGGCTGGGGCTGACCGAATCCCGTTTCCGCAGCCTGCTCGATGCGGGGCTGCGTACGGTCTCGGTGAGCCTCGACGGCTTCGAACGCGAGCACAACTATATCCGCTGTAATCCCCTCAGTTACGAACGGGCGCTCGGCGCCCTGCGCATGATCGTCCGCGAGCCGTCGCTCGCCTGCGACGTGGTGACCTGCGTCACGGGGGCGATGGTGCCCAGGCTCGGCGATTTTTGCGGGATGCTCGTCGCCGAGGGCCTGAAACACTGGCGGCTCTTCTCGATCTTCCCCATGGGCCGTGCCAAGGACGACCCGTCGCTGCGCACGACCGACGAACAGTTCCGTGCGATGCTGGAGTTTATCCGGCAGACCCGGCGTGAGGGGCGCATCGACGTCAGCTATGCCTGCGAAGGCTTCCTCGGCGGGTATGAAACCGAGGTGCGCGACCATTTCTACCAGTGCGCCGCGGGCGTTTCCGTCGCCTCGATCCGCGTCGACGGCGCCATTTCGGGCTGCACGTCGATCCGTGCCAATTTCAACCAGGGCAATATCTACCGCGACAAATTCTGGGACGTGTGGCAAAACCGCTTCGAACCCTTTCGCAACCGCGAGTGGGCGCGGCGCGGCGAATGCGCCTCCTGCAAGATGTTCCGCTACTGCCTCGGCGGCGGTATGCACCTGCACGGCGACGACGGCGGGTTGCTCTATTGCCACTATCACCGGCTTTGACGCATATCCCTTCCTGAAAAAGGGGCCGCCGTCCGTCGGCGGCTGTTTTTTTTCTCGGTTGTCCCTTTCCTTGTCGGCTCTTACCTCGGCGGTTCCGATCTCAGTTGTTCCGATCTCGACTGCTCATCCTCGGATGCCCTTCCCTTGTCGGCTCTTCCTCGGGGCTCGGCAGTTCTTCCCTTGTCGGCTCCGATCTTAGCTGTTCCGATCTCGACTGCTCATCCTCGGATGTTCTTTCCTCGGCGGCTTTTACCCGCGGCATTGCCGGGGCACCTGTGCCCGTGTCCGTTTATTCGGGCAGAAGCCCGTCCAATGCGAGCCCCTCGTCAAACAGCCTCGTCTTGTAATCGACCCCCAGCTTGTCGAGCAGCCGGACGATATTGAACCCTGTGGCATACATATACTGGGATATGTCCGTCCGGTAGAGCCAGTCGTTCGCGTCAAGGTCGTAGCCGCCCGGACAGGCATGGAACTCGATGTAACGCGCCGTGCCCTCCATCGTTTCGTAAACCCGTTCCGCTCCGACTGCTTCCGGGGCCAGTTCGCGCCGCATTCTTGCATGGCGCTCCGCGCGCAGTTTCCTAAACCCGTCGATGTCCCTGCGGATAATCTCTGCATCGGTTTGCCCGAGTGCATCCAGCAGGAAGGCGTTTTCCCGGTCTACGGATTCTTTGTACCAGCCGTATCTTTGATAGTGTCCTACCAGCTCCGACGAAGGGATGAGGCCCGCTCCCGAAGCTTCGAATTGCGCGAGATACGCCGGATGCCGGAATTGGAATCCGTGGAAATATTCATGCAGCACCATCGTCCGCCATATGGCTACCTCTTCCGTGCCGGGTATGCAGCGGGCCGTAATCTCGGGCGAACTGCACAGCAGGTATGCCGAACGGTAGTCGTATGCCGAACCGGCATCGGCCGGGTCTAAGGAAATCGTTCCCTGCATGTGGAATTCGAGCGAGTCGATCGTGGGCGTCGTATAGATTTTCAACTCACCGTCCCTGTAACGCAGCGTTGCCGGATATTGCGCCAGAAACCGCGCTTCGGGATTTACGGCATAGCAAAGCGAGTCGGTGAAGTAGACCAGCGGCACTTCGAATTGCGGATCGTCGAATCCCGGCCAGACGGCTGCGGCAACCTGGGCTTTCAGCTCCAGCACCTCGCAAATTCGTGTCACGGCGATCCGGTCTTGGGCGGTCATCGGTATTTCACAACCGGATAGCGCGGTGCCGATCAGCACGCAAAAACAGATGTGGAGTAGTTTCATCGTGGGATAGGTTAGGGTCAATACGAAAAAAGAGGATATCGAATATCCTCTTTTTTCTTGTCGGGGAGACTGGATTCGAACCAGCGACCTCCAACTCCCGAAGCTGGCGCGC
>OGLN01001527.1_pt1 | contig 16185 bp, 10 predicted proteins | sample 1572641 | NCBI WGS metagenome assembly OGLN01 (sample SAMEA2581903, study PRJEB24529) | metagenome | biome: Human gut stool | place: China | collected 2011
GCGCTCTATATGAAAGTCTTTTCATTCCTTTGGCTGTCATTTTGTCCGTGCCGTTTGGCCTTGCCGGCAGCTTCATGTTTGCTAGGATTTTCGGTCTGGAAAATAACATATACTTGCAGACCGGTCTTATAATGCTCATCGGTTTGCTTTCAAAAACGGCTATCCTGCTTACCGAGTATGCCTCGGAGCGGCGTCGTGCCGGCATGTCGATAGCTCAGGCTGCAATTTCGGCTGCTGGCGTACGCCTCAGACCTATACTTATGACATCGCTCACAATGATTTTCGGTATGTTACCCATGATGTTTGCTACGGGTGTTGGTGCTAATGGCAATATATCCATAGGCGTAGGTACGGTGGGTGGAATGCTCGTGGGCACGGTGGCTTTGCTTTTTGTTGTTCCTCCGCTGTTTATGTTGTTTCAGTATATGCAGGAAAGGTTTATACCGCAGCGACGCCAATAATGTGTAGACATAGTGTGATAATCTCATTTTAGACCAATGTTTGTTACTGTCAGAATCAGGTCATCTTTTTGGCAGTAACAAATCTTGGTTTATAGTAACAGGCAAACCAAGTCTGTGTGTCCGCTTGTTGTAAGTGCTTTATTTTATGTATTGATGATGTGGCAGATGGTTGTTGCTTGGGGTTCTTTTGTGCATTGTTCCTATGAATTGAGCCACACTTTAAGTGCAGAGGCTTTTTCACGGCTTATAATGATTGGCTCCTTGCAGTTGGGTGATGTTTTCATTACCCAGCGTCCGCCAAAGTAGGGCTCTATGCTTCTCACAGATTTTGCCGAGACGATAAACTGGCGGTTTGCTCTGAAGAAGTTTTTCGGGTCGAGTTGCTGCTCCAGGCTACTCAATGGCGGGTCTACAATATGCTCGGTTCCGGCCCATGTGGTGGCTATGGTTATTTTGTCTTCCGAGCGGAAGTATGCAACGTCGTCTATTTGCAATGTGTAAAGTTTCCGGCCTGCCGACACAAGCAGACGCTCGCGGTATGTATTAGCAGCGTCTTCGTGCATCGCTCTTGCAAGATATTTGCTGAGGCTGCCAAGAAGTCCGGCGTTGTGGTAGCGTTCAAATTTAGCTATTGCAGTCTCAAGACGCTCAACGCGTATAGGCTTTAGCAAGTAGTCAATACTGTTAAGGTCGAATGCCCTCAGTGCATACTCGTCGTAGGCTGTGGTGAATACAATCATACATTCGGTCGGCAGCTTGTCTACGAGTCCGAATGATGTGCCGTCAGAGAGTTGTATGTCGAGAAACATTATATCGGGACGGACGCCCGAGTGGTCGAGCCACTGGGAGGCTTCGCTTATGCTGCCAGGCACGATATGTGTGTGCCATTCTGGTCTTATACTGTTCACCATACTAAAGAGTAGGCGGGCTGCCGGCAACTCGTCGTCTATTATTGCAGCAGTAATGTCAGTCATATATCATGGGGATTTTTACGGTAAAAGTATTGTTGTCGGCAATGATGCGTATGTCACGTCCACATAGCAGTCTGCAACGCTTTGACAAATTCTGAAGTCCGTGTCCTGAGGTGCCAATTACAGGCTTGGGTGTCAGTGTGTTGCTTACGGCTAGCCAGGGTGAGTCGTCGTTTTCTTCACACCATAGTTTTATGGTTGCGGGATTTGCCGTGTTGACGATGTTGTGCTTTATAACATTTTCTGTTAGCAACTGTAGTGTCAGTGGCGGCAGTTGCATGTAGCCCTCGCTACTGTCGAGCTTTGTTTCAAGTTGTATGCAGTCGCCTAGCCGCACTCTTTGTAGCTGTAAGTAGGTCTGTGCAAACCTGATTTCTTCGTTGAGACTTACACTTTGTTTCTCGTGGCAATCGAGAATGTAGCGGTATATGTCGGCCAAGTTGCGCGTAAATTCGGCTGCACCAGCTGGGTTATATTCTATTTCAGCCACGAGTGTATTCAGACTGTTGAATAGAAAATGGGGGTTTAGCTGACTTTGCAGAGCTGCATATTGTGCTTTGGCTGAGGCATCTTCCAGTTGTCGTGCCCTGCGGCGATGTTCTGCTATGTCGGCATAAAACCTGTTAATGAGGAACAGACTTACGGCCAGCAACTCTATTAGCCATACGCCCAGCAGTGCTCCGGCCCCTCGCCATGCCAAGGCCATCGGCCTTGGGGAGTGACCTATGACTTTGGTGGCCACAAGCAGCAGATAATTAGAGCAGAGTAGGGCTGCGGCTGCTATAGCAAGGAATGTGAACATGCGGCTGCGCTTTTTTATCCATGCGGGATAGGACGCACTCATGCGCCGGTTGACAAAGCGCAGGCTCAGGCCAACACCGTTGAACAGCAGTAATACGGCAATGATGCTTTCCGGTGTGGTCAGGTGCTGGCTACTTATGGCCGGCATGTCACCGCAAATTATGAGCAGCAGGTATGAGCAGCAGCCTATTGCAGAATAGACAAGTATGTCGGTGAGCACCGATCCATGCTGCAGGTTATTGTCATTAGTTGTCATATTTTTATATTACATGTGTGTGTCCGGCAATATGGAGTAGCATGCCGTTTGGGTGCCTGTTTGGTGAAATACTGCGCTGCGAATGCAAAAATAATAAATTATTTTCAATATCCGTACACATATTCGAGTGAGCTTTTGGCCATGCAGGCATCAAGTTTTGAGGCTATGTGATTCCGACATGCATCGAGGTAGTATATCTGAGCGTTGATGACGTCTGTAACAGACACACTTCCTTCATAATATTTTTCTGTGGTCAGTCTGCGGCTTTCTTCTGCTTTGAGAAGTGAGCTTGCTGTCAGTTTTACCTGTTCGCATGCCTTTGTGTAGTTACATCTAGCCGTTTCTGCTTCAAGCTGCAGCCTGTCGGCTGTGCTTCTCATCTGTTCCTCGGCTACCGCTGTGGCATGTTTTCCCATACGTCGGGTGTTGCCCCTCTTTCCCCATTCGAATATAGGGATGCTTAGTGTAGCATATACAGAATAGTTGGGGTCTGGGGCCGCCCTGAAGTCGTATCCAGGTGATGTGTAGCTTCCGTTGATGCCTACAGACAAGTTCGGCTTGTAGGCAGCATCGGCCATGCGTGCCTCATAGCCTTTTATGTCTATTTGTTTGTTCGCCATGGCCATCTCAGGACGATTGTATATACTTTGCCCCGTTGAAGGTATTGTTGTATCGGGACATAGCATGGTATCTGCCGGTATCATATCAGATGAACCGACACCGGCCAGCGAGTTTAGGGCAAGCCGAGCATTTTCTGCATCAGTTAGCGCACGCTGCAGTTGATATTCGGCATCGTTGAGACGCACTTCGGCTGTCAGAAGATCGTTGCGGCCGGTATATCCGTTGCTTACACGTAATGCTACAGCCTCTGCAAGTGCGGCTGCGGCATCACGATGTCTCTGTGCCACTGTTACCATTTCGCGTGTTGCTACATAGTTCCAGTATGTCTGATCGGCTTGATATATAAGATTGTTGGTTATGCGTTTTTTCTCGAATGCTGCATTCTCGCTTTCTGCCTTGGCCTTTCCGTAGGAAGCTTTGAGCAGTCCGCCCGTGTAGATTGGTTGAGCCATTGTCAGCGATGCACCGTATTTTGTGTTTCTGCCGCTGAACGTGTAGCTGCGGCCGCCGTATGTACTCGGCAGTGCAATGTTCAGTTCGAGTGGATTACCTGTATATTTAGCGTCGGCGTTGCCCGTAATCTTTGGCTTAAAGTCTGCTTTTGCCGCTGCTGCATTTTCTTTATATACTTCTAATGCGTGTGTGGCGGCTTTTACGTCGTGGCTATAGGCTTCCACCTGACGGCGGTATGCCTGTAGCATGGTCGCATCTTGAGCATCAACGTTTGTGCTTATGGCAGTCAATGCTGCATATATTGTTATTATATGTTTTATTTTCATACTTTGTCTGTTGCTTGTTATGCATGTTTACATGTTTCTGTCGTATCTTCGGCTTGCTTTGCTGCTTCTGGATAGAATATGGCATATAGGGCAGGAGTGGCAAAGAGAGTGAGCAGCGTGGCAAATGAAAGACCGAACACGATTGTTGCTGCCATGCCTCCGAACACAATGTCGAACAGCAGTGGTATGCTGCCGAATACTGTTGTTGCGGCAGCCATGAGCACCGGACGTGTACGCGATACTGTTGCCTCTACTATAGCCGTAGATGGTGGTACGCCTGCGCGTCTCTGCAGATTGACTTCATCGAGTAATACGATGATGTTTTTTATTATCATACCCAGCAATCCGAGCCATCCGGCAATGCAGAAGAAACCGAATTGGAAACCCGTGACGAGCATGCCGACAACTACGCCTATGATTGAGAGTGGAAGAATGAGAAATATTATCAGCGGTTGCTTGAAGTTGCCGAATAGCATTACGAGGATTACCACTAGGAATACTATGGCCAGTGGAAAATACTTGGTCAGTGCGGCCATAGCCTCTTGCTGGTCCTTATACTGCGAGTCCCAAAAGAAAGTGTAACCTGGTGGTAGTTTTATCTGTTCTATCTCATTGCGTATTTCGGCATGTACTTCCTTCATAGTGTGTCCGTGTTTAACGTCACACTGGGCTGCCATCGACAGCCGCCTGTTGTATGTTTTCATTAGCGGCCATTCCCATCCCGTGCTTATGCTGTCTGCAAGCTGTGCCAACGGAGCTGAGTTTGTGCCGTTCCATACAGCCAGGTCGCCCAACGCGTCTTGTGATATCATGCCCTTGGTGTTTGTGTGTAACATCACAGGCACCTGCTTGTCCGCATCTCTGTATATGCCTACTGCAACTCCGTCGGCAGTGCTTTTCACGGCGGTCATCATGTCGGCTTTTCCTAGTCCAAGCCTTCCTGCTTTTACAGGATTGTACGGAGTGGTCATCATCATGGCCTTGTTGCCCCATTCATTGCGTGCATTCATAACCTTGGGATTGCGTCTCATTATTTCTATTGCCACATTGGTCAGCGAATCGAGTACGCGTGGATCATCGCCGCTGAAGCGTGCCTCTATGAGGGCCTGTGGTACAGAGTTCAGCTCAAAGCTATTTACGCGTACTAATGCATCAGGGAAAGATTGTGATATTTCGTTCTGCAGTTTCTGTTGCATGTTTCTGGCAGCCTCAGGGCTGACTGCTTCAACCAGGCACTGGGCATAGTTGCTTTGAGGACCGTAAGCTGCGTTGGCCAGATAGTAGCGTGGAGGCGTCTGCCCCGTAAATGTTGAAACGTGCTTTATGTCTTTGCGTCGTCTCAGCGTGTCAGCCAATGCTTGTGTCTGTTCTGCAGTCTGCTCTATGCGCGTTCCTTCTGGCAGCCACAGGTCTATGGTGAAGTACTGCTTGTTAAGCAATGGCATAAATTGCTGCGGGATGAGCTTGAAAGCAACTGCGCTTAGAATGAGCAATGTGACAAGGCATGCAGTAACGGCATATCTGTGGCTTATCGTCAAGCGTAGGGCTTTTCTGAACATATCGTAAAGTCTGCCTCTGAACAGTTCCCCCTTGAGCTCATCAGGACGTGGACGGCGCACAAACTCTTGCACGAAAAACACGTTTTGCGTTATGGCCAGAACCCAACTAAGCAGCAACGATACTGCTATCACTATGAACAGAGACGATAGAATTTCACCCGTTATGTGTGGAGAGAGGTATACGGGCAAAAATGTCAGCACTGCTATTAATGTTGCGCCTAATAGTGGCATGGCTGTGGTGTCAACGGCTGACAGTATGGCCGGGCGTTTGCGCATGCTGCGCTGCATGTTTACCAATGCCGCGTCATATACCACGATAGCGTTGTCTACGAGCATACCCATGGCTATTATTATGGCTGCAAGTGACATTCGTTGCAGGGCAATACCTGTTGCGCACATGTATATCAATGTGCCGAAGATAGAGAAAACTAGTCCGCTGCCTATTAGTATGCCGTTCTTTATTCCTATGAATAGAAGTAGTACGCCAGCTACGGTTATTACAGATATTATAAGGTTTAGCACAAAACCCTCGTTGGCCTCGGCCGACTCATGTCCTTGGTCGTATATTGTCTGCAGATTGTATCCTTCGGGCAGTGTTTGTCTGGCTTCGTCTATGTATGCTGCAACACGCTCCGACATATCAACCACATTGCCGTCGGCCACAGTAGATATGGCCATACCTACGGCCGGCTGTCCGTCGGTCCGCATTTGGTTGCGTGCGGGATGGCGGTAACCTTCGCTTATATGAGCTACCTCGCCAAGCCTGATGTAGGCTCCGTCCCCTCCTACAATCGTTAGTTGCTCTAGTTCTTCAAGACTACCAAAACTGCCGGTAGCCTCTACTCTTATGCGATTGTGTTCGGTTTCTATAGCACCGGCATCTACAATTCTATTTTGTCTGTCGAATGCTGCTGTTATGTCAGACATGGTTATTCCGCTGGCTGCCAATAGCGAAGGATCGGCTTCTATGTCCATGGTGCGGTCCTGCAGTCCGAACAGCTCTACGCGGGCTACATCTTTTATGCCCAGCAGACCATTTTTTAGACTGTCTGCCTTGTCTTCAAGCTCCCGCCAGCTGTGGTTAGATGAACTTAGAGCGTAGAACACTCCGAGTACATCGCCGAAGTCATCGTTTACTACAGGGCGACCGGCTCCTGCTGGCAGATGTGGCTGGGCGTCGTTCACCTTACGTCGCAGTTTGTCCCACAACTGCTGCATGTCAGCAGCGCGTATTTCTTTTTTTACGTAAACGGTAATCTTTGACAGACCTGCCCTGTTTTCGCTTTTCAGATAATAGAGCTCGCCAAGTTCCTGTATTGACTCTTCGAGCACGTCTGTCACTTGCTCTCTAACCTCAGCCGGTGATGCTCCCGGATACGATGTTGTCACCACAGCCTGTTTAATTGTGAATGGGGCGTCTTCAAGTTTGCCCATGTTGCCATAGGCAATTATACCACCCGCAAGCACAAGTGCCAGTACCAACCAGCTCAGCGCTCTGTTGCGTAAGCAAAATTCAGCTGCGCCTCTCATTGTTGCATTCCTCCTTTCCGGTTAGCAACGGCCTGTGTGGCCACGGTGTCGCCTTCATTGAGCATGGCTTGACCTGCTGTGGCCACGCGTTCGCCTGCTTTTAGACCGCTACAAATCTCTATCATACCTCCGCCTAAAAGGCGTCCTGTGACCACGTTACGGCGGCATACCCGTCCGCTGTTGCCTATCGTCCAAACACAACTGCCTCCAGAGGATGGACTCCATACTGCTTTCTGAGGTACGGCTACTCCAATAAACTTATTTGAAGTCTGCCCAATGAGCATGTTGCCAGACATTCCGCCTGGCAGGTGTGATTTGCCATTGTCTATCAATGCAGTCAGTTTGAAGGCCATATTGTTATCCGTGGCGGTACGTGTTATATATGTTTCTGCCGGTCTGAATGTCCTGCCGCTCATGCGGTCAAAGCTTATCAGACATGTCCTGCCGCCTATGTTCTGTTGTAGTTGTGCGGCTATGTCTTCTGGTACGTAGGCCTCTGCCTTTATGCGTGACATATCTATAAACGTAACCACTGGCTGTCCTGCTGCCACGTCCTGATAGCGTTCTACATGTTGTGTCTGTACATATCCGCTGAAAGGAGCTATGAGTCGTGTACGGTCCAATTCATCTGCAGCCATGTCATAGTCAGCTTTTGCGCGTTCATAATCGGCTCTTGCACGCTCATACTCCTGTTCGGCTATGTTGCCAACCTTAAATAAGCGTGTTGTACGCTCGTATTCAGCCTTAGCCTGACGGCATATTGCCGCTGCTCGTCTTTTCCTTACAATGAAGTCACGGGCGTCGAGTGCGGCTATAACCTCTCCGCGTCTGAAGAACTGCCCTTCTTGAACGTCAAGTTGGGCTATATGACCGCCAACTCTGAAGGCGAGTTCGGCTGTGCGGCAGGGCTCAGATATGAAAGGATATTTGCGGGCCGATGTATCGGCCATACTTTCAGCCGTGGCCACGTCCACAGTGCGTACCGTGCCAGGAGCATCGTGTCGGCCACTGCACGATACAGCCATAATGGCAGACGACAGAATCAGCAGCATGTTTTTTCTAATTGTAATCATCTTTTTCCTGTTAAGTTTGTATGCTTTTTATTCGCAAAGATAACATGCAGCATGGGCAAATGTCAATACAAATATTACTGAAGCAGCTCTATCAGTATCTGAATGCGCATCATCGGTCTCTGGAACGAAATGATTTGACATGGATTATAATGCATGGGTTGATTGTTGTGGATATGGTGAATAAAGACTTGTATTATTGCAGGATTTAGTATTGATATGTTGGGTATATGATAAATTTGCAGATAATAATGATGTGATATGATTTTCTTGTCTGAGAAATAAAAGTAAAGTGTGTGCGTTGGCTTAATGCGTGATGAATTTTTCTGTAATTATCGTATAAACTGAAAGCTTGATGGTATATTTTGGTTTCAAATTATTAACCTGTCGTTTACTGCAAAAAACTAGGCTACTTTTAAAGTAAAAGTAGCCTAGTTTTTTGCAGTAAACATCTGCTTACATTTTACACTTCTTAAGTTATTTGTCTACGTGTTCATTGCTCCGCATTGTGGGCAAATACCCTTGTGTCTTAGACCTGCTCCACATTTGCCGCAGGTGTAGTTGCATTTAGCACGTTTGAAGTAGATTTTTACGGCAAAATAGGTGTATGCGGCCAAGAGTGGATAGCCGATGTAATAAAGCGTGGCTATAGAGAATATTATATAGTTTGCGGCGCAGATGCCGGCTAGTCCGCAGAGGTATAGTAAAGCTTCCGCCGGTGGCAAAAGGCGGCGTACAATGTCGGCTACAGCCAGAGAAAGAATGAGCATAGTCCATACGGCAGCCAAGAAGATGGCTAGGACGGGTGGTACATTTAGAGGATTGAGCGTGGGATGGAAGTAGAAATGGCGCCATGTGTCTGGCTCAAAGTTCTGTATGCTTGAGTAGATGACTGCAGCCGTAGCCACAGTGATGGCTAGCAGCGTGGGATAGAATGTGCCTATGTCATTGAAGTGAACTATTCTAGCATTGCGGCGCAGTAGGGTGCGCATAAGATATGCCACGGATATTGTGCTGATGACGATAAGAAAGATGAGAAGGTGGGTATCGGAGAATATTGATATGAACTGTGATATTGGGTCGCTTGGTACAGTTGAAGCCAATAGCATCTGCTCGCGTGTCCAACCGAAGGTTTCTTGGTCACGTGCTACTTGTATCCATACAGAATCGGCAGTTGCAGATGGCATAACTCTGATGTCGGCAACGACGATATGGTCGTGCTTGTAGACGGATACAGAGTCGGTTTGCATACCGTTAAGCAATTCTTCTGGCTGCTGGCGCAGCAGTACGAGCGAGTCGGCCTTCACCACGAAGTTGTAGTTTAACGAATAGTGGTGGGTGCGTTCAAAAGCGGCAGTGTCTGGCTGTGCAGTAGCTACCGTTTTGGTTTTACTGCGCCCCGTGTTGTGATAGCATGACGACAGCATTGATGCCTGTATCACAAGGATTGCCAGCATATAGGTGTATAGGGCCTTAGCAGCGTATTTTTTTATTGTTTGTTGCATGGCTATGTATTGCGAGTGTTTCTTGTCGGGAAGGAGACTGGATTAAATCTACTTGTCGGCAATGACGTTCATTTGGCATCGTGCACAGTCAAACTGCAGTTTGAAACGGCGGCCGTCTGTCATGCGCAGGTATAGGGGACCTTTGAGGCTATGTGGGTGTCCGCCTTGGCGTGTGCACATGCCCAGAGCATGACGCAGGCAGTAGCGGCACTGCATGAGCAGGGCGTGTGGCGGCATGTTGATTTCTGGGGCTGGTATCGCTTTAGTTTGTTGCGACTTGTAGAATTCTGCCGCCTTGTTGTTGGCAACATTATACAGATACGGATAGGCTGCAGGATATGTGTTGCTGCCGCCTTTTTCTGTTTTTGTATTTGCCGCCTTGCTACTTGCCTCCGTGCGTGCGTCTGCTGTAGCCTGTCTGAGGGTTTGCTCCAGTTTTTGGATAATGTCGCGTCTCATGTGAGAAAGGAGGCTCGATGGTATAAACGTTTTTATTCCATCTTGTGGAACTGACACGTCGGTGCACTTAAATGGTGTGTTACCAAGTCGTGTAAGTTGACGCACAATATTGTCGGTCTGTGGTTTCTGCGCAGTTTGCGGCTCACATTGTAACTCAGTAATGGCACTGACACTGTCGGCAGTTGCTGTCAGTATTATGTTGCCTGGGGCAGATTCTTTCAGACTCATTGTTATGTTTATCTTGCGTTCGGCACTTTTGCCCGTAAGAAGTTTCTCGAATGCTTGGTCGCTGTTGCGGTAGAGAGCCTGGCCGCGACTCAATCCGGAAGGCATCCTTTGAGGGAATATGGTGTTGCCTTGTGCCCTGTTGACTCTGAATCCCTGCAGCTTGTCATTTCCGTTGAAAAAGCACAGGCCATCGCCATTGGAAAAGGCTGCAGTGCCAGCTACGGTAATATCGTTGCGGTTTATTGACTTTACCGTGCCCACATACTGACCTATAGCCTTTGGGGTGAGTGGTGAACTCATGTCAGCGCTGCGTCCATCTGCAAAATAGTGGGTGAAGCCTCGACTGAATGTCTTATCAAGATTTGGTTCAAAAGTATAATAGCTGCGGCCGAGCGAAGCGCGGCAGTAGCGTCCGTTGCTGTGTGCTATTATATCGTTAAGCTTGCGGCTATAGGCTGCAGTTACGTTTTTCACATATGTTATATCCTTTAGCCTGCCTTCAATCTTGAGCGATGTAGCTCCACTGTCGAGCAGTGTCTCAAGGCGGTCTATGAGGCATAGGTCCTTGAGTGACAGCAAGTGGCGTCCGCGTTCAATGACGTTGCCGTGTTCATCCTCTAAATCGAATTTTAAGCGACAGAACTGGGCGCATTCGCCCCTGTTGGCACTGCGCCCAAAACAATACTGCGAAGCGTAGCATTGTCCTGAATAGCTTACACACAAGGCACCATGGACAAACACTTCGAGTTCGACGTCCGGCACGGCTTTGTGAATTTGTGCGATCTCTGTTGCCGAGAGTTCACGGGCAAGTACGACACGGCTGAATCCCTGTGAGGCTAGCCATTTTACTTTATCTGCTGTACGGTTATCAGTCTGCGTACTGGCATGGATGGGTATAGGCGGAAGTCCGTCTCCAGAGGCAATCATTGAGGCTAGAGCCATATCTTGTACCAGTATGGCATCTGCACCAGCCTCATATAGTTGCGATATAAGCTCTTTGGTGGCACAAAGTTCATTATCATAGATAATGGTGTTCACAGTCACGTAGACTTTGGCCATGAACGTGTGGGCATACTCGCACAGTGCCTTGATGTCGCTGAGGGTGTTGCCTGCTGCGGCTCTTGCTCCGAAGCGGCTCGCTCCTATATATACGGCATCTGCTCCGTGATCGATGGCGGCTATGCCGCATTCCAGGTTTTTGGCCGGAGCCAAAAGTTCTATAGCTTTACTCAATTTTGTTTATGTCGTAAGGGGTTTCTTGATATACGTAATAGTTAATCCAGTTGCTGAAAAGGAGATTGGCATGAGCCCGCCAGCGCACCAACGGAGGATTGTCCGGGTTGTCGTCTGCATAGTAGTTTACAGGCATCTCCACATCGTCACGCTTGCCTATGTCGCGGCGGTATTCTTTGTCGAGTGTATCAGGTGAATATTCGAGATGACCTGTTATGAAGAACTCTCTTCCGCCGCGGGCCATCACTATGCTTACACCGCTTTCAGCTGACTCGGCTATGAGCTGTAAGCCTGAAGTTGCCTCAATATCCTGTTTGCGTATCTCTGTGTGTCTGCTCTGTGGCATGTAGAAAAAGTCGTCAAAGCCTCTGAATATGGGTAAAAGCGGCATGAGTGTGTGTTGCTTGAACACACCGAACATCTTCTTTGGCAGTGGATATTTTGGTATGCCATAATGATAGTAGAGCCCTGCCTGTGCAGCCCAGCATATATATAATGTGCTGGTGACATGATTGCGTGCCCATGCAAAAATTTTTGTTACTTCCTCCCAATATGTCACTTCTTCGAAGGCATAGTTCTCAACCGGTGCACCGGTAATGATCATTCCGTCGAACTTTTTGTCTTTCAGAACGTCAAAGTCTTTATAAAAAGCCATCATGTGCTCGATTGGAGTATTCTTCGGTGTGTGGCTTTTAAGCTTCATGAAGGTTATATCCATCTGTAGTGGTGTGTTCGACAGCAGACGTATCAAGTCGGTCTCTGTCGTAATCTTCAGAGGCATGAGGTTTAATATGACGATGTGCAGAGGGCGTATGTCCTGCGTGTGAGCCCTGGAACTGTCCATGACAAAGATATTCTCTTTCTTAAGAATGTCTATTGCCGGCAGCTTGTCTGGTATTCGTAATGGCATCTTTTTATTCTCTCTTTCTCATTAACGTGTGGCAAACTTACATAAAAAAAACGATATAGCGTATGATTGGCACCGAAAAACTTTTGTGGGGATGAAGTTTGTCATATAAAAAAGCCCCATGGGAAAGTTTCCATGGGGCTATAAGATATCTGCCTGCTTTCAGGCTTGATTAATTCAACATGTCTTCAACGATGTTGCCACTGAGGTGAAATTACCAAAGTTTTACTCGTTTGTCTGCCGGCAGATAAAGCTTGTCTGTAGGTTTAACGTTGAAAGCTTCGTACCATGCGTCGATATGTGGCAGTGCACCGTTTACGCGCCATTCGCCGAGAGAGTGAGGATCGCTCTTTGTACGGTTGCGTATCTCCTCTTCTGTAATGTTTGCAGCCCATACGCCTGCATAAGCCAAGAAGAAACGCTGGTCGGCTGTAAGGCCGTCAATCTCTTTCAGAGGAGCGTCCTTTGTGGCGTTCTTATATGCATTGTATGAAACCTGCAGACCGCCGTGGTCGGCAATGTTTTCGCCAAGTGTGAGTTTACCGTTGGCATTGAGGTCAGGCAGAACTTTGATTGCAGAGAAGAAGTCAACGCAAACCTGTGCACGCTTATTGAAGTTTTCAGCGTCGCTGGCTGTCCACCAGTCAATCATATTTCCGTTCTTGTCATAGTTGCGTCCCTGATCGTCGAATCCGTGAGTCATCTCATGGCCAATAACAACACCGATGGCACCATAGTTGAATGCGTCGTCTGCTTCAGGATCAAAGAAAGGACGCTGCAGGATTCCTGCCGGGAAGCAAATCTCGTTGGTTGTCGGATTATAGTATGCATTGACGGTCTGAGGTGTCATGAACCACTCATCCTTATCAACCGGTTTGCCTGCACGATAGTTGATGTCCCACTCGTTCCAGAACTTGCGGCAGTTCTGTACGTTCTCATAGTAAGACAATTTGGGGTCGATTGTCAGGCCTGACATATCTTTCCATTTATTTGGATAACCGATCTTTACGTAGAAAGCATCGAGTTTGTCGAGTGCAGCCTTCTTTGTGTCGGCACTCATCCAGTCCTGAGCCTTGATTCTTTCAGCAAGAGAAATCTGCAGATTCTTTACGAGCTTTTCCATACGCTCTTTTGAAGATGCGGGGAAGTAACGCTCAACATACATCTTGCCGAGAGCTTCACCCATCTGGCTTTCTACCTGACTTGTTGCACGCTTCCAACGTGGATGGTCTTCCTTACGGCCAGACATTGTCTTTCCGAAGAAGTCGAAGTTGGCAGCTATTACGTCATCGCTCAGGTAGCCTGCTGCTGAGAGGATAACATCCCATTCCATATAAGCACGCATTTCGTCTGCTGTCATCTCAGAGAGAATCTTGTCTGCACCCTTTACGAAAGCAGGCTGACCTACAACGAGTTCCTTGAAGTACTCGCTCTTTACGCCTTCTGCGTTCAGAAGTTGTGTTAAGCCTACGTGAGGATAGTTGCTCTCAAAGTTCTGAATAGTCATCTTGTTGTAGTTGGCAGCAACGTCACGCAGCTCTGTGCTTGACTTAGAAACCTTTGCCAGCGCAGTTTCTACTTTCATGATGCTCTCCATCTTCTTCTTGGCAGCAGCGTCAGAGAAACCAAAGAGTTTGAACATACGCTCAATATGCTTCTTGTAAGCCTCTCTTATGGCTGTTGTTGCGGGGTCTGTGTCAAGATAATATTCCTTCTGGCCGAGGCATATACCACCCTGATATATATTCAGGATGTTCATTGTGGCGTTCTTTTCATCAGCTCCAAATCCGATGCCCATAGGCACTCCATAGCCGAATGTAGCATATTTAAGCTGCACCTTGCGGAGGTCAGCCACGGTCTTGGCCTTTTCTATCTCATTTATGAGCGGCATAACAGGCTTTACGCCTTCCTTGTTACGGCGCACAGAGTCCATTGCAAGCTTGTAGAAGTCGCTTAACTTGCGCTCTGTGGTGCCCTGCGGATATTCTTTCTTCAGCAGGTCGCTCAAGATTGTGTTAACGCGTTTGTTGTTGTCGAGTCCGAGCTGATCAAAGCTTCCGAAGCGTGAATAAGCTGCGGGCAGCGGATTGTTTTTCATCCATCCGCCACATGCGTACTGATAGAAATCATCAGCTGGTCTGACACTGTTGTCGAGATTCTTCAGGTCGATTCCCGACGTCAGCTGTGCCTGTGCGCCTGCTGTCAGTGAGGCAGAGGCAAATAGCACTGCTGGGATAATGTGTTTCATTTTCATAATTTTTTTAATTTAAGTTGATGGTATTTGTCTGTTACATATATTTTTCAAGTTCTTCCGACAACTGCTCCCATCTCTCAACTTCTTCATCGAGAGTTTTCTTTACAGATGTATATTCGTTTATCAGCTTCATGTCACTGGCCCTTTCGGGTTGACATAGCATTTCGTCGAGTTCCTTAAGACGCTTTTCAAGCGTCTCGATTTTTGCTTCAGAGTCCTTTACGGCCTTTTCAGCCTTACGTATTTTCTTCTGTTGCTCTTTGCGTTCTTCATACGATTGCTTGGCCGAGTTTTCAGCCTGTTGCTGCTCATTGCATGTTGAGTTGCCTGAGCTTGCTGGCTGTTGTATCGTTGTCGTTGCTTGGTGATGACCAAGAGAGTCGAGTGAGTCGATGTTATGAGTCTGTAGAAAGTCGTATATTCCGCCGATATGCTCTCTTACTTTTCCGCCTCCAAATTCATAGACCTTGGTTACCAGCCCGTCGAGAAACTCGCGGTCGTGGCTTACAATGATGGCCGTGCCGTCAAAAGCTTTGATGGCCTCTTTTAGGACATCCTTCGAGGGCATGTCGAGATGGTTGGTCGGCTCGTCGAGAATCAGCAGGTTAACCGGTTCGAGCAGGAGCTTTATCATTGCGAGTCGGCTGCGTTCGCCACCGCTGAGCACTTTCACTTTCTTCTCAGATGCTTCGCCTCCGAACATAAAAGCTCCGAGTATGTCGTTAATCTTTAGTCGGATGTCTCCTTTGGCTACATTGTCTATTGTCTGGAACACCGTAAGCTCCTCGTCAAGCAGCTGTGCCTGATTTTGGGCAAAATAGCCAATCTGAACGTTGTGCCCAATCTTAAGCGTTCCGGTGTATGGAATCTCGTTCATTATACATTTCACGAGTGTTGATTTTCCTTCTCCGTTCTTTCCTATGAAGGCCACCTTCTCGCCACGTTTTATTGTGAGTGTTACATGGTCGAACACGGTATGAGTGCCATAATTCTTGCGCACTTCATCGCATATTACAGGATAGTCGCCGCTGCGCAGGCATGGGGGAAACTTGAGGTGCATTGCCGAGTTGTCCACTTCGTCAACTTCTATAGGCACAATCTTCTCGAGCTGCTTTATGCGGCTCTGCACCTGTACAGCCTTTGTGGGTTTGTACCTGAAGCGTTCAATGAAATCTTTTATGTCGGCTATTTCCTTCTGCTGGTTCTCGTAGGCACGCAGTTGCTGCTCGCGTCGTTCGGCTCTGAGCTTCACGTACTCGTCATACTTCACTTTATAGTCAACCACCTTGCCACAGCTTATTTCGAGCGTGCGGTTGGTCACATTGTTGATGAATGCACGGTCGTGGCTTACCAAAACCACGGCTTTTGCACTTTGTGCAAGAAACTGTTCGAGCCATTGTATGCTCTCAATGTCGAGATGGTTGGTAGGCTCATCTAGCAACAGAACGTCCGGTTTCTGCAAAAGAATCTTTGCCAGCTCTATACGCATACGCCATCCTCCGCTAAACTCGCTTGTAGGACGAGACATGTCCGAACGCTCAAATCCAAGAC
>OGLN01001532.1_pt1 | contig 16169 bp, 10 predicted proteins | sample 1572641 | NCBI WGS metagenome assembly OGLN01 (sample SAMEA2581903, study PRJEB24529) | metagenome | biome: Human gut stool | place: China | collected 2011
GGCATTTGAGCTGTCAAAGCAGGCACTGATGAAGCGTCTTGCCACATCACGCACAACCAAGACCGGTATTCTCAACGCATACATCAACGCAGAAAACCTCGGCATCGACTACGACATCAACAAGAAGATTTATGAGGCTGTGCCCTCACTGACACTTGAGGATGTTGCTAAGTTTGAAAAAGAGAACATGGCAAACAAGCCTTACCGCTACATGATTCTCGGCGATGAGAAACAGCTCGACATGAAGGCTCTTGAGAAGATTGGTCCTGTTAAGAGACTTACAACTGAAGAAATCTTCGGATATTAATACACAACGCCGCCCGGGACACACGTTCCGGGCGGTTTTGTATCATAATCAGACTGACTGTAAGATTACTTATTTGCATAAATCAAGAGCAACCGTCAACAGGCGGCTCATATACCGACAAAAGGGCTCATAACGTTACGCCCAAGACAGCAAAATTATATACATGATAAACAAACTTAGGATTAACAAAATGGGGCGCGCTGCATAAACACAGTGCGCCCCATTGTTTTATCCGTAATATAAACATCACTTCTGCTCCCCGCCTCTGAGCAGTATGTAGCCAAGCACTCCGCCAAGTATCGAGGCGGCAAATATTCCGAGCTTTGCCTGAATGAGGAAAGTTTCGTCTACAAAGGCGAGAGTAGATATGAACATAGACATCGTGAAGCCTATCGAGGCAAGGAAACCCACACCCACAAGGCGGCGCATGGTCATCGTGTCTGACGCCTTTGCTATCTTAAGACGCGTAAGCAGCACGGTTGACAGCACAATGCCCACGGGCTTGCCTATCAGCAGACCGAGCATTACGCCCAGCGCAACGTTGTTGGCCATAACGGCATCGAAGCTTATGCCCTCGAAAGATATGCCGGCGTTGGCAAGCGCGAATATCGGCATTATGACAAACGACACGAGCGGATGCATAGAATGCTCTAGACGCTGAAGCGGCGGAATGGCGTCGCGCGAGTCGCTCATCATGCGGTCTATTATCTCTACCTGCTCATGCTCGAGCGTAGACACATCGTTAGGCTTTGCCTCTCTGAACCGGTTGATAAGCTTTGAGGCGCGCGCCAGATACACAGGTTCTGATATGCGTGCGTCGGCCGGTATCATAAATGCAGCCAGCACGGCAGCGATAGTGGCGTGTATGCCCGACATGAGGAAAGCTATCCACACGCCGCCGATGCCCAGCACGCCATAGAATATAACGTTCTTAACGCCCAGCTTGTTGGCAATGAACATGGCGAGAAGGAACACCACGCCGACGGCTATGCTCGCGAACGAAATCTCAGAAGTATAAAACAGCGCTATGACAAGCACCGCCCCGAGATCGTCGACAATGGCCAGTGTAGTAAGGAAAACCTTGATAGACAACGGCACCCTGCTGCCGAGCACATAAAGAATGGCCAGCGAGAAGGCTATGTCCGTAGCCATCGGTATGCCCCACCCGCTCGCCGTGTCGCCTCCGGCATTAAGAGAGAAATATATAAAGGCAGGCACTATCATGCCGAACACGGCCGCACCGATAGGCAATATGGTGTTGCGCACGTCGGCAAGTTCGCCGCCAATAAACTCGCGCTTCAGTTCCAAACCTACCACAAAGAAGAACATGGACATCAGTCCGTCGTTAATCCAGTGGTGAAGACTGTAATAAAGATAGTTGTCGCCGTTGAACACAAAGCCGAGCTTATGTTCAAAGAAATGAAAATAGCTGTCGCTCCAAGGAGAGTTTGCCAGCACAAGGGCAATAACAATACTGATACCGAGCACTATTCCGCCCGACTTTTCCTGATTGATGAAATGCTGTAAAGGCATTATCAGTCTGTGGTTGATTGTGTCTTGATATTGTCTCATCATAACTAAAAAATGTTTATCTCTTCACGCTGCCGCGGCTATACGCTGCAGAACGCAAAAGAGGCTGTTATCCATGCGGGCAAAGTTACGGAAAAACATTGAAAAAATTTCCATAATAATAGAATGATTATTATTTTTTTGTAAATTTGCATCGGATTGAGAAAACTCTATCCAAGACATGTTAGAAAGAAGAAGCGTTATGCGCATCAAGTATTTGGAAACGTAGGAAATTTTCAAATTGCATACTCAGATGGCATAGTGGTTCTCACGCTATAGCGTGGGCTGTTATCACTACATCTGTATGCAAGGTTTCCTACGACCTCCGAATAAAGACGTAGCTGTGCAGTTCCACGCTTCTTTATAAATTAGATTACGGTAGTAATGATTAATGTTAAACAACAATACGACAGATTATGAAAAAACTCATTCTTACATTATGGATATGTTTAGGTTCATTTTCATATGGATATAGTCAAAGTTCAGATGAAAAAATAGCTGATGCAATGAATAATTCAGACTGGTTTGCATTGGATTCTTTATATCAAACAGAACCCAAAGATTCAATCAGCGATTTCTTTGAAATATTTTCCCGTTGCCTTATAGGAAATAGGCTAAATCGTCCAGATGTTTCAATTCCTGCGTTTACGGAATTATTCAACACTCAGTCAGAAAATCTTGATTTTGGCAATATGCTCAATTCGTCCATGATGTTTGCAATGGACTTAAGTAGAATTGGAGATAATAAGACTGCTGCAAAAATGTTATCTTCAACTCTTGACTCAATACGCACTCATCTTGACAGCACAACCATTGCTGGTGTTCAGCAATTTATCAATCAATACAAAGCTTTATCTAAATACAATCCATATAAAATCACATTTAAAAATTCAGCAGGAACTATTCCATTTAATATTGTTCCTGTTGGCCCGGAAAAGAATAATTCAGTATTAATACATCTAAAAGACAGTTATATCAATGGAGTTGAAGCTGATATTACCTTTGACACAGGAGCAGGAGTAAATATTATTTCAGAATCATTAGCCCTTAAATATAATTTAATTCCACTTGAAGCATCAAGCACAGTTGGCGGAGTAGGCATACAAAATGGGAAATACGCAATAGCAAAGGAATTAAAAATTGGAGATATGATTGTTACTGATGTTCCTTTTTACGTCATAGATATAACGACCAATAACGAAGAGGCAGACAAATATATTGACTGTTTCAATATTGTTGTGGGCAGCGAACTGATGTTACAACTCAAAGACCTAACCATTGATTTTGTTAATAATAAAATTACAGTTCCATCAGTTGCTCCAAAACGAAGCCAAGCGTCTCCAAACATGTGTTTTTCATCCAATATGAATTTGTTGAGCAAGGGTATCGTACAAAGTAATAAAATGTTAATGAATATTGATACCGGTGATGCTTCATATGGTTCGTTAGACAAAAGATTCTTTGAGAATAACAAAGAATACATCACTACTCATTGTAAATTAGATACAATCAGAGGTGCAGGAATTGGAGGTGTACACATATCGAAGTGTTACCGAATACAAAACATAGAACTCGAATTAGGAAATAGTAAATTATCTGTACCTGAAATGGTTGTTTTATTGGAAAATAATACAGGTGGTGTATTATATTCTTATCAATGTAATTTGGGGCTAAAATCATTGATGCTTTTTAGAAAAGTACGATTCAATTTGGTTGATTTTGTATTAACGACATTTGAATAAGAGCAAATTTTGCAAACAAGAAAAGATTTCAAAATATAGAAACAATATATTATGCAGACGAAAGAATATTATTATCATCTTCTTTTCGTCTGCATTTCTTTTTTACCTTTGTAGCATCAAGAGTTATCCATTGAAGCATAATAATGAAGAACTCAGAAATAGGAACAGTAGATCTTTCGTTTTTTTAAGTTCAAACAATCCTACCAATCGAGCTATTCTAAGCAAGTTATCTTTTCTTGCAAAAGTTACGGAAAGACATTGGAAAATCGACACAAAACAAAAATTACTTGGTAATTTACCATTTATTTGAATCCTTTCTGTATCTTTGCATTTGAAAAATCATCAAAATTTCAAAGGTGATATGACTAATGAATATTCTATAAATAGTACTACTCTCAAGCAACGTATAGAAGCGATGCCTGAAGATTGTATCCTGTTTCGTTCAGACTTCCCTGAATATCACACAGAATTTGTTGGCAGTATTTTAACTGAATTGACAAATGAAGGTACACTTGTTAAAATTGCACATGGAATATATGCCAAGCCAAGAAAAAGTCGATTCGGTAATGTACTTCCTTCGGTAGATAAAATCGTGAAAGCAATTGCTGTACGAGATAAAGCAAAGGTGTTACCATCAGGTATGACTGCATTGAATTCATTAGGGCTATCAACTCAAGTACCGATGAATTATACATTTCTGACTACAGGTAGTGAAAGAACAGTAATTATATCAAACAGGAAAGTAATATTAAAACGAGGTGTCCCTAAAAACTTCTGTTATAGTACTCGCCTTATTTCACTACTTGTTCAAGCTCTTAAGGCTCTGAAAAAGGAGAATATAGGAGAACGCGAATTGAATATAATTCGACAATTGGTATCAAAAGAAACAGATAAGGAGGCTTTAATCAAAGATGTAGATATGATGCCTGCATGGATGAAACGAATTATAAAACCAATGGTAACCGCTTAAAATGAACTTAAATTATGGGAAAGCTGTGGTTAAACAATGAAATCGTGGACCGTCTAGCAATGTTACAGCAGACGGAGATTGAACATCCTGGCATTAATCTGGTAGCAATAGAAAAGGACTGGTGGGTAACAGTTACGCTGAAGGCATTATTTCAAACAGATTGCCGTGATTCTTTGATATTCAAAGGCGGAACATCGTTGTCAAAAGGTTTTAATATCATAGAGCGTTTCTCTGAAGACATTGATTTGGCAATCAATCATTCATTCTTTGATATTGAGAAAACAAGTAAAAGTCAGCGGGAAAGATTACGCAAAAAGGCACGGGCATATATTCACGAGACCCTTTCTGCACAATTAGATGCCCGTTTGAAAGAAATGGGAGTTTCTGGTTACAATATAGAGAATGTATCTCAAGTGCAAGATAAAAATGGGAAATGGAGGCCAATAGATTCGGACAAAGATCCTACTGTAATTCTATTACACTATCCATCAATTCTTGAAGATACGATAAATTATATACCTCCACGTGTTAAGATTGAAATAAGTTGTCTCTCTATGAATGAGCCTACGGAATTAAGACCAATCCGTTCTCTAATAGGTGAAAGTTTTGATGGCGAAGATACCGATGCAGATAGTTCAATCAGAACCGTAGTTCCTACTCGTACATTCCTTGAGAAGTTATTTCTTTTAGCGGAAGAATTCCAAAAAGAAAAACCACGTAGCGTACGAATGTCACGACATCTGTATGATTTAGAAAAACTGATGGATACAGAATATGGAAAAGAAGCTTTGTCAAATCGAAAACTATATGATGCTATTGTTGAACATCGTAAGACTTATTATGCTTTGAAGTATGTAAACTATGATTTACATGATCCATCAACCATCAATTTCACGATACCAGAATCGGTTATAGGGGCATGGAAAAATGACTATGCAGACATGAGGCGTTTCTTCATTTATGGTGAATCCTTAGAGTTTGATGCGCTCATGCAGAAAATAAGGGAGTTGCAAGAAAGAGTGAGGAATATGTAAAAAGTCAAACCACCAAACAGTTCTGTACCATATTACCGAAAAATATAAAAATCAAACTTGTAGGCAAAAATTGGACAGTCACAAAATGGCCAATCCGCCTTCAAAAACTCACTGATTTACGACTAAAAACTCGGTCACTTTTGATGCAAAAGTGGCCGAGTTACGACTCAAAAACAATAGGTTAACAGTTTGAAACTTACACAACACATTTTGCTTACAATCAAGGTTGATAACATTTCTCTTTTACGCAGACATTAAGCATAAGAATGTATTTTTCTTTCGATTTTTCGCCCTTGTAATTTAACTGTCTTATTTTAAAGATTTTCATATAGCCTAAATATGGCATTACGCTCCGCCAGGCAGGTGTGCTCATGCGAACATACGCAGGCCGACTCTGCGCAAGAGATTCTCTTAAGAAAGGCGATGATACGGCACGCCGGAAAGGGATAAAACTGAAAAAAGGGTAAAAAGATTTAATAATGTGAACATTGCGCCGGAATGAACGTTTTGGACTTAATAAAGCAGAAATAAAGAATGGGGTTTCAAAAAAATTATATAACTTTGCAGTCAAACACCATGCCGCGACACCGTCGCTGCTGACACGGCATGAAAACACATACGGCAGCCTTAGCCGGAAAGACCGCAAGACGGCCACAAAAGCGACTTACGAACAACTGTTATATAAAATAAAAACATTATGGCAACAACACCAGAATTCAAGTACGCCCCGATGTTCCAGATGGGCAAGGACGACACAGAGTACTATCTCCTCACGAAAGAGGGAGTGTCATTAGGCGAGTTTGAAGGCAAGCCTATACTGAAGGTAAGCCCCGAAGCACTGACCATGCTCACAAACGCTGCCTTCCGCGACGTTAACTTCCTGCTGCGCCGCTCTCACAACGAGCAGGTGGCCAAGATACTTAACGACCCCGAAGCAAGCGACAACGACAAGTATGTGGCTCTGACTTTCCTGCGCAACGCCGAAGTGGCATGCAAGGGCAAGCTGCCTTTCTGCCAGGACACAGGTACTGCCATCATCCACGGCGAGAAGGGACAGCAGGTATGGACTGGCTTCTGCGACGAGGAGGCTCTGTCGAAAGGCGTATACAAGACATATACAGAAGAGAACCTGCGCTACTCTCAGAATGCTCCGCTGAGCATGTATGAGGAGGTTAACACACGCTGCAACCTGCCTGCACAGATAGACATCGAAGCTACAGAGGGCTGCGAGTATAAGTTCTTGTGCGTGGTTAAGGGCGGAGGCTCTGCCAACAAGACATATTTCTATCAGGAGACAAAGGCAAGAATACAGAACCCGGGCACGCTGGTTCCGTTCCTGGTTGAGAAGATGAAGACTCTCGGCACAGCTGCTTGTCCTCCTTATCACATAGCTTTCGTTATCGGCGGCACATCGGCTGAGAAGAACCTGCTGACAGTTAAGCTGGCTTCTACTCACTATTATGACAATCTGCCTACAACAGGCGACGAGACAGGACGCGCGTTCCGCGACGTAGAACTGGAGAAAGAACTGCTCGAGGAGGCTCACAAGATTGGACTCGGAGCTCAATTCGGCGGCAAATACTTTGCTCACGACATCCGCGTTATCCGTCTGCCGCGCCACGGCGCATCATGCCCCATCGGTCTTGGCGTAAGCTGCTCTGCCGACCGTAACATCAAGGCTAAGATCAACAAAGACGGTATATGGATTGAGAAACTTGACGACAACCCAGGCGAGCTGATACCTGAAGAGCTGCGCAAGGCTGGCGAAGGCAACGCCGTTAAGATAGACCTCAACCAGCCTATGAGCGAGGTTTGCAAGATTCTGTCACAGTATCCTGTATCTACACGCCTCAGCCTCAACGGAACAATTATCGTTGCACGAGACATAGCACATGCCAAACTGAAGGCACGTCTTGACGCAGGCGAGGATCTGCCGCAGTATTTCAAGGATCACCCCGTACTCTATGCCGGTCCGGCAAAGACTCCGGAAGGAATGCCTTGCGGCTCAATGGGCCCGACAACAGCCAACCGTATGGATCCGTATGTAGACGAGTTCCAGGATCACGGAGGCTCTATGGTAATGATAGCAAAGGGCAACCGCACACAGGTTGTTACCGACGCCTGCAAGAAGCACGGCGGTTTCTATCTTGGAAGCATCGGTGGCCCGGCTGCAGTTCTGTCTATGAACAGCATCAAGAGCATCGAGTGTGTTGAGTATCCTGAACTCGGCATGGAGGCAATATGGAAGATTCAGGTTGAAGACTTCCCTGCATTCATCCTCGTTGACGACAAAGGCAACGACTTCTTCAAACAGCTGAAGCCGTGGACTCCTTCATGTAAATAATAATTTTTTCTAATATATTTTTCATTTTCCAGGCAGATTGGACGTGATGTCCGGTCTGCCTTTTTTGTGCATTCATGGCATGCATGGCTGCAACGGAGCAACACGCAGCTATATTGTAAGCCAAAACGAAGATTAGTCCGCATACAGCTTAATTCCACAAGAATGCAGATACATTCAGCCGACTACAGTTTTTCTATTTTCTTCCTACCGGCTGTTGTTTCAGAATATAGCCTGATATGCCGGAAAATAGGCAACGACAATACAGCAGAATGCCAATAACAGATATAGGATTAAGGCAAGAAAACTGTGTCACACGCATAAGCACAATGAGCCAAAGAATGGCAAAAGATGATGAAGATGCAAAAAACAAGAGGCTGCCCGGAACGAATCCGAAGCAGCCTCTATTATTTTATTGTAAGTAAAAAAAGTTTACCACGCAATGCTCATGCCAAGCGCAAGGCTTGCATTAGAGCTGAGCGGAATGCCCTCCTTGCTGTTCTTGCCGAGGACATGGTCCATTCCGATAAAGAAGTTATAGCCTTTGGGATGAATGTTGAGCACCCAGCCCATGCTTGTTGTGAAGCTGTTGACAGCAAAGTTTACGCCGCCGTCGAGCCAGCTCAGCGGAGTCCAGTTGGCGCTGATGCGTCCTTCTGTCCATGTGTAGGCCCCGTTGATGCGCGTGCTGCTCAGTGCTCCGAATGTTATTTTGCGGTAAACAGGCAGGTTATATTCAGCACCGACGTTTACGGTTGCACCTATTCCGGTTGTACGTCCGCCCTGGTCGCCGTTGTCTCTGAGGTTTACAAAGTCTGTAATCTGGTCGCCATAGCTGTCGAGCTGGTCGTCGATAGTTGACCCGTGGTCGCTCTTGACAGACAAATCGCGGAAACCGCTGAACTCAAACTTGTCGGCTCTGTTAACGGCCTGCATGTCGTTGCTCCAGTTGATGAAACCGAGATCGAGCACAGCTGCATTGACAGTCCAGTCGTCGTTTATCTTGTAGACACCTCCGAGATCGATGGCCATACCGAAGCCTCCGATGCCTGCGCCGTCAACATTAGCGCTGTTTATCTTCTCATATTCACCCTTCGAGGGGTCGTTATACTCTGCTGTCTCCGACTCATAAGTGAATCCTTTCATCGATACATCTGCAGTAGCCGTTCCTGATATTATCCACTTGTCGTTTGAAGCCAGGTCGGCCTTAACATCCTTGAACAGGAAGTCGGCACTGGCTACGCCCAACAGGAACTTCAGCTTGGCGCCCACACGCAGCTTGTCGTTAATCTGACGAGAGTGGCCAAGGCCGAGCTCGACATACGACTTGGCGCCTACGTTGATGTCGCCGATGTTATAGGTCTTGTTGCCTGTGTTCTTTGCAAACTCGAACAGTTCGTAAGGCAGCGACACGCCAAACGATGTCTTAGACGACAGCGTGATGGTGTTATATCCGCCGAAAGCCTTAAATCCGGCAGAAAGCAGCGTTACGCCTACATCGCCGACAATGCGGTTGTTGCCTGTGCTGAAGCCGTCGAGAGCTTCTGAAGCAGAGATATAAGGGTTCATGAATGTTGTCATCTTCTTTCCGCCCTCGATGCCATACATAGGATTATGCAGCACAACATCCTGATAGCCGAAGTTTCCGTGCAGTCCGACGTTGATGTTTCCGAGTGCAGGGATAGACACATAGTTCTGCTCGTTGCCGTAAGCAGGGTTCATTTCATGACGGAAATTATAGTCTTCTGTATAGTAGGCCGAGTTAAGTTCCTGGGCCATGGCGCCGCTGCATGCCATAAGCATTGAGGCTGCAACGATAGCCTTATTATATATTGATTTCATTTTTGCCTGTTGTTTTTTGATTAATTAAAGTTGCCTATCAGTTTTCCCACAAGTTTGATTTTAATTTCGTCAACCTTGAGCGAGTGCTTCTGTGCGTTGAGCGTAATGCCCGTAACGGCTCCGCTGGCGCCGTTGGCCTTGCCCGACACGACAAACACGATGCCGTCGAGCTTCTTCATTGCGCCTCTCTTGCTCTGGCTAATCTTTATATTAACAGGCGAAACTGTTTCAGTCACTCCGTCTTTAGATGCCTCTACCGTACCCTCCACTTCAACAGAAAGCTCGTCTGAGCTGATGGCATTGCCGTCGGCGTCAACAGGCACTGCTGTGATAGACATATAAGCAGGCACGCAGCTCTTTATGCTTGCATCAAGATTGATATACGAACCTTCAGCAAGTTCAAAGTCCTCAATGTCGTCATTCCATCCGTCAAGCGTGTCGCGATATTCTATATTGGCATTCTCGCCAAAGGCGATAGGAGCGTCTACCTTGTAAACCGGCTGCACCGTGTAGTTGCGTCCGAGTTCAAAGCGATAGTCGTTCTTGCTGTCTGCCGTTGCATTGGCAGAGAAAGTGATGTTGTCAGGTATAGTCTCGACAAGTTTAGACAGACTCTCGTTTACGATGACATGGTCGAAGCCGGTAACGCCTTCAGCCCTGCGGCATATGCATACAGTTGAGGTTCTGTTGGCATCAATCGGAATATCATTTACGTTCACCGTAGCCAGGAGCTGACCGTCCTTAAACGACTTAATCACGCCGTCAAGCATGCCGGGCACGCTCATGTCGCTTGTCATGATGAGCTTTATCTGCGGATTATACAGGTCGACAACCACATTGCCGCCAAGCAAGAAGTCAGGAATGCCGCTAACGGTTACGCTGCCGAGGTCGTTAAGCGCAATCTCAGGGTTAAACTTACCCGTAGCTGCATTAACAACAAAGCTGCTCATGGTCATTGTACTGCTTATCTTCTTGCCTGTAGTGCTGCCTGCACCTGCATTGATACTTGTGGCCACGGCCTTGATATAGACTTTTCCGTCCATCATAATCTTGCCGCCAGAAAGTTTAAGCGAGCCGTATGTGGTGTCTTTTTCCTTAAAGTCGAGAGAAGTTACGTTTGCTGTTATAGTAAGGTTCGACGAAGTTGAAACATTCTTAAGCGTCAGCTCTGATCCAGACATCGTATATGCATGACCGCCGCAATTAACGTCAGACAATGTCATAAACGCCGGAAGGGCAATGACAATCTGGTCAAACTGGCTTACAACAGACCTTACGTCGCTGAAGTTTATCTGAAGATTTACAGAAGAACTTACCTCAGCGTCAGACAAATCCACCACCTCTTCTGGCTGCTTGCCTTCATAAGCAAATGCCTGAAGCCATCCGTCAGCCACAAGACTTTCGCCTCCGACACGGGTTGCACGGCTGCGACGGCGCGAACCAGAAGGCGTAGAGAACACAAGTTCAACATCATTAGAAGTTGACGTCTGCTCAGCAACAGTAATCTTATCAATAAAAGGATGAACCGGGGCTACATCGGCACCATCCTGACGGAATACGTAGTCGCCGGTCAGTTCGTCTTCAATAACACTACCATTCTCTTCCAGTTCCAAAACATCCTTCAACGGGATAATCTCTGTTGACATCGAAGGTATCTCGAGACCATCGCCTCCTATACCTATTGTTGAGTCAATCTCATTAAAATCATAGTCATTGTCCGTACATGCGGAAAATCCTAAGATTGCGGCCGTTCCTAAAAGAAGGACCAGCTTAGATGAAAAAGTTCTTTTTCTCATTAGTTCTTTTTATTGGTTTATTTCTTCTTATCAATTTATTTAGGAAACAATTAACATTCTCAATATTAATGCAAAATATGCCTGCTTTTTACCGACAAAATCATTTCATACCTATTTTTTAATACCTATAAACAGCGTTTGTTATAAAAGATGTGCAAATTTAATAAAAACTTTTTAAAACAATGCAACTTTTAAACCACTTTATTTTACCAAAAGAACATCCTACAACAGACTGAATACATTTTCACTTTATCCGTAATAATATAACACGCAATATGCACAAACAGCAAGAAACACTAAGTATGATAAAAGTCAAAGACACATTGGCGCACCAAAGAAAACATGAATTCTGAGCCACAAAAGCGACAGAATAACGAAGATATGACAAAAAAGGGACACGCTTTTTAACCACAAAAAAATGGCGGCTAAATGTTAGCCGCCATTCCCTTTAGCAAAAGCGATAAGGAGTAATTATAAAAAAACATCCGTATCAACAAACTGCATTTACTTTCTTTCCCCTTTCATCTTAAATAAAAAACATCAATCTCAAATCAAGTGCTTACATCTTCAACAGACTCCTCATCACTTTAAGGGCAATTATCACAAATCATCTTTTTTCTTACTTTATCAGATTGCTCTGATTGTTGCATATTTTTGAGACCGCCAGATAACTATTTGTATCTGTTCTTTTTCTGCCATAAATATACGAATTAAATTTCATATCACAAAATTTTACGCTTGAAAAATTGCTATTTTTTTATTTTTTATCCATTCAGCCGTCAAAATATCATGATTATTTACATTTTTGAAACAAAAACATTACAATAGAGTTGCATGTTAGTTAAAAAAGCCTTAACTTTGCCGCCGGTTTACAAACGGTAGATTAAGGGGTGCCTGATAAATTGCAGGCTGAGATTAAACCCTGGAACCTGATACGGGTAATTCCGGCGTAGGGATAAACGGCCGAACTAATTTGTTTTTTGGTCTAAAGGATTTAAGCATAAGAAAGTATGCCCCTTTTTGTGTATTTAATTATTAGTTTTTTAATGAAACGTCATTTTTTTGTTGCGGCAACATTGTCATTGGCATTAACCAACGCAACAGCAGCTAACGAAACAGGAAAGACAAAGGCAGACTCGGTAAAGACCGTTGCACTGCAGGAAGTTCAGGTATTGTCTACACGTGCAGGCGAGACAACGCCTATCACGCACACCGACATCAGCAAGTCACAGATAAAGTCGATGAACTACGGCAAGGACGTACCGTTTATCCTATCACTTACACCTTCGGTAACGACAACTTCTGACGCAGGAAACGGCATCGGATACACCAGTATAAGAGTGCGCGGCACCGATCCTACACGAATAAACATAACAGCCAACGGCGTTCCTATCAACGACGCAGAGAGCAGCAACGTATACTGGACCAACATGCCCGACTTTGCATCGAGCGTTGAGAGCATGCAGATTCAGCGCGGTGTGGGTACATCAACCAACGGTGCGGGTGCATTCGGTGCCACGATAAACATGCAGACCGAGAACATCGGCGTGAAGCCTTTCGGCGGAATAGACCTCTCTGCCGGAAGCTACGGCTCACACAAGGAAACGTTCCGCTTCGGCACAGGACTTATCAACGGCCACTGGGGCTTCCAGGGACGCTTGTCTAACGTTGGCAGCGACGGATACATCGACCGCGCATCGTCGAAGCTCGACTCTTATTTCCTGCAGGGCGGATATTTCTCAGACAACACCGTAGTGAAGTTTATCACCTTCAACGGAAAGGAAGAGACATATCATGCATGGAACTATGCTTCGCTCTACGAGATGAACCTCTACGGCCGCAGATATAACTCTTGCGGATATATGTATACCGACGAAGACGGCAACATGCACTTCTACGACAACCAGATTGACTATTATCATCAGCAGCACTACCAGTTGCTCTGGAACCAGATACTGTCACGTGAACTGAGCCTCAACGTGGCCCTGCATTACACAAAAGGCTTCGGCTACTACGAAGAATACAAGGACGGAAGAACACTGGCCGAATATACTCTGACCAACGACTGGAGCAAGACGAGCGACCTGGTGCGCCGCAAGCAGATGGACAACGACTTCTACGGAGTCATAGCATCGCTCAACTACAACAACCGCAAGGGACTGAAAGCCACCATCGGCGGAGGCTGGAACAAATATGACGGCGACCACTACGGCAACGTGCTGTGGGTGAAAAACTTCGACGAAGACATAGAGCCTAACCACAAATATTATGACAACAACGCCAAGAAGACTGACGGCAATATTTACGGAAAGGTAAACTATGAGTTCATAAAGGGACTCAGTGCATACGTTGACCTGCAGTACCGCCATGTAAACTACAAGATGAGCGGGCCGTGCGACGCATTCGACTACGACACATACAAGCAGATTGTGTTCAACGAAGACAACTCGTTCGACTTCTTCAACCCGAAAGCCGGAATATTCTGGCAGATGAACAACAACCACCAGGCCTACGCCTCGTTTGCCATATCTCACCGCGAGCCGACACGTAACGACTACGAGGACAACCTTGGCGAAGACCTCAAGGCAGAAAGGCTCTACGACTGGGAACTTGGCTATAAGTTCACCACGAACAGATTCTCTGCCGGAGTAAACTTCTACTACATGACTTACAACGACCAGTTTGTGCTGACCGGAGAACTTAACAACATAGGCGAAATGATAGCACGCAACGTGGGCGAGAGCTACCGTATGGGCGTTGAGCTGCAGGCTGCATGGCAACCCGTTGACTGGCTGCGCTGGGACGCCAACGCAACATGGAGCCGCAACCGCGCTAAAGACTGGCACATAACACTGAGCGACACGGGCGAAAGCGTAACGCTCGGCGACACACCGCTGTCATTCTCGCCCGACTTCATCTTCAACAACATCTTTACGTTCAACTGGAAAGGACTTAGCGCATCGCTCCAGAGTCAGTATATCGGCGAGCAGTATCTCACCAACACCGGCATAAAGAGCTACATCAGCGAGAACGAGAACGGAGGCAACGAGGTCAGCATGATGATTGACAGCTACTTTGTAACCAATCTTGACCTTTCATATACATTCAAGCTGAAAGGCCTGAAGAGCATAACCCTCGGCTGCACTGTATACAATCTGTTCAGCGAGAAATACATGAACAACGGATGGTCTGCCCCGGGCTACAAGAAGAATGCAGACGGCAAGGTAATAGCCTACACTGAAGACGACGAATACGAAACGGGATATGCCGCACAGGCCCCGATAAACTTTATGGCTCATCTCAGCCTGACGTTCTAACAACAGCAGCTGCAAGATGGACTTCAATCAGTTTATGTCACAATATTGGCTCGACATCGTAACAACGGTGTTGGGCCTTATATACATCTGGCTCGAATACAAGGCCAGCATAGCCCTTTGGATTGTAGGCATAGTCATGCCGGCTCTCGACGTGTGGCTCTACTGGACTCACGGACTGTATGGCGACGCAGGCATGGCCGTCTACTACACCGTTGCAGCAATCTACGGCTATGCGGTATGGAAATTCGGCCGCAAGAAAGGCCAGAAAGAAGACGAAGATATGCCTATCACTCATTTCAGGCGCTCATTAATCCTGCCCGTAACGCTGTTTTTCTTCGCAGCATGGGCATTGACATGGTGGGTGTTAGTAACTTATACCAACAGCACCGTACCAGTTACCGACGCCTTTACCAATGCCCTTAGCTTTGTAGGCCTGTGGGCTTTGTCAAGAAAATACATCGAGCAATGGCTTTTCTGGATTGCCGTTGATGCCGTGTGCGCATATCTCTACATCGGCAAGGGCATACCCTTCAAGGCTTCACTCTACGCTCTCTATGTGGTAATAGCCGTAATGGGCTACTTTAAGTGGAAGCGGATGATGCAGCAGCAGTCACAGCCGGCATAAGTTCAGGCAGCATCACCCTACTCTACATTTGTCTCATCCATCCCATTTTTCCCATAACTCCCATTCAAAAGAAACAGCAATGCAGAACCTTCTGATAACAACATCCTTCGCCCCTGATGCCGTGATTATCGGCAACGGCGACTTTCCCACTGCCGAAATTCCGCTTGCAGCCATAAGTAATGCACGTTATATATGCTGCTGCGATGGTGCGGCTGCCTGCTATATCTCACGCGGCTTCGTGCCCGATGCGATAGTAGGCGACGGCGACTCACTGGACGAAGTGTTCAAGGAGAAATACCGCGACATACTTCACATCATAGATGAACAGGACGACAACGACCAGACCAAAGCCACACGCCACTGCCTAAGCATGGGTTTCAGAAGTATTGCATACGTGGGAGCAACGGGAAAGCGAGAAGACCACACACTGGGCAACATCAGTCTGATAGAACGCTACAGGAACGAAATGGGCATAGACGCGGTGATGCTAACCGACCACGGCTACTTTGTCGCTGTCGAAGGCGATGCTGAGTTTGAGACCTTCGCCGGTCAGCAGGTCAGCATATTCAACTTTTCTTGCAGCAGGATAGAAAGCAGCGGACTGAAATGGAACTCTTACGCATACG
>OGLN01001545.1_pt1 | contig 16087 bp, 9 predicted proteins | sample 1572641 | NCBI WGS metagenome assembly OGLN01 (sample SAMEA2581903, study PRJEB24529) | metagenome | biome: Human gut stool | place: China | collected 2011
CTGTCGGGAATTGGCGCAGGTCCGATTGAAGGATATACCAAAAAGGCAGGAAGTAATGAATATAGGTGGAGTAATATATTTAACGATGGATATGTGCAGCAATACTTTGGACCGGATTCACTCATGGAATATGATACGGTAAATGATATCACGGATTCACAGGATACATCGGGAGAGGAAATCGCGCAGGAGGAAAATGAATCGGGTATCACAATAGAAGAAGCGGGGAATATGATAGACAGCTTTTTGAAAGAGACAGGTTTTTCATCCATCCCGCAGACTGAGAGTTCGCAGCTGAAATGGAGTGGATATAACGAAAGAGCCAATCAGGTGTATCAGGAAGATGATATACATGAGTGTGTAAGTGGTTATAGATTTTACTACAATATCGGAGTTGGCAAAATATTATTTGATGATGCTTTAAACCCGATGGATTACAGCGGATACAATATGAAATATGGTGATAGTATAGAGGATACTTTTGATAATGAATTCTACAATTTTTATGTTGATAAATATGGTATAGGGACTTTTTATATAGACTGCCCGGTAAGTATAGTAAGAAAACAGGAAAATGTAGAAATGCTTCCTTTAGAAAATATATTTGATATTGCCCGGGATGAGCTTGAAAACAATGCTGATGAATATGTACTGGATACAAATGTAAAATATTACACTCTAAAACTTGCATACATAAGGGTAAACAACCGGACTGATATGCAAAAATACAGTTATATTCCGGCATGGAGTCTGGAATTGCTGCAGAAAGGCACTGCAAATGCATGCCCTGTATTTATCAACGCGATTGACGGAAGTGTGATACATTCGGACGATCTGAGTTAAGATACAGAATGTTTACATTAGACCGTACCTTCACAGGAATAATTATGTTGTAGAAAAAAATGTGACATATCAGGGAGGATTGGCATATGAGAAAACACACAAGAATACTCGCAGCGGCTATGACGATCGTTGAAGCGATAGTAATCATCTCACTCACAGGCTGCTCAGGCAAAAAAGTAGATTATGGGAATGAGAGCGAAAGTAAAGAGACAAAAAATATGTCTGCCTTAGCTGATATCAGGGCAGACTCCGGCTGGAATGAAAACTTTACAATACAGACCGGTAATGGCGAGAAAACAGTATATGTAAATGCAAATATTGTAGTTCCGGACTTTGATAACATGTCGGTTTTTGAGGTGGAAAATGTAAAGATAGATGCTGATTACAAAAAGCGTTTTCTGGATTTATATTTTGGTGGGAACGAGTACTATTATCACGATCCGGATCATTATACTGTTGACGAACTGAATGAGGTCATAGAGGACTGGCAGAAAACACAGGATGAAACTCACAGTGAGTGGTTGGAACAGCGGCTGGCTGAATATAGGGATAAGCTTGAAACGGCAAAGACTACTTATACCGTGGCAAAGGATCTCGAAAACTGTGAAGTATTTGCAGGCTACAAGGGTGATGTGTTCTGTGAGGTGGATTTTGAGGCTCACAAGGTACATGCTTACGCCTTGCATCAGTCCGGGACAGATTACGGTCCACCATCTTTAAGGAATGAGGACTATGATACCATAACGCAGACTTTTCAGGATGATGATCTAAAGGATAAGGCAGACGAGACCTCAAATGAGGGCAGTAAATCTGCCGCATCAGCCAAAAAAGAAGCCGGGGATTTCCTTAGTAAATTGGGAATGCAGGATCTGGTGGAACGAGGTGAATGTGAGTGCAGCTGGATAGGGTTTAATAACAGCGAAGAGGGAAATGACTATCAGACAGCAGTGTGGGGATATATTTATTCATACGCGACCGGCATAGACGGAATCACATTTAAGGATGGATTTGATATGGATACCTATTTGTCGGTGTATGAAGCAAATGATAGTGATATAGATGATGTTACACTGCCTGACAGTACACTTCTTACAGTCACGGATGATGGAATAATTGATGTGCAGATGGAATATCCGGTAAATGTAACACAGATCTATAAGGATGTGGAGCTTATTTCTCTGAAAAATATAGAGCAGATCATCAAGGCGGAGATTACGGAAAATCCTGATAAATATGATATTGCATCGTCATTCAATAAGCTACAGCTTAGTTATCTTAAGATAAGAAGTGACAGTGAGCAGGGAAAATACAGCTATGTTCCGGCGTGGGCACTGTCACGTCTGGTAGACTACTCCAATGAGCAAAATGCTATCTTTGTAAACGCTATAGATGGAACAATCATAAATTTGGAAAATTCACTGTAAAGGAGAGGCTATGAAGAGGAAAAACGTTATTATACCGGCGTTGGTTCTTGCAATAGCATTAACCGGCTGTTCAGGAAAAAAAGTAGATTACAATATGGAAACTGAAAATATAAACACAAAAGCAGGAAGTGATATAAGTGCGTTTGACGACAGTACGAAATGGAATGACAGCTTTTCTGTTGAGACATCTGACAAAAGTGTGGATGTGGATATTTCAGCAGACATTACCCTGCCGGACTGCAAAAGCATGTCGGTTGTTGAGGTGAAGAATATAAAGGTGGGTGCCGATTTCAAAAAGAGTGTGATAGAGGCTTATTTTGGCGATAGTACCGTATATTATCACGACATACCTCATTATACGAAAGAAGAGATATATCACAGCATGGAGGTTGTAAAAAATGAGATTGCCGGGTATCAGCAGGAAATTGATGCGGGACTTATCACAGAAGAGGGCGTCAGCAGGGTGATGAAAAGTGAAAATGATCTGCTGGAACAGTATGAAAAGGCAGAACCGTCTGCACTGGATACGCGTGAAAAAGCTACAGATTATACGGATTGTAATGAGTATCTGGGATATATTGGTAATGTTTTCTGTGAGATTAGATTTGGAATTGCTGAGGACGGCTCTCTTGAATATATTTCAGCACAGCCTCTTAAGGCAGGAAGTGAGGGGACATTATACGATGATAGTGAGTATGGCTATTACGGACCACCATCCTTTGCAGAGGAGAAAGGTGTAGAGGGATTTAACGGAGGCTCTACAGGTGGATATACTACATCTTCATATGATAATGAGTGTGCATTATCAAAAGACGAAGCTATAAAAAAGGCAGAAGAATTTCAAAATAAATTAGGCAGGGCTTCACAGGTATATATAGGAACATCAGACTACGAGTGGAGCGCAGGAGTGATAGAGGATGGTGATGATACTGTAAAAACTGATGATAAAGAGAGCGTCATAAAGGATACAGCCTGGGGATATATCATAGATTATGGCGAGGGTGTGGATGGCATAGCGTTTTGCAAGTCACTCGATTTCACCCGGAATATGGATATATGGGAGACACTCGATAACTATGATGATTTTATGCCATATGGCAGCAGTTCCTTTATTGTGACGGATCAGGGAGTGACGGAATTTACTGTTTCTTACCCGGTTGATATTGTAAATGAGTCAAAAAACGTAGAACTCTTGTCAATGGACACTATTAAAGAGATCATCAAGGATGACATGACAAAAAACTCAGATCAGTATGATTTTACACAAAATCACACTTACAACAATCTAAAGCTCGGATATATCCGTTTGAAGGATGCATCTGACAAGGATAAATGTACTTATGTTCCGGCATGGTGTCTGTCAAAACAGGACAATGGCTACGACAGATATCCGGTGTATGTGAATGCGATAGACGGCACGATCATAAGGAGTGATGATCTAATATAAGATACTGTTATTGGCTGCAATAAAGTTTACACATGGAGTTACATTTTTAGATAATAGATCGGGTTCATATTTTGATGGAAAAGATGTGAAAAATATATGATTAACAGAAAGAAAAAATATATAAGTCGTTTGACGCTTACCGCTGCAATTACCTCTATTTTATTTTCAGGATGTGGGGCGGCACAAAAGGAGCTTGCACAGACGGACAGAGCTTCCTACGAGAAAATATCATACCAGACAGTTACGGTACAGAGCGGTTCACTCACACCTCAGACTACCATCAGTCTGAGCGCGCAGGGCTATACCAGGTTTTCCTATGGTGCGACAAACACGGAGCTTACGCTCGAAAAGGTAAATGTGGCAGTGGGTGATCATGTGAAAAAGGGCGATATACTGGTGGCTTTTAAATCCGGGGAGATACAGAAAAAGATTGAGGACTACAGCGGGCAGATCAGTCAGAATAAGCTTCTGGCAGAGCACTACAGGGCTATTATGAAAATCGATGATACTCAGGATTATTCAAGCGATATTGCCCAGCTTGATAAGGATACAGAGGTTGCGCAGCTTTATCTTGATGAGGCAGAGGAAAAACTGTCGAGATATCAGATTACGGCATCCGAGGATGGCACGATCACAGCAATGAACAATTCACTTTTGGCGGGAGTTTTTGAACCGGGCAGCAATCTTATAACAGAAATCAGCGGAAACGGCAATTACGAGGCTGACAGACCGGAAGGTTATGACTTTAATGTAGGTGATGTATACACGGCAACAGCATCTGATATAGAGTTTGAACTTAAGGTAAAAGAGGTGGACGATAAAAAGGTTGTTTTTGAACCGGTATCGGACATGTCGGCAGTATCGGATGCACAGATATTTTCCATGGAAGTGACGCGCCCTGCTATAGAAAATGCTGTGTATGTGCAAAAGGACGCAGTACATGAGAAGGATGGCAGGTATTTTGTATACACACTGGATGAGAATGGATACAGACAGGCGGTATGGATAAGTGTCGCAGATCAGGTGGGAGACTACCGGATCATCACAGAAGGACTTAAAAGCGGGGATGAGGTGGTTTTGCAGTGAAGATCAGAACCCTTTTATCAATAAAAAAACTGGCAGTACTGGGGATATGTGTATCGTTTGTGGCAGGCGGCTGTGGAAAAATGACAGAAAGCAGCATACCAAAGCTTGAAGAACCTGTAGCGTTAAATGAAGCCTATAGACCTGTGGAATACGGTACGATCGGCTCTATGCAGGTGCTGATTGCTACTGCAGTTCCGAGGGATTACTGCAATTACTACAGTGCCAATGTAAATATTTCACAGATATATGTGGAGCCGGGAGATACAGTAAATGCGGGGGATGTGCTTGCAGTCTGTGATGTGGATGAGGCAAAAAAACAGTTGCAGGAATGTAAGGATGCGCTGGCGCATGAGAATGAGACATATGAGATATCCGCGCAGATCTCGGATACGCAGATCAAATTATGGGAGAGTCAGGCAGCAGAGCAGGAGAACAACACACTGATAGCCACAGAACAGGAAAATGAACGGTACGATAAGCAGCTTCACGAATACCGCGTGCAAAAGATCAATGAGCAGATGGCTTTATATCAGCAGATTGTTGATGATGGAACGCTTAAGGCAGCCCACAGCGGTCTTGTCACTTACACTAAGAAGCTGACAGGTGGAAGGTCTGCTGCGGCATACGAGAACATAGTCATTGTCTCCGATACGGATGACCTTGTGCTGGATATAAAAGATACAGCCATAAATGAGTACAAATACAGTGATTATGACAAGAAATATGTGATAGTCGATGGCGAAAAATATGATGTCACCGAGTCTCAATATACATCAGAGGTTTTGGTACTTTCGAAGATAAACAATCGCTATCCGGATGTGTGCGTGGAAAGCAGGGAAAAGCTGTTTCTTACGGCAGGACAGATGTATCCGGTATATTTCGAAAAGACAAAAGCAAATCAGGCACTTGTCGTGGGAAAAGATTCCATCTATAAGGATGGCGATACCAGATATGTCTATGTGAAAAATGATGAGGGCGGCCGCGAGAAACGCATCATAACAACAGGTGAGTATGATGAAAACTATACACAGGTCACAGAGGGCTTAAAAGAGGGGGAGCTGGTCTACTATAATTCTACAGATCAGGTTCCGACAAGGTACAGCAAATATACGGTAACAAGGTCTGACTTTGATATAGCAAACTACGGTGTGAGCTACAGCAGATCTGACGCAGGGACGATAACCGAAACCTGTGATTATGAAGGGCAGATCGTATCGGTCAATGTGAAGCAGGACGATACGGTAGAAAATGGGATGCTGCTTTACGTGGTGGATACCGGAGAGGGCAAAGCTGCCATAACAGAGGCAAAAAATGAGATCGACTCGGAGAATGAATCCTATGCGCACAAGATCGCAGATTACGATAAACAGGTAAAAGATTTATCTGAAGGTGGTAGCAGCGCAGAAGAAAATAACAAACAGGATGAAAAGCCGGATACAGCATATGAAGAGCAGCAGTTGAAATTGAACTTACAGCTGCTTGATCTGCAGAAAAAACTTGCCGGTGCAGACCACACCTATCAGCTTTCCCGGCTACAGTCAGCATATGACAGCATAAGCGCAGGAAATGACGGCAAAGGAAATATTTCAGTATATGCCAAAAATGACGGAAAAGTTTCAAAGGTGAGTGTCAAGGCAGGAGATAATGTGGAGGAAGGCTCAGATATCCTGCAGATAACCGGAAATTCCACGGACGTACTGCAGGTCCTGGTAAAGGATAGCAATAACTATAAAGTATATACGGACAATATAGCAGATGTGGGAGAGCGCGTATCACTTGAGCTGGACGGTACAACAATCTACGGAAACTGTATCGGTTTTGCCGGTTACGGCAGACAAGCTCAAAAGGGATATATAAATCAGGATGATAAAGGTGTGCATATTACCGGAAACACAGATTCGGGATATGGAAATGCAGCATTTTATATAAAACTTGACAATGGAATACCGGATGATCTGACCAGGGCATCTGCTGTAAAGTTTTCTTATGTTTCTTTTAAAAAGGTGGTAGTGGTGCCGACTTCGATCATACACAAGCAGGTCAATCCGATGGACAAGGATGATATATCATACTATGTGTGGAAAATTGATGGGGACAGCGTGGTAAAGCAGCCGGTAATATTGAGCGATTATACATCAGGCAGCAATACACTTGTGCTTTACGGTATTGATGAGGGCGATGAAATATGTTTGGCTTCGTAATTAATAAATTAAAAAACAGAAAATGGTTAAATTTGTGTCTGCTTATGGGAGTGGCTTTGTTTATAGCACTTTTTGTGTGCCACTCTATGTTTGAAAAGGGTGCGGGAAATCAGATACTCGACAGACTTTTTACGGATCATGCCACACAGCAGAATGAGTTTCCTGCACAGATGAGCCGCGAGGGAACATATGCGGTGGCAGATTATCCTGATTCGCAGTCAGTACTTGATAAGCTGTCAGGATACGAGCAGAAGTGGACTGAATATGTGGATATAAACAAGGTTTCCTCACAGCAGCTTATCACACTCCCAGGAGGACGCGCGGATACAGAGTTTGGAGGACCTAACAATTATTTTACAATAGGATATCTGCCGGGACTTTCGGAGTACGCGGATGTTGTAAAATCTCAGACTGACACAGCCACATTCGAATGCAGTATAAGCGAAAAGACAATGGATCACTACGGACTTGTAGCAGGTGAAAAAATCTATTTACATGTACCTGATGGCAGTGGGAAAAAGGAAATTTCTTTCGTAATATCACAGATCTGCCGTGAAAAAGATATAAACAATCCATATTGGGCCAAGACGCTTTCGGATATGGGCGATGTGATATTTGTTTCGCAGGATGTTTTTGACGAAATGATGCAGTATTACAGTGAGGACAATATCAGCTACAGTGATTTCCTCATGTTGGATTACAGGCAGATTAACACGGAAAATGCCTCACTTTATGACGGTTATATGGAGCAGTTTAAGGATGCTGACAAGCTCTACAATGACAACATCCGTGATACGCTGGAGCGATTTTTTACACAGCAGAAGACGATAAAGCTGATGCTTTGGGCGTTGGAGCTGCCGTGTCTTGTGCTTTTGATTTTATTTATAAGAATGATATCTGTACAGATACTTTCGCTCGAGCAAAATGACATACTTGTTTTAAGAAGCCGCGGTGCGACAAAATTACAGGTATTTATTTTGTACTTACAGCAGTCGGGAATAATAGCGTTTGCGGGCTGTGTACTCGGAATAGTACTCGGATATATAATGTGCCGGGCTGCCGCATCTACAGACGGATTTTTAAGATTTACGGCAAAGGATATAAGCACTTACAAATTTGTATGGCAGATGCTTGTCTATGCGGTGGCAGCGGCAGTTATCATGGTGCTGTTTATCACAGTTCCGGTGTGGAAAAAATCAAAGGATGCCATATCAGAGCGCAGCAGTAGGGGACGAATATCAAAGAAAAAGCCTCTTTGGGAGAAATGCTTTATAGACGTTATACTTTTGGCTCTGTCAGCATATCTGCTTTACAATTACAACAAGCAGAAGAGTACGCTTGCGATATCTGTTCTTGAAAACAGGAGCATAGATCCTGTCATGATACTGGACAATTCGCTTTTTATATTTGCAGCGGCACTTTTGTGCGTAAGACTTACCGGACTTATTATTCTGCTTGTGGACAGGCTCTTTAAAAAGCATTTTTCTCCGGCAATGTATGCATCATTTTTACAGCTAAAACGAACCAGATACAATCAGGGATTTCTGGCAGTATTTCTTATCATGACAGTGGCTGGCGGTATTTTTGACGCGAATATGGCGCGCACCATGAACAGCAATATGGAGCAGCGTATCGTCTACAATGTGGGCTGTGATGCGATATACAACGAAGATTTCAGACTCAGGATACAGTACAATAAAAATGGCTCTGTAAACTGGATGTATGACGAGCCTGATTTCGGTAAATACGAGTCGCTCAAAAATGAGGGCATCTGTGACGGTGTCACGCGTGTGCTTGAGGACGAGAGGGTAGACATTTCCGCAGGCAGTGGTTCGGTTTCGGATGCATATCTTATGGCGATAAACACAAAAGAATTCGGTGAGACTGCGAAATTGCAGAGTGGACAAAATGATGATATTAATGACTATCACTGGTTCAATTACCTGAATGAGCTGGCAAAAGAGCCGGACGGAGTCATCATTTCGTCAAATCTGGCAAAAGATCTGGGACTTAAAGTTGGTGACAGCTTAAATTACTCAAGGTATGTACCGGAGGCTGTCGATGAAGATCAGATCTACGCATCCGAGAATGTAAAGGTATGTGCCATAGTAAAAGGTTTTCCGGGCTACGAGCGTTACACCTATGAGACAGATGCAGACAAAAATGTGACCGAGCAGGAGAAATACCTGATCGTTGCAAATTATGCTACGGTTGTGGAAAAGTTCGGCATGACACCGTACAGTGTGTGGATGAACCTGTCAAAAGGAAAAACGGTGGATGATATTGTGGGATATCTGGGCGGTGAGAACAGTGAAAATTCAGATAGTACAGCAGACAATTTAACAGACACTCAAAGTGAAAAAGTACAGAGTGAAATATACAGGAATATAACATCCGCGCAGCAGCTTATAGACGAGAATAAAAACTCAGCCACAGTGCAGATCACAAACGGTATGTTTACATTAAGTTTTATACTTTCACTGATAGTGTGCTCAGTAGGATTTTTGCTGTATTGGGTTATGACACTAAAACAGAGGGAGCTGCAGTTTGGTATATACCGCGCAATGGGAATGAGAATGAGAGAGGTAAAAGCAATGCTTTTAAACGAGCAGATATTTTTATCATTTCTGCCGCTTCTTGCGGGAGCAGGCATAGGTATAACTGCAACAGCAATGTTTGTAAGGCTCATATCGATCATATATCTGCCACAGAAACACAATATCGGAGTAAATGTATATATTTATCCATCTGATATGCTGGAGCTTACAGGAGTACTTTTCGTGGCTGTAGCCGTATGCTATGTGGTTATCAGCAGACTGCTTAAGAGTATGAAGATAGCACAGGCACTAAGGCTTGGAGAAGATAGTTAGCATGTAAAAAAAGAGGTCGTGACATATGGAAAATGCGATAATTGCTCAAAATATAAAAAGATATTTCAAGGCGGGAGATGGTACAACAGTCCACGCACTTGACGGAGTATCCATGGAGATAAAAAAAGGAACACTTGCCATCTTAAAAGGGCGTTCCGGCTCCGGAAAGACCACACTTCTTAATATCCTTAGTGCGCTTGATATGCCGACAGAGGGAAGTGTGCAGTTTCTGGATAAAAATCTCGAGCAGATGACCGAGAAAGACCGGGAAATGCTAAGGCGGTATGAGATGGGATTTGTATTCCAGTCTATAGCACTAATTCCCACGATGACGGCATATGAGAATGTGGAATTTGCCCTTAGACTTGCGAAAAATAAACGTCAGATACAGAAGAATTTGACTGAAATGGATAATGACATTGGAGATGCAAAAACCGATGTGATAAATGAGAATACGCATGACAGAGTATCAGAGCTGCTGGAGCGTGTCGGACTCTCAAAGCGCATGAACCATATGCCGGAACAACTATCGGGAGGTGAGCAGCAGAGAGTTGCGATAGCGCGCGCTGTGGTTCATCGCCCGAAGGTGGTCTTTGCGGATGAGCCGACAGGAGCACTCGATACCGCTTCTGGATTTGAAGTCATGCGATTGTTCCGTGAGTTGATAGACGATGAGGACATCACAATAGTTATGACCACGCATGATCCGAACCTGATGGAGCTGGGAGATGAAGTGTTTGAGCTTAGTGACGGCATAGTAATTTAAATTAAAAAGGGGAAAACCAGATGATAAATTGCGATGGACTGGTAAAAATATATGAGACAGACGATAAAAAGGTGATGGCACTGGAGGGGCTTGACCTGACGGTGGAAACAGGGGAGATGCTTGCGGTAATAGGAAAATCCGGCAGCGGAAAATCCACCCTTTTAAATATGATAGGAGGACTGGAAACTCCAACGGCTGGAGTGCTCACTATTGACGGAAAAGATATTTCCACATATTCAGAAGCTGAAATGGTGAGATACCGCAGGGACAAGGTGGGCTTTGTGTGGCAGAAAAGTGCCAAAAATCTGTTCCCATACCTGACTGTGCTGCAGAATGTCGAGGCAGTGATGATGTTTGAAAATTCAGGTAATACCGGTAATTTAAAACACGGAGAAATTATAAAAAAGCGCAAGGATAATAATAAAAGCTATGCTCTTAAACTGTTAAATGCAGTGGGATTACAGGAGCATAAGGATAAGCTTCCGGCTCAGCTATCGGGAGGAGAGCAGCAGCGCGCAGCGATAGCGGTGGCACTGGCAAATAAGCCGGACATACTGCTTGCGGATGAACCGACCGGAGCTGTGGATACAAGGACTGCTGATACAATCTATGAGCTGTTTCATAAGCTGAACAAAGAGCTTGGTATAACCATCATCATAGTCACACACGATATGGCACTTGCAGGTCGTGTAGACCGCACAGTGCTTATATCTGACGGAAAGGTAAGTACGGAGAAATTGAAGAAACACCCTGCAATGGAATATACGGTATTGGACAAGGCGCACAGGATAAAACTCACTGATGAGATGCTTGAGGCAGCGGGGATAGAGTCTAATAAGGTCAGGGTTGATGTGCAGGATGGAAAGCTTGTGATATCGCGGATTTAAGACATATTAAACGTTTAGTGTTATAGAGCCTTTTTATCTCACGGTTTGGTATTGGCTCTTGCCATATCATATTAAAATTTAGGGCATCTATGGTTATAATTATTTTGTTTGAAAAATACTGTGAGTTTGTCTATAATTGGGTTATAGACAATTTCAAGAGGTATAATACAAAATGATAAAAATAGGTATTTGTGACGATGAACCGATTGTATGCGAAATACTAAAAAAGAAAGTCAGCATATGCTTAGCAGAAACTAAGACAGAAGCGGAGATTGAATGCTTTTATAGTGGGAAGGAATTATTAGATAACAGCAAAAAACCGGATATTCTATTTCTTGATATAGAGATGCCGGAGCTTGATGGAATAGAGACCGGGAAAAAACTTCGTGAAAATGGAAAAGACTGTAAAATTATTGTTGCAACAAGCAGAGTGGACAGGTTTAAGGAAGCCTTTCATATAAATACATTTCGCTTTATTACAAAGCCCTTTGAAATAGATGAAATCCGGGAAGTGTTGCAGGATGCGGTTATATCGCTTGGTGGAACAAAGAAAATAGAGGTATATCGAAATAGAGAAAAATATAATATATTGTGCAAGGATATTTTTTTTATAGAAGCTGTCGAAAGCTCGATAGAATTTATTTTGGAAGAAGGAAGATACAGGAAAGAAAGCTCATTGTCAGAATTGGAGAAGGAGTTGGAGAAAGCAACTTTTTTCCGTATTAATAGGCAGTGTATAGTCAACATTGATAAAATAGAAAAATATGAAAAGGGAAATATATTCATTCATGGATATGTAAAAAGGGTATCCCAAAGGAGAAAGAAAGAATTCCAGATTGCGTATAGGGAACATTTGGTATGAGAGTTGTACTTTTTTTAAATCTATTATTAGAAATTGTAAAATATATTTTAGCCGGAGAGGCTGTGTTTAACATAAGCCTGATAAAAAGATATAGGGTTGGACTATTTGCGGCACTGAGCATGACAATTTTAGCATTGTGTATTAATGATAAGGTAGAGATTTTATCATTTATGGTTATACCTATTATTTTTGTTATCTTATTTATAACAATGGGCGGAAACCGGTGGAGCAGGGTGACCTGTTTTGTAAAACTGACTTTTTTGATTCTTTACATGGATTATGTTATTGAATTGTTTATGAAACTATTTGCGTCATCTGGGATTAAAAGCGTAAGAGGATGGCTTATAAGTAATGTGATTTCCATATCATTTTATGGAAGTGTTTATGTGATTAGGAGATACAAGAGTAAGGTTGAAAATACAAAGCTGGAACAAATTGGAACGGGAATCATGTATGCAGGCATTGTTATGATGGCGGTTGCAATACCACTGACCATTGCAGAACTGAATATTTTATCTAAAAAATATAATAATATGGGAAACATGAAAATGATACAGCTTTTGTCGGCAATGTCTATGTTGGGTATTGTTATATTAGGTTTAGTACTGATTTATATATACGGTATGAATCAGAAAATGAAGAGCTATCTTGAGATTGAAAGAATGTTAAAGCAAACTCAGAAAAACTATTATGAAGCAGTGATAGAAAAGGAAGAGAATACAAAGAAATTTCGGCATGATATATCTAACCATATTATGTGTATCGGAGAATTGGCAGAACAGGAAAAGCTGGATGAAGTAAGAAGGTATATTGATGATATACAAATAGAATTGAAAAGAATACATAATTGTTGCTACAGTGTTGGAAATACAATTATAGATGCGCTATTAAATCGCTATGTGAGTCAGTTGTCAGAGGATGTAAAGGTCACTGTTTCAGGAGCCATACATGAACAACTACCGATAAGTGATGTTGAATTTTGTACTATTTTTTCAAATCTTATGAAAAATAGTGTTGAGGCATTACAGCATATGGAGGGAGAAAAATATCTTTCAGTAAGATTCTATACCGGATCAAATGATTTTGTTCTTGAGCTATGCAACAGTGCATCAAATCAAACATTTGTAAATAATAATGGATTGCCGGAAACCACCAAAAAAGAAAAAGATAGTCATGGGTATGGGTTACAAAATGTAAAGGATACAATTAATAAAAATAATGGTAAATTTTATTGGGAATCAACGGCAGAAATGTTTAAAGTGAAGGTACTGTTGCCAAATATTTAACAATATTATAGGTTTGTCAGAAAATGTGATATCGTTGATTTGGTTTCATTCGCGGGGTTAAGTGCAACGTTCACGGGGTTATTATTGAAATATGGTATTTGTCATGTTATTTTTATCTTAAAAATGAGGAGGACAAATACCATGTTTTTAATTTTTGATAAAGTAGCCGTGTGTGGCTGGGGATTATGGGAAGAGATAGCAAAAATTCTAATGGGATAGAATTTCATTAGAGCAATTGATAAAGGGAATGATAAATGAGATATACTTTCATAAAACAACATGATGCAACAGACTGTGCAGCAGCTTGCATGGGCATGGTCTGTCTGCACTATAAAAAAGAGACAACAATAACAAAATTACGTGATATGATGGGAACAGACCTGAAAGGAACAAACCTTATAGGATTGTCAAAGTGTGCAGAAGAACTTGGATTTAACTGTCAGGCTGTAAAAGTAGATAAAGAGGGTTTTGTTAGCAGATATACATTACCAGCTATAGCAAATATCGTAACAAAGGAAGGCTTATCGCATTTTGTAGTGATATTCAGGATCACAAAAAAGTATGTGATAATAGGTGATCCGGCTAAGGATCTAGAGCGACTGACTATAGACGAGTTTTATAAGAAATTTACAGGAGCCATGCTCCTGCTGAAACCAAATAGTGAGTTTGGGCGTGAAAAGATAAAGGGAACGAAGTTATTTGACAGATATATAAAGTTGCTGCTTCCACAGAAGAAGCTGTTTATATATGCGCTTGTAGCCTCACTTCTGGTTACACTTCTGGGAATTTTATCATCACTTTTTAACAATATAATATATGATGAAATACTTCCGTATCAGCAAAAAGATGTATTAAAGATGATGCTTGCGGTATTTCTTGGAATATCACTGACATCTACATTTGTAAGTTTTGTGAGACAGTGGATTCTCATGCATCTGTCCATCAAAATTGATATACCACTTATGCTTGGTTATTTTGAGCATATATACAAATTGCCGATGAAATTTTTTGCGAGCCGTAAGACAGGGGATATTACAACCAGGTTTTCGGATGCATTTACCATAAAAGACATATTTACCAGTATAGCATTATCACTGATCATGGACATATCAATGGCTTTGATAACCGGAGTAATACTTTTTCAGATGAACCCAAAGCTTTTTGCAGTGATCATAATGATGACACTCATAAGTATTGTGCTCGTATTTATATTCAAACAGCCATATAAGAAGATAAACGAAGAACAGATGCAGCAGTCATCCATACTCAACTCGGAAATAATAGAAGGGCTTCGCGCAGTTGAGACAATAAAGGGAAATGCCAATGAGGATATAGAGCTCGAAAGCATAGAGCGGGAATACATAAAATCTCTTAGGATAAGTTATAAAGAGGGTATGCTTTCAAATGTGCAGTCAACAATATCAAGTGTTATATCGGGAGTTGGTAATCTGGTGCTTCTGTATGTAGGAATAATGCAGGTTATAAATAACAACATGACGCTTGGAAGCTTCATGGCATTTAACACACTTGCAGGATACTTTATGGATCCTATAGGCAATCTGGTAAGCCTTCAGTTATCCATTCAGGAAGCAAATATTTCAATGAAGAGACTTTCTGAAATCATGGATTATGAGAGAGAGCAGAAAAGCGAGAGACAGTATCAGGAAATATCAAGTATAGATGGTGATATTAAGCTTGATCATGTCACTTTCAGATACGGAAACAGAAAACCGGCTTTGGATGATGTGAGCTTTATTATAGAAAAAGGACAGAAAGTGGCACTTGTGGGGTCAAGCGGAAGCGGAAAATCTACAATAGCCAAGCTGCTGCTCAAATATTATGAGCCGGAGGCGGGGGATATAACTATAGATGGGATGGATATATTAGAATATAAGAATGACGATATACGTCATGCGATATCATATGTGCCACAGAATATAGAGCTTTTTTCAAAAAGTATTTATGACAATATAAGAGTTACGAGACAGAGTGCAACGCTTGACGAGGTAAAAGAGGCTGCCAAAGCCGCTGATGCCCATGAATTCATAAAGAGACTGCCGATGCAGTATTATACCTATCTTGAGGAAGCAGGAAATGGTCTGAGTGGAGGCGAGAAACAGCGAATTGCACTTGCAAGAGCATTTCTAAAGGAAAATCAGTTTTATATCATGGATGAATCCACAAGTAATCTGGATTTTGCAACGGAAAATATAATCTTCGATATGATATACAATAAATTCAGAAAAAAGACCATGCTTATTATTGCGCACAGGCTTGCAACAGTAAAAAACTGTGACAAGATAATAGTCATGGATAAAGGGAAAATTGTAGAACAGGGAACACATCAGCAGTTGCTTGAGAGGAAAGAACAGTATTACAGACTGTGGGAAATGCAGCAGGGAAATTTTGTTATCA
>OGLN01001546.1_pt1 | contig 16077 bp, 16 predicted proteins | sample 1572641 | NCBI WGS metagenome assembly OGLN01 (sample SAMEA2581903, study PRJEB24529) | metagenome | biome: Human gut stool | place: China | collected 2011
TGCAAGCAGGGGGTCAGGAGTTCGATTCTCCTCGTCTCCACCAATCGTTAATTAGCGGTCTTACTTTGGTAGGACCGCTTTTTTGTGCGCAAAAAAAGACGCCCATGTGTATGAGCGTCTAAGTAAATTGTTTAATGGCTCAGCAGCCTTCGTTTTCTTCCCATTCCTCGCTGTTTTCGTTGATGTACCATTTGCTGTTGATATAGATCTTTTCTTCGATAGTACACGGTCCCCAGATAACGCTGCCTTCAGGGCCATAGTCCTCGCCGTCGTCGGGGCAGGTATCGTCATAGGTGATAAGGGGAACGTAAGCATCGGCGCTGTCTGCTTCTATATTATTCATATTATTATTGTATTGCTGTTCTTCCTCCTGCGGATGCAGCATCCTATTGTATTTGTACAAAAGCTTTGCGGCATAGACAACGGCGGAAAGCAATACTCCCTCCTTCGGCAGTCCACAGAGAACTAAAATAAAAGCCAGAACGGCTAAAACTACGCTGTGGAAGAAGCTTTCTTGTTCATCCAGCTCTTTTATCTTATGTAAAAGGTAAATAATCAGCAGTGTTATGGGCAGCAGCACAAGAAAATAGCCTAATGATGTATGCGTAAAAATTAAAATAACGAGCGTTAAAAGGAGTATTAAAGCTATAAGGGCAATTACCTTTTTTATGTTACTGCAAAAGCTGTCGATAAAATTCATGGCACGCACCTCACTTTTATCTGTATTATAGCATGCCGGTGAATTTTCTACAAAAAATCTAAAGAAACTGCAGAAATCGCTTGAATATGCCCTTTAAATGTGATATAGTATACACTATATTAAGGATTTCCCCAGAAAAAAGTATAGTATTTTAAAAGGAGCAAATTATTATGGAGAAAGAAAAAGCATTCCTGCTGTGGTTTGACCAGCTGGAGAGAAAAGACGTAGCAATCGCCGGTGGTAAGTCTTCTTCCTTGGGCGAGCTGACCTCTCATGTTGACGTACCTGTACCGTATGGCTTCGCAACTACTGCCTGCGCTTACAGATACTTCTTTGAAAAGACCGGTCTGTACGAAAAGATCAAAGCTTTAATTGCCGGTCTGGACGTAGACAACAGCGCTCAGCTGCGCGAGGTTTGCGCTAAGGTCCGCCAGGCAATTATGGACGAAGAAATGCCGCAGGATCTGCAGGACATGATTGCCCAAGCTTACAAAGAGCTGGGTGAAAAGGTTGGCCAGGCTGATCCGTTCGTTGCTGTTCGCAGCAGCGCTACCGCAGAGGATTTGCCGGATGCAAGCTTTGCAGGCCAGCAGGACACCTACCTGAACGTAAAGGGTGCAGAAACCATCGTTGCTAAGGTTAAGGAATGCTATGCTTCCTGCTTTACCGACCGTGCGGTTTACTACCGTGAAAAACAAGGCTTTGATCATCTGGATGTAGCACTGAGCGCTGCAGTACAGATGATGGTATTCTCCAAGGCTGCAGGCGTTATGTTCACTGTTAACGTTGCTACCGGCGACGACAAGAACATCCTCATCGAAGGCGCATGGGGCTTGGGCGAATATGTTGTTCAAGGCACCGTAACTCCGGATAACTATACTGTAAATAAAGCTACCTGCGAGATTGTTGAAAAGAACGTTAACGCGCAGGACATTAAGCTGATCCGTAAAGCTGACGGCGACTGCGAAGAGGTTGTTGTTCCGCTGGATGAGCAAAACGAGCAGAAGCTGACTGATGAGCAAATAAAACAATTGGCTGAATGCGCTAAGAAAATTGAAGCACACTATGGCTGCTACATGGACATGGAATGGGGCGTTGACGAGCGCGATAACAAGGTTTACATCCTGCAAGCCCGTCCTGAAACCGTATGGAGCCGTCGTAACAAAGAAAATGGTGCACCGAAAGAGGAGAAGAAAGTGACTACTGATCGCAAAGTTATCGTTAAAGGCTTGCCTGCCAGCCCTGGTAATGTAGCAGGCCGCGTACATGTAATTTTGGATCCGTCCCATATCGACGAATTCAAGGAAGGCGAAATCCTCGTAACCGAAATGACCGCTCCTGACTGGGTACCGGCTATGAAGAAAGCGAAAGCAATCGTAACCGATAGCGGCGGAATGACCTGCCATGCTTCTATCGTATCCCGCGAGCTGGGCATTCCCTGTATCGTAGGTACCAAGAGCCGTGGCGAAGCTGCTACCACCACCATTCCCGATGGCATTGACGTAACCATTGATGCTACTCATGGTGTTGTTTATGAAGGCATCATCGAAGAGCCGAAGGCTGAACAGCCGGCACAACAGGTAGTTGCTGCTGCTGAATATTTCCCACCGACCGGCACCAAGATTTATATGAACCTGGGCGATCCTGAGCTGGCTGAAAAATATGCTACTCTGCCTTGCGACGGCATCGGTCTGATGCGCGAAGAGTTCATCTGGACTACTTATATCCATGAACATCCGCTGTATCTGATCAAAATCGGTCAACCGGAAAAGGTTGTAGACCAACTGGCTGAAGGCATCCGCCAAGTTTGCCAGGCTATGGCTCCGAGACCGGTAACCATGCGCTTCTCCGACTTCAAGTCCAGCGAATACCGCGACCTGAAGGGCGGCGACGAATTCGAGCCTAACGAGCCTTCCGCTCTGCTGGGCTGGCGCGGTGCTTCCCGTTACTATGATCCTAAATATATCGAAGCATTCAAGCTCGAATGCATGGCTGTTCTCAAAGTTCGCGAAGAGTTCGGCCTGAAGAACCTGAACGTTATGATTCCGTTCTGCCGTAACGTAGAGGAATGCGAAAAGGTTACCAAGATTATGGCTGACTGCGGTCTGTCCCGTGGTAAGGACTTCAAGGTTTGGCTGATGGCTGAGATTCCGTCCAACATCATCCTGGCTGACCAGTTCAACAAGTTTGTTGACGGCTATTCCATCGGTTCCAACGACCTGACCATGCTGGTTCTGGGCTGTGACCGTGATAACGATACTGTTTCTCATATCTATGACGAACGTAACCTGGCTGTACGTCGTGCAATCCGTCACCTGATCGAGGTTGCTCATAAGGATGGCAAGACCGTTTCTATCTGCGGTCAGGCTCCGAGCGTATATCCTGAGTTCTGCGAGTTCCTCATTAAGAGCGGTATCGACAGCATGTCCGTTAACCCGGATACTGTTAAGTTCACCAAGAAGCTGGCTGCTCAAATCGAGCAACGCATCATGATGGATGCTCTGACCGGCAAAGGCCGTCAAGAAGTTGAGGACCTGAACTGGTAATTAGCAAGCAAGACTTTCAGCTCTGTAGTCAAGCGCATTGGCTTTATCTGGAAGCAGAAAAAGTAAATATGCAGTAAAGAGTTTTAGGACTCCTGTGTTGTAGTAATGCAATGCAGGGGTCCTATTTGCTTTTTTCTGGAAAAATTTAAGGAGGTATTCATGTTTTCCGTTATTTTTGTTCTTGGATTGCTTTATCACACCTATACCGATCTGAAATCTATGCTGCTTTATGACAAGACAACATTAATTTTAGCGGCGGTTGGCTTAGTACGCGCGTGGTATGAGAGGCAGCTTTTTGATGCTGCTTACGGCGCTGGAATTATTTTGGCAATAATGTTGGTGCTGTATTTTGCCAGCCGCGGCGGTATGGGCGAGGGCGATGTTAAGTTGGCGCCGGCGTTGGGTATCTGGCTCGGTTTAGAGCAGGGAGTATTGTGTTTGCTGCTTGCCTTTATCAGCGGTGGCATTGTGGGAGCATTACTGTTGCTGTGCAGGCGTGGGAAGCTGAAACAGGCGATTCCCTTCGGACCGTTTTTGTGTGCGGCGGCAGTCACTGCATATTTTTGGGGTAGAGAAATCATTACATGGTATTGGAGGATGTTCTTATGATGAAGTATGGTAAAAGTATTAGTGTTGAGGAGCTGTTTGAGTCTGTACTGTGCGCTTTGCGCTGCCGATGGCGCCTTAAGCAGGCGCTTTTGCTGCTGTCGCTGCAAACGGGGCAGGTGGCATATTGGCAGAATGGTGAGCATAGCTGGCAGGAGCAGCTAGATGAAGAGTGCCTGACAAATAAGCAAAGACTTGCCGATACTTTACGTGAAATGCTTTTGAAGCGTGAGGTGGAAGAAGGTGCGATGGTTTTATTGCTGCCTGCAGCAGCAATGATGCATTCTGAACAGATGGTGTTGCCTTCAATGCGGCGGCGTGAACTGCAGGCTGTCTTAAAATGGGAGATACAGCAGAGTGTTCCTTGGCCTGAAGAGGACTATACTTATAGCTTTGAGGCAACAGAATTTAGTGAAGCAGGAGAACAGCAATATCAGGTAACTTTTACGGCCTTACAGGATACGTCACGCGCTGAGCTGGAGCATCTGTGCAGCAGCTTGCTTTTAAAGCTGCAGGGCATTTTGTTAAGCGACATGACGTTTGATGAAGCTGCAGAGAAGTGGTTTACCGGTAAGCAGCTGCCGACTGTATATAGACAGAAGCAAAAGTATTTGCATGGTGCAGCGGCCGCTTTTGGACGCTGGCTGCCTAAGGTCAGCGGCGCTGCCTTGGCTTTGGCACTGTTAGCTTATGGCGGGGCCTGGGGAGGCTGTTATCTGGCGCAACGCGATTTGCGGGAGGTGGAGCAGCGATTAGCGCAGTATGCGGAGTGGGAGCAGCGTATGCAGGAAAGCAAGGCTGTGGAACATAGATGTCAGCGTTTGGAAAAGCTGTTGGCTACAGCGTCTAAACCTTCGAAGGAGGCCGTTGGTGAGTTGGAACGCATCTGCCGCCAGATGATTCCCGGCTGTTGGCTGACTCTGCTGGAATACAACGGCAGCAAAAAGCCTTTAGTGCTGCAGGGTCAGGCGGTGGATAATTTGGCTTTAGAAAGCTTTGTGGAGCAACTGCAAAAATGTGGAAATTACAGCAGAGTAGAGCTTCTGCAATCGCAGCAGCAGGGTAACGTTCTTGTTTATAAACTGCAGCTGCAGATGAAGGAGGGCAAGCAATGAAAGCAGGAGAAAAAACAATTAATCTGCTTGCCTGCATAGCCTTCGTGTTGGTTGTAGGCTTGGGAATGCAGGCATGGGAGCTTTTGACTGAACGGCAACTGACGGTAGAGCAGATACAGAAGTTGCAGAGAAAACTGACACAGCAGATTCGCTTTGCTGATGAACACAGTGATTATAAAACATATAAAATCAAGCTATTGGATAAGCAAAAAAAATTAGAGCAGCAGGTAGAGCATAATCTGAATTTAAACAACCTCTTGCAGCGCCTGCAAAAGCAGGCACAAGCGCAAAGTATTCTGCTAAACAGCATGCAGATGGAGGGAAATCCTGTGCCTTTGCAGCAGGGCCTGCAGCTACAGACAGTGAAAATAAGTGTTGTCGGCAATTTTTATTCCCTGCTGCGTTGGCTGCGGCAGGCAGAACGCGACGGCTGCAAGTTTAAAGAGCTGCGCTTGCAAAGCGACATGCAGGCAAAAGAAGTGCTGAAAATGGATATCTCACTGGAATTGCATACCATAAACTGATTCACCAAATTAGCCTACGCTAATTTTATCTTGACAAAACCCTCATCTTATAAGATAATGTCATAGTAAAGTTAGAATAGGCTAATTAAATTTTAAAGATAGCACTGGCTAATATTGTAAAGGAAGTTGCGTATGAAAAAATATATCTTACTCGTATTTGTCGTAATCATAGCCCTGGCAGGCTACTTCCTGCTGGCAAGAGGCCAGCACAAGCTCGCAGCCAACGCCGCCGTCAGCGTAACCGACAGCACCGGCGCCAAGGTACACATCCCCGCGGAGCCCAAAAGAATCGTCTTTCTCAATGCCTCCAATCTGGAAATCTTCGCCTCCATCGGTGGCAAGGCCGTCGGCAGACCTGCCAGCACTTCATATCCCAACGACATCAAGGAAAGCATTAAGGACATCCCCGAAGTAGGCATGATCCACGCGCCGAATCTGGAAAAAATCATGAGCTTGAAGCCTGATCTGGTTGTAGGCACCAACGTACCCTTCCACGTAATGCTGCGCAAGCCTCTGGAAATGGCCGGCGTGCCGCTTTACCTGAACATGATAAACTCCTATGAGGATGTGCTGAAAAGCATAGACGATTTTGGCTGCTTTGCCGGCAGAGAAAAGGAAGCTGCCGTCAAGCGTGCGCAGATAGAAAAGGAATATGCCGCGCTGACGCAGGACGTACAGAAGGGCAGGGGTCCGAAGGTGCTGATTATCTTCGGCTCGCCGGACAGCTTCAATATGTCCACCAAAAAGAGCTTTGGCGGTGATCTGGCAGAGCGTCTGGGTGCCGTAAATATTGCGGACAAGGCCGAAAACGTGAAGGACAGCAGCTACATTCCGCTGAGCATGGAATTCGTAGCCAAGGAAAATCCCGACATCGTGATGCTGATTACCATGGGCGGCAGCAAGGAAATTCTGGAGAAGCTGCGCGCCAATATGCGTGACAACGCCATCTGGCATGATGTAAACGCCGTGAAGAATAACCGTGTGTACCAGCTGCCGCCTAGTCTGTTTACCGTTAACCCCGGCACGCACACGATTGATGCGATGAAGATTATGAAAGAATATATGTATGGAGAGGCCAAGTAATGAGTAATGATGCCAAAACAAAAGAAAAAGTGCGCATAGCAGTGTTCTTCAGCTTGTGTATCCTGCTCGTCGTAGGCATTTTCGTGAGCATCGGCAGCGGTACAGTGAGCCTTTCGGTGAGCGAAACATGGGCAGCACTGCTGGGCGAGGCGGATGCGGACACCGACCGCATTGTGAATCTCATCCGCCTGCCCCGCACGATTGTGACAGTGCTTGTAGGTGCTAACCTCGCTTTGGCAGGCTGCAACCTGCAGGGCGTGCTGCACAACCCGCTGGCAGACCCTGGTATCATCGGTGTGAGCGCCGGTGCGGGCCTGTTTGCGATGTTGATAATGCTGCTTTTCCCAGAACAATCTGCCATGGTGCCGCTGGCAGCCTTCGTCGGCGCCGTGCTTTCCACAGGCATCGTCTTTTTCCTGGCGTGGGAAAAGGGCATCAACCCCTTGCGCATGATTCTGGCGGGCGTGGCGGTTGCCACCTTCTTCGGCGGCGGTATGGCGGCGCTGAACGTGTTTTACAGTGACAGAATCCAAGGAACTGTGATGTGGATGGCAGGCGGCTTTCAGGGACGCAGCTGGGGGCATGTGGAGATGCTTTTGCCTTATAGCGCGATTGGCATTATCGGAACGATTTTGTGTGCGCGTTCCCTAAATGCGTTGCAGTTGGGTGATGAGCTGGCCAAAAGCTTGGGTGTGCGCGTCATGCGCATGCGCACGATTTTAATCTTTCTTTCCGCGCTGCTGGCGGCGGTTTCCGTAAGCGTGGCAGGCATGCTGGGCTTTGTGGGCCTCATCGGCACCGCACATCATGCGCCTGTTAATCGGCAGCGACCACGAATACCTGTTGCCCTGTGCGGCGATTGCCGGCGGTGCGGTGGTAACACTGGCTGATACGGCGGCAAGAACGCTTTTCAGTCCGCTGGAAATCCCCGTTGGCATCTTCATGTCCTTCATCGGCGGTCCGTTCTTCTTGTATCTGCTGAAACGGAGGATGCGTTAAGCTATGAATATCCCGACATTACATACACAAAAAATTACTCTGCGCTACGGCGAGCACACGATAATCAGGGACCTGACGCTGGATATTTCCCGGCCAGAGATTGTGACGATTATCGGGCCGAACGGCAGCGGTAAATCAACGCTGCTGAAGGCGTTATGTCGTTTGCTGGAGCCTGCGAGCGGTGCGGATTACGTTGTGACCGCCACCAAGACACAGCTGGAGAAAAAAGAGGTTCCTACTGCTGTTCAAGTAGTTACTCAAGAAGAAATGAAGCAAATGGGTGCTTATAGTGTGCAAGATGCCTTAAAATATGCTACTAGTATTGACGTACAAAGCTTTGGTATGACTGGTAATCAAGTCATGGTTCGTGGTATGGATACAATGCACAGCTTGATACTTGTCGATGGCAAGCGTATGGCTGATGAAGATACTCCTGCCACTCAGAACGTATATGTTTTGAATCGTATTAACATGGCTGATGTTGAGCGTATTGAAATTATTCGTGGTGCTGGTAGTGCTATCTATGGTTCTGAAGCTATGGGTGGTGTCATTAACATTATAACCAAGAAAGCTTCTAGTCCTAATGCTGTGGTCGGTTTTAGCACTGGCTCTAAAGAAACTAGTGAATACTTTAATTATGCTTCTGGTCGCCAAGGCAAAGTTGCTGTAAAGATTGATGGTCGTCGTACTAAAGTTCGTGAGCGTTTTAGCAGTCCCGGCAACAGCAACCAATTTGGTAACAAATTGTACTTTAATGCTGACGTAGATTATGCTTTTGATGAAAATCGTGGCTTAGATATTACTGCAGGTTACATGAAAGAAAAATTACAGACTAATGCAGCTTCTACTAGTGCAACTTATGGCTTATCTACCCAAAATCAATCCTACAATCAAGAACGCAAAGATTTTGGTTTAATGTATTATGGTAAAGATCAGAAGAACGATTATAGCTTCAGAACTTATTACAGTGAATTAAGCAAGGATCAAACTGCTATCAAAACTTATAAAGATAGACCATACGCTACGGTATTTGGGTCTTTCTTAAATACTAATGATGAGCACAAATTCAAAAAATTGGTTGTTGAAGGTAAAGATACTTATACTGCTAATGAAAACAATAAAGTTACTTACGGAGCAGAATATAAACATGAAACATCTGATAGAACATATCGTTCTTTGTTCTTACCTGTAATGCCTTGGGGTGTTGGTGTTTCTGACCATACTATTGATACTTACGCAGCGTATGTTCAAGACGAAATTCAATTAGGAGATAAGCTGTTAGTTATTCCTGCCTTACGTTGGGATTATCATGACCAATTCGGTAGTGAAATTACTGCTAAACTTGGTTCTACTTATAGCTTAAATGCTAATAATAGAATTAAATTTAATGTTGGTACTGGCTACCGTGCACCGACTTTATATGAACTTTATGCTAACATGCAAAAAGCGATGGGTGGTATGACGGTTAATGTTGTTGGTAATCCTGATTTACAGCCTGAAAAATCTTTTGATGTAGATTTTTCTTTTGAAGGCGAAAGTGGTAAAGCAAATTATAAAGTATCTCCATTCTATAACAGAATCAAAGATATGATTAATAGTTCAGATACTAAATATTATGATGCGGACGGAAATCTGTTGAATAAGTATATTCCTGGCTTGGCTGTTCGTGCTGATAGCAGTTATGAAAATATTAATAAAGCTGAAATTTTTGGTACTGAAGTTGAATTTGGTTATAATTTTGATGGACATTGGAATTTAATGACTAACTATACTTATTTAAGTGCTAAAGACAAAGACACGGATGAGCGTTTATCCAGCAGAGCTAAACATTCTGGTGCAATTAAATTAAGCTGGACTGATGCAGAAGAAAATCCGTTGACTGCAACTTTGGCGAATAAATGGTATGTTGATTATCGTTACTCTGGTGAAGATTACACATATAATACGGTTAATTTCATCGTTAATAAGGTAATTAATAAAAATTGCCGCGTTTATGCTGGTGTAGACAATATCTTTGATAAAGATCTTGGTGAAAACTTGTGGATTGATGGCCGCACCTGGCGTGTAGGCGCAGAGATGACCTTTTAATTAGAGTTTTGATTCCATAATATACAGCATACTGCTCCTTTCTGTACTTTGGGGAGCAGTATGCACCTCCTGTAAAAGTACGACAGCATTTGTAGATTTGTGAGGAAAATATGCAGGCAATAACAGATTTGATAATGTACTTTTATAAGGGCGGACTGGTTATGTGGCCGTTGCTCGCCTGTTCTATAGCTGTGATAGCAATCGCCATTGAGCGGTTTATATATTATAAGAGCGTGGACAGCGGCGCAGCCTTTGCCTCCCGCTATTGTGCCGCCGTGCGCAGCGGTGATTTTGCTGTGGCGACGGAGCTGGCGCGCAAGGGCAGCGGTCAGTGCGCGCAGATGCTTGCCGATGTGGCGGCAATTGCAGGCGGTAAGGAAGAAAAGAGCGCCTTCCTCGAAAGCCGTGCCGGTATTTTTATGGCGACGCTGCGCGATAAGCTGGATTACCTGGGCATTATCGTAACGATGTCCCCGCTTCTGGGACTGCTGGGCACTATCGTGGGCATGATCGGTGCCTTCAGCATTTTCAACGTAGAAGCGGGTGCGCCGATGGCGATTACCGGCGGCATCGGTGAAGCGCTGATTGCAACGGCGACGGGCTTGTGCGTGGCTATTCTTTCGCTGTGCGCTCATTCCTATTTCGCTCACCGTATGGACAACATAATTACGGATATGGAGCAGTGCTTCAGCGCGCTGCTAGAGGCTGAAACAAGGAGAGGAAGATCATGAAGCTGCGAGATGTGCGTAACAGGAAAACGCCGCCGCTGATGATTATCCCGATGATTGATATTATGTTCTTCCTGCTGGTCTTTTTTCTGCTGAGCACGATGTATATGATTAACCTGAAAACGATTCCGGTGAAGCTGCCGCAGGCTAAAAATGCGGCGACGGATACCACGACAACCTTCGCCGTGACGATGAAGGCCGACGGCAGCATTTATCTGGGTGATGCCCAAACGGATGCGGAGGCCTTGGCGCTGCAGGCAGGCCTGGAGCAGAAGAAGAAGAAAAACTTCGCCGTTGTCATCCGTGCGGAAAAGGCGCTGGAGTACGGCGAGGTGATTAAGCTGTCGCTGATGCTGCCGACTATGGCGAGGAGCAGGTGGAGGAAGTCGTGGAAGAAGAAACGATAACTCTGCCTGACGTCAAGATAGAGCATAAGCAGGTTGTGAAGCATGTAGTGAAGCATGTGCCTGCAGGTGCAAAAAAAGGCAGCGGCAGTGGCAGCGGCGGCGGTCACGGAACCGGTCATGGCACAGGCAGCGGCAGCGGTATTGGTCCCGGCAGCGGCGGCGGTCACGGTGCAGGACACGGCACCGGCGTCGACGATGGCGTCGGCCCCGGCATTGCGCGCAATCCCAAGGTGTCTCCGCGCGTAGCCTCAACTGCGGCTCCGGTTTATCCGCAGGCACTGCGTGATGCGGGAATCGGCGGGCGCGTTGTCGTGCGTGGCGTTGTAGGCATTGATGGGCGCGTAGAAAGCGCTGTAGTAGTGCGCTCCAGCGGCAACAGCACTCTGGACAACAACGCCCTCAGCGCCTTCTATAAATGGCGCTTCAGTGCTGCCAAAAACGACGCCGGCCAAAAAGTACGCTGCTACTTCGTACAAGGCTTCCCCTTTGTAATTGAATATAAATAAAGAAACCCACAAGGAGAAAAACATGAGAAAAATAGCAATCTACGGTAAAGGCGGCATCGGCAAATCCACCACCACCTCCAATTTATCCGCAGCCCTCGCATTAAAAGGCTACAAAGTAATGCAAGTAGGCTGCGACCCCAAAAGCGACAGCACCAAAAACCTCATGGAAGGCAAGCGCATCCCCACAGTATTAGAACAACTGAAAGCAAAAGGCGAAGCCTTGAAACTGGAAGATATCGTCTTTGAAGGCTTCGGCGGCGTCCTGTGCGTAGAAGCCGGCGGCCCCACCCCCGGCATCGGCTGTGCAGGCCGCGGCATTATATCCGCCTTCGAAAAGCTGGCTGAGCTGGAAGCCTTTGAAACCTACAAGCCTGACATCGTTATCTACGACGTCTTAGGCGACGTAGTCTGTGGCGGCTTTGCCATGCCCATTCGCGGAGGCTACACACGCGAGGTATTCATCGTATCCTCCGGCGAAATGATGGCCCTCTACGCGGCAAGCAACATCGCCCAGGCCATCAAAAACTTCGGCCGTCGCGGCTACGCACGCTTAAAGGGCATCATCCTCAACGCCAAAAACATTGAGAATGAGCAGGAGCTGGTAGCCAAAGCTGCCGCGGAAATCGGCACCGAGGTTGTGCAGTACGTACCGCGCAGCGGCGACATCCAAATCGCCGAAAATCAGGGCGGTACCGTCAGCGAATTTGTCAAGGACTCTCCGATGGTACAGGTATATAACGAATTAGCCGAGCATGTGCTGGCTATGAGCGAGGACGAAGAAGAATAGGAGGCAGTACATGAGCTTAAAGGAAGATGCAATGTGGAAGATGGCCGAAAAAATGGGCATGCCCAAAAGCGCCATCGAAGCCATCAAGGCTAAGCAGAAAAACGGCGACAAGAGCGCTATGCCCGACATGGGCAAGATGATGAGTATGATGCAGGCCATGAAGGGTGACAAGAAGGACGAAATGCGCAAAATGGCTGAGAAAATGGGTATGCCGCCGCAGGCTGCAGGCATGGACGGCAACGAAATCTTAGGCCGCCTGAACCGCCTGAGCAAGGTGCAGACAATCAAGGATGTGCCCCAGCTCACAACAGCGCTGTTCCCCGGCACCCACTGTCCGTTGATGGGCGCGGCGATGGTGGCAGGCGGTATCGACGATTGCTTGCTGGTAATCGTAGGCACGGACGAATGCAGCTATTACACCAAAAGCCTCACAATCAACGAGCGCTACGGCGGTATTGCGGGACGCTGCGTTTCCGTTGTGCTCGACAGCCATGATGTAACCTTCGGCAGCACCGAAAGCATGCACAAGGCCTTCAAAGAAATAGTGGCGGAATATCAGCCGAAATGTGTGATGCTCGTCACCACCTGCGTAATTGAGGTAATCGGCGATGATTACGATGCCATTGCCGCAGAGCTGACGAAGCAGTACAGCATACCGGTAATGGCGGTGCATACCGAGCACTTTAAGTGCGAGGATTACTTCCCCGGTCTGGAGCGTGCCATCACTGCCTGCGCCGCCATGATGCAAAAGCAGGACTGTGACGGCAGCGTCAACGTTTTAGGGCAGCGCATGGGCAATTTTGCCGATACAGAGCTGCACGCATTTTTGCAGGCAGCAGGCGTCAAGCTGGGCGTACAGCTGCCCAGCGGCTGCACTGCCGAGGAAATCCGCCGTGCTCCCGCAGCGAAGGTGAACATCGTCGTGCATGATATCCACTGCCGTTGGCGCAGGCTATGCAGGAGCGGTACGGCATTCCTTACGTTTACTTCAACCGCTTCGCAGCACCGGAAAAAATCCTGCAGACCTATCAGCATCTGTTTAATTATCTGGAGCTGCCGCTGCCTGCGGAGATTGGCGCTAAGTTTGAGGAATGCAAGGAAATGGAGCAGCAGGTGCTGCCTGAAGTAAAAGGTGTGCCCTATATCTACGGCAACACGCAGTATGACTGCTTCGAGCTCAACAGCTATCTGTGCAGCCTGGGCCTGGTGCCGCAGCTGATTCAGAGCAATAAGCTGAGTGAGGCCAATTTTGCTGATATCGAAAGCATTCTGGCGCAAACTGACCCGTACATCTGCAAGGCGGCGAATATCGCACCGCTGCAATATGTTTACGACGTACTGCATCCGTGGTTCTACATGGGCCATGAGTTCGGTGAGCGCCTGCGCCGCAAGGGCATTGCCCTGCTGCACAGCGACCCGGCAGGCAAAATGCTGGGCTTTGAATGCAGCAGCTTCATGCTGTAGGCAGTGGCGAAGGCTGTAGCCGACGCAAAGAAATTCAGAGAGGAGGCCGGCCTGTGAGCTTAGTAAGATTTTTACCGACACCGTCGGACAGAATGGGAATTATCTGGAGCCTTTTGGCCGTACAGGGAGCCATCGTGCTGGAGTACGGCCCTGCCGGCACCACGCACTACAGCATGGGCTTATACGGAGGCTTGGGCCTGCGCTTTCAAAACCGCCTCTTCACCACGCATATGAGCGAAGATGATGTTGTCATGGGCGATGTAACACGCTTAGAGGAAGCAATTATCGAACTTGATAAAAGCTATGCGCCGAAGGTTATCTTCGTCGTAGCCTCCGCCGTAACTGCCGTCATCGGCACCGACATCAAGGGCGTGTGCCGTTATATGCAAAACGAGGTCAAGGCTAAGCTTGTGGCCTTCGAGCAGGGCGGCTTCCGCGGTGATTACAGCGTCGGCCTGGCCGAAACCTACAAACTGCTCGTGCGCAACCTGCCACAGAAGGATGCAACGCAGGAGGCAGGCGTGTACAACATCATTGGCGCCTCTGCGTGGCGCTACCGTATGGCAAGCGACATCTGGGAGGTAAAGAGCCTGCTGGGTGAAGCGCTGGGATTGCGCTGCAATGCCTGCCTTTGCTGCGATACCAGCGTAGACGAGCTGCAGGCCATGGGCAAGGCACAGGTAAATATTGTGCTGGGGAACGAAGGCCTGGCCGCTGCCCAATACCTTGAAGAAAAGTTTGGCACGCCGTATGTTTATGCCGTTCCCTACGGCTACAGCGGCACCGTAAGCTTTTGGGAGCAGGTAGGCGCAGCAGTTGGCAAGGCTTCTGAGCCCATAGTGCTGATGCGCATCAAAATGAAGGAAAAGGGCATGTCCATGCTCAGCATGTTTGCCATGATGGGCGGCAGCAAGCCAAGGCAGGCCGCTGTCAAGGGTGATTATGACCTGGTGCAGGGTGTGAGCACTTTCCTGGCGCAGGCAGGCATCACCGTGACGCATAAAATGTGCGCGCACAGCCTGAAGGCCATCACCGAACCGGCGGCAGATGTAGAAGCCTACGCCGAGGAGGGCGAATGGCTGCAGGAAATACGTGAGCTGCGCGACAAGTTGCTTTTCGCGGATGACGTGGCGCTCACGCAGGCAGATGCAAGCAACATGAAGGTGCTCATCAGCGCGCCGTTTATGAACGGTGTGGTGGCAACACACCTGCCGTTTATGGGCGAAAAGGGTGCTGATTTTCTGCTGGAACAAATCCAGGGTTATTATCAAAAGTAAAGTTTAAAGCAAAAGGAGGACATAATCATGAAACAAATTCCTGTAATTTTTTGGACCGGTACCGGTAACACACAAATGATGGCTGACGCTGTTGCAGAAGCAATTAACGCTGCCGGTGCGGAGGCTGTTGTAAAAAATATCAGCGAAATCACTGCTGACGAGGCTGCAGGCTATGACGCTCTGGCACTGGGCTGCCCGGCAATGGGCGCAGAGGTGCTGGAGGAATGCGAATTCGAGCCGTTTTTCACCGAGCTGGAAGGCAAGCTGGCAGGCAAAAAGGTAGCGATCTTCGGCTCCTATGGCTGGGGCGGAAGCTACATGCAGGACTGGGAAGCACGCGTTAAGGATGCTGGCGCAACACTTGTAGCTGACGGCGTGTTGGCGCTGGGTGCTCCCGACGACGAAGCAATGGCTAAGCTGACGGAAGCAGGCAAGCTGCTTGCCGAATAAGGCTGAAGCAACACAAAAAACTGCCTTTCGATTTTCAGAAGGGCAGTTTTTTAGTGAAGCGCTTGCGTTATAGCAATTGGCAAATAACTTGCCTTGCGATATTATTTAAGAACACATCCTATTGACTTTATACCTGCTATATAGTGTAGACTGTATCATTATAAAATAAAGATTATCATGCTGCGGCAGCGTTTTACGCCGGGGACATCGGCAAAAGCTGCTGCCCGCGTTTTGGAATATATATGAATAGAGGATAGGAAAGCTTTATGTTCAAAACATTTCTCAGCTATTATAAACCGTATAAGGGCATCCTGCTCTTTCTCGTGATTGGCTCATTGCTGCGCGCACTGCTCGAGCTGTTCTTTCCCTATGTAGTAAAGCTGATGCTGGAACAGCAGCTGCCGCTTAAGAATCTGCCGCTGCTCCTTGAATGGTCGGCAGCACTGCTTGCCATGTATCTGGTAAACTTCGGCATGCATTTCAGCATCTACTGGGCGCAGTCCATGAGCTATTCCATGGAACGCGATATGCGCCGCGATTTATTCAGCCATCTGCAGAAGCTGTCCTTCGGCTTTTACGATAAAAACAAAAGCGGTCAGCTGCTTTCGCGCCTCACCAGCGATTTGAGCGAAATTAACGGCTTCGCAGGCAATGCGCCGATTGATCTTATCGTCTGTGGGCTGACGATGCTTGGCACGATTGGACTTGGAGCGCTGATGGGACTTCTTGCAGGATATTTTCGTGGAATCCCGGAAGAAGTGATTATGAGAACCGTTGATGTCATGCTCTCATTTCCG
>OGLN01001552.1_pt1 | contig 16020 bp, 8 predicted proteins | sample 1572641 | NCBI WGS metagenome assembly OGLN01 (sample SAMEA2581903, study PRJEB24529) | metagenome | biome: Human gut stool | place: China | collected 2011
ATTGTCTACGGTCAGGTATTGAGTAATGAGGAAATGGTAAGTCTTGTAGACAGTCTTTTTGCCTGTCCTTCACCAAATTACACTCCGGATGGCAAAACAGTCTTGACAACAATCAAGGAAGAGGACATCGAGAAATTATTCAAATAAAACAAATAAAATCATCATTTCTTAAAACCTTTTAGTTCAGTTCGTGTTATTTAAATAGTTCAACAAAGAAAAGATTATAATAACCACTTAACTATTAGGTATATGAAAAAGATTCTAATGTTGCTGGCTTTTGCCGGCGTTGCGTCTGTCGCTTCTGCGCAGCAAACCGTGACTGTAACTGAATACGAGGTTATTCAGGTACAAGATAAACATCAAGTAATAACTAACCCATTCTGGAGCAACTGGTTCTTCTCTGTAGGAGGCGGTGCACAGGTATTATTTGGTAATAACGACCATATCGGAAAATTCAGAGATCGTATTGCTCCGACATTGAATGTGTCAGTTGGTAAATGGGTAACACCCGGTTTCGGGTTACGTATGCAATATAGCGGACTGCAATCCAAAGGATTCACCACCAATGAATCTGCAAATTATGTAGTCGGTGGTCCGAGAGAAGATGGTTCTTACAAACAAAGATGGGACTACATGAACTTGCATGGTGATTTGATGATTAACCTGAATGCACTTTTCGGTGGATACAATCCGAACCGTGTATATGAAATTATCCCTTATATTGGTGCCGGTTGGGCTCATGCTTATTCTCGTCCTCACACTAACTCCGCTACTTTCAATGCAGGTATTATCAACCGCTTCCGTTTGTCGAATGCTGTTGACTTGAATCTGGAGTTGAGTGCAACAGGTCTGGAAGGCAAGTTTGACGGAGAACATGGAGGTAGACCCGATTATGATGGTATCTTAGGTGCTACCCTCGGTGTGACTTATTACTTCCCTACTCGCGGATTCCAACGTCCTACTCCACAGATTATCTCTGAACTTGAATTGAACCAGATGCGTAACCAGATGAATGCAATGGCAGCAGCTAATATGCAATTACAACAGCAGTTGGCAAATGCACAACAACCGGTTGAAGTAGAAGATACTGAAGAAGTTGTTATAACAGATACTAATATTGCTCCACGTACTGTATTCTTCAAGATCGGTTCTGATAAATTGTCTCCGCAGGAAGAAATGAACTTGTCATATCTTGCCAGCAAGATGAAAGAATTCCCGAACATGACCTATACAATCAACGGATATGCAGACTCTGCAACCGGTACTCCTTCTATCAACCAGAAGTTAAGTCTGGAACGTGCACAAGCTGTAAAGGACCTGTTGGTTAAGAAATATGGCATCTCTGCAGACAGACTGTCTGTTGCAGCAGGTGGTGGTGTCGACAAGTTCGGTCAACCGATTCTGAATCGTGTGGTATTGGTAGAATCAGCTCAATAATACATTTGATATTGTAATATAGATACGGCTGTTAAGTGGGCCGTATTTATGAAAGGAAAGACTTGCTCAGGTAAAGATATCCCTCGGATACTTTACTTGGGCGAGTCTTTTTGTTTCCAATGATTTGCATATCCTATAATTTTTTGCGAATATTGCAATCAAATGCATTGGTCTTAGACATAAGTTTCTTACTTTTGAACAAGGATTCCGGTTTTTATGATTGTTACTATGAAATGTAGATACCTTCTATCTTTAGTCTTTTTATTGCATATATGGGTATGCAAGAGTAATGTTATAGATAATAGTGTCTATGATTATGGTCTCACGTTTCTGGCTCATTCTACCAATCAGGATCAGCGGACCAATCTGGATCTTACTCCTGCGGCTTCTTTGTCTTTTCCCGAGGACGGTTTCTCGGTGGGATTCGATATAAAGTTGAGAAATGAACTGTATACTTATGGTTATGTTGTACGGGTCATAGCAGATGATTCTTCCTGCTTTGATTTTATCTCCTACCTGCTTTATTCCCGATTTAATATTGTATTGACTGACAAAGACCGGGTGATCAAGAATACAGAGATTGCAGATTCGGTAAAGATTGTAGCAGATAGATGGATACACGTCAATCTGCAATTTACCAAAGACCGGATTCATATTGCTGCAGACGGTATCCAGGCGGAAATCAATCATTCCCTGAGCAACTTTAAGGATATCAAGATCTATTTCGGAGGCAGCAAGCATCCCCGTTTCTTCTCTACAGATGTACCTCCTATGACCATTCGTAATATAGAACTTGCTGATATTCAAGGTAAACTGCTTTATAAATGGGAATTGGCTGCTCATGATAAAGATGTGACTTACGATAGTGTCAGAAATAAACAGGCTTTTGTACGTAATGGCGTCTGGGAGATAGATAAACATACTAAATGGGCGGCATTAGCTTCGTTGAATGTGCACCATATTAATCCGCAGGTGGCTTATGACGATGTGTCGGGACGTTTTTTCATAGCAGGAGGCCGTCAGTTATTTGTTTACGATGTGAAGGCGAATCGTATTGATTCGATTGCTTATAAAGGACATCCTTATATAGGAGCTTCCAGCCAGATGATTTTTGATGCCAAACGAAACAGGCTCTTGTCTTATACACCGGATTTCAACAATTTGAATGTCTATGAGTTTGACCGGAAATGCTGGACATTAGAAACTCCGGTAATGATTGATACCCGCCAGCATCATAATCGTATTATCAATCAGAAAAGAGATGAACTGATTGTTTTTGGTGGCTATGGTAATCACCGCTATAATTCACAGTTGAGCAGAATAAACCTGTCTGATCCGCAGGGGTGGTCGATCAGTTCCCTTGATTCCTGTCTGTTTCCCCGCTATTTAAGTGCGATGGGGGCGGAGAATGAGGACTACTTATTGATCATGGGTGGTTATGGCAACCAGTCGGGTAAGCAGGAAGAATCTCCGGGAAACTTTTATGATCTTTACCGGTTGAATTTGAAAACAGGTAAATGCGCTAAGTTATGGGAGTTTGTGAATGACAGGCAGCACTTTACTTTCGGTAATTCAATGATTGTCGATACACCGTCGAATAGTGTATATGCTTTGACATATAATAATGACCGGTATAATACTTTTGTTTATTTGAGCCGGTTTGATATACAGACCAGACAACCGGTTCAGGAAGTGATGAGTGATTCCATTGTTTATAACTTCCTCGATATTCATTCTTATTGTGATATGTTTTTGCATAGAGAGACATCTTCTATTTATGCTGTGGTGTTGCAGGAAAAGGAGCCCGGAATATCTAAAGTCGAATTTTATAAACTGGCATTTCCACCTTTGTCCAAGGAAGGTATTTTGCCTCATCAGACTGGCGGAATGAAGCCGGTGATATTGATATCCGGTATTTTGGCAGGACTACTGTGCCTGATAGGAGGAAGTATATGGTTATTGCATAGTAAGAGAAAGAGAAAAGTGAATGTGTCAGTCGGTCCGGTTGCTACGGAAGAAGTAAAAGACAGATTGGTCGAAGAAGAACCGACTGAACAAAAAGTATCTTCGGTTTTATTACTGGGCGGATTTCAGGTCTTTGATAAGCAAGGCGGTAACATCACGGGAGATTTTACGCCTACTCTTAAGCAATTATTCTTGTTTTTACTGCTGAATACCATTAAGAACGGAAAGGGAACGACTTCTCAATGCCTGGATGAAACTTTCTGGTTCGATATGAGTAAGTCCAGTGCATCGAATAACAGAAACGTGAATATCAGAAAGCTAAGGCTGATCATTGAGAAAATCGGAGATATCAATATTGCCAATAAGAACGGCTATTGGTATCTGAATCTGGGGAAAGACGTGACCTGCGATTATCAGGAAGTGATGAGATTGCTGGATCAGATAAAAGATACCATTACGGATAAAAAGATAATCAATAAAATCATATCCCTGGCGAGTGCCGGCGCATTGCTCCCTAACGTCAGTGCCGAATGGATTGACGAATATAAGTCAGCCTACTACGTTCTGTTGACGGAAATACTGCTTTCTGTGGTCAACCGTCCCGATATAAAAGAAGATTCCAGGCTTTTGCTGAAAATATCAGATGTAATTCTGCTTGTTGATAATATAGACGAAGACGCTATCCGCACTAAATGCAGAGTCTTGTATCAGATGGGGCAGAAAGGTTTGTCCAAGCAAAGTTTCGATAAGTTCTGTATTGAATATGAACGTTTGCTGAATGCCAAGCCTGATTTCTCTTACGATGATATTATAAATTCACTCTAAATTAATCCTCTATTAATAATTTTCCGGTGCTTCCTGTTGGTCGGTGGAGAGATAGTTCCTCATCGGTGGCGGAGCCTGTCCTCATCGGTGCCGGAAATAGGTCTCATCGGTACCCGAAATAAATCCTTGCGGAGTAAGGCACTCATTATACCATCAAATAATAATTGTTTTTTTATCATGAAAACATCATTGATAACTAGATGCTTATGCGAAAAGGATGAAATGCTTTATCGCTATTAATCTAAAATTAATATGGCATTAAGGACTGGAATTCTATATTTGCTTCAGAAACGGACGGGATATCCTCCACTATGTTTCTGATGACTTGAGCGGATCAAACTATAACCTTATAAAATGATGGAAATATGAAAAACGACACTTCTTAATTACTGCTTGGACTTACTTGTCAGAGAAAGTTTTCTTGAGATGAAAACGGTTTGAATTAATTAATGTTAATCTATAAATTATGAAAACAGGAAAGAGCAAAGATCATTTGCAAAGAGTTTTTTTAAGGTTCCTTTATTTGATAATGGGGAGCATCCTTTCTTTGGATTCTGTTATGGCGCAGGAAAACCTGAAAGTTTCCGGGCAGGTGACAGACAATAAAGGAGAAGCCATTATCGGAGCCTCAGTGAAAGTACTGAAAACGGGTACGGGGACTATTTCTGATATGGATGGTAAGTTTACTATTCAGGTTCCTGTGGGAGCTGAACTGGAGATAGGATATGTCGGCTATAATCCGAAGAGAGTGAAAGTGGTGAATAAAAACTTCGTAACGGTAGTTCTTGAGGAGAATGTGGTAGCATTGGGCGATGTAGTTATTGTCGGATATGGCATTCAGAAAAAGGAAAGTCTGACAGGAGCTATCGGAAACCTGAAAGTAGATGATATCGTAAAGACCAAGGCACCTAGTTTGGCACAGGCTATTCAAGGAAAAGTAGCCGGTCTGCGGATCAGACAGGAAAATGGAGAGCCGGGTAAGTTCAGTTCCAATATCAATGTCCGTGGCTTCGGAACTCCTTTGTTTGTGATTGACGGAGTGGTGAGAGACGGTTCCAGCGAATTTCAACGGTTGAATCCGGAAGATATTGAAAGCATATCTTTTCTGAAAGATGCTACTGCCTCTATCTATGGTATGAATTCGGCGAATGGTGCCGTGATTGTTACCACCAAGAAAGGGGCTACAGGCAAACCGCGTATTACGTTGAACGCCAATGTCGGCATTACTTCTCCTACCAATGTGCCGGAGATGGCCAACGCCAGACAATATATGACCATGCGAAATGAGGCGGAAATCAATGCAGGCAGACCGGCTTATATCACAAAGGACGAATTGACCAAATGGCAGCAAGGTGCTCCCGGTTATGAGAGTGTAGACTTGTATGATGCCGTTTTCAATAAGCACGCCACACAGTTCCAGACGACTCTGTCCCTGGAAGGTGGTACCGACAAAGTAAGTTATTACGGTAGTTTCGGTTATGCCACCGATAACAGCTTGTTGAAGAATAACGCATTGACTTATGATAAATATACATTCCGTTCCAATGTCAGTCTGAAGATTACCAAAGACCTGACAGCCAGTATCAATCTTGGCGGACGTTATGATACCACCAACCGTCCCTGGTTTCCTTTCTATGATATATTTAAGAGTACGCGTGTAAATCCGCCTACTACTTCTATCTATGCCAATGACAATCCGGATTATTATAATAACTTCTCTTATGTTCCTAATCCGGCAGCTATGATCGATGCCGATTATACCGGCAGCGCTAAAGAGCGGAATAAGAACTTGCAGACACAGTTTGCATTAGAGTATAATATTCCTTATGTAAAGGGGCTGAAGGTGAAAGGTACTTTTATCTACGATTACAATAACTACGGATATAAGGCTACGCGGAAAGGTTTTAAGACATATACCTATGGCGAATATACGGGCGAGTATACGGCGGCAGATGCCAACTATCCGGCTTTACTCCAGGATAATCGCAGAGAATCGGAACGGGTGGATATGCAGTTTCAGACAAACTATAACAGAACGTTCGGCAACCATACCATCGGAGCTACTTATGTCTTCGAAAGACGCGAAGAGAAAGCAAACTGGATGAATGGTGAGCGCAAGTTTGACTTTTTCACAATCGGTGAACTGGACAATGCACGCGAATCTGACCAGAAAGTATCCGGTTCCTCGGAACACCAGGCTTATCTTTCTCATATCGGGCGTCTGACCTATGATTATAAAGGCAAATATCTGGCAGAGCTTGCTTGCAGATACGACGGTTCTTATCGATATGCTCCGGGCAGCAGATGGGCATTCTTTCCGTCCGCTTCCGTAGGATGGAGGATTTCGGAAGAGAGCTTTATCAAAGACAACTTCAAGTTTGTCGATAATCTGAAACTTCGTTTCTCTGCCGGTCGTTCGGGGCAAGATGCCGGTGATCCGTTCCAATACTTCTCCGGTTACACGTTGAACAGTGGCGGATATGTATTCAGCCAGGGAAATTATACCAATGGAGTAGCTTCTCCTGTGATGATCAATAAGAATCTGACCTGGATTAAAGTGAATATGTATAATATTGGTATTGACTTTTCAATCTTTAACCGGCTGATCGCAGTAGAGTTTGATATTTATCAGCGTGACCGCAGCGGCCTGTTGGCCGACCGTTACGGTTCTCTTCCCAATACGTTCGGTTCCAAGTTGCCACAGGAAAACCTGAACGGCGACCGTACGAGGGGTATTGAATTTACATTGACTCATACCAACAAAATCGGTGATTTCCACTACAGTGTATCCGGTAACTTTAACTTGGCGCGTACCCAACGCCGTTATATAGAGAGCGGTCCTTACAAGAGCAGTATGGAAAGATGGAGAAACCAGTCATCCAACCGCTGGGGAGATTTTATCTGGGGGTATCAGACGGACGGACGTTTCCAGAACTTTGACGAGATTAATACATATCCGATTCAGAATGGGGATAACGGAAATTCCAAGGAACTTCCCGGTGACTACATCCTGAAAGACGTAAACGGTGACGGAGTGGTGAATGATCTGGACAAGACCCCTTTATTCTGGTCCGGCAGCCCGTTGATTCACTATGGTTTCAATGTGGAAGCATCCTGGAAGAACTTCGACTTCTATGCTCTTTTTCAAGGTTCTGCCCTGTACACGGTGCAGTTTGACGAGGTATACGCAAAGATGCTCTGTTTCAAGGGTGGCAATACCCCCGAATACTTCTACGACCGTTGGCATCTGTCCGACCCGTATGATGCGAACAGTGAATGGATACCGGGAGAATGGCCGGCCATCCGTCTGGAGCAGGACATGGGATCGTTCTATACGAGGGATTCGCAGATATGGCGTAAGAACGCTTCTTATCTGAGACTGAAAACAATTGAGATCGGCTACACCTTCAGTCCCCGACTGATGCATAAACTGGGTATCGGTAGTTTAAGAATCTATGCGAACGGAAATAACCTGTTTACTGTCTGTGACCCGTTTGTAAAGGCATTCGATCCGGAAAAGATTGAAGGAGACTATAGTGCCGGCTTGAATTATCCTCTGAATAAGAGCTTTAACTTTGGATTGACCTTGAACTTTTAAAGAAGATGATTATGAAAATATATAGTTATTTATTATTGGGAGCTATGTTCCTGCTGGGCGGATGTAGCGATTTGCTTGATATCGATCCGAAGAATAAAATTCCGGCGGATGAATTGTTCTCTACTCCGGAAGGAGTACAGGCACATATGGCCAATCTGTACGGTCGTTTGCCTATCGAAGATTTTACCTATTCACCGAATCGCGGCTTCAATGTGGGAGTCGGTACGGATGTGAATAATGCCGGTTTTATGGCTGCTCATTTCTGTGATGAGGCTATCCATCCGGAGTACAATGACTTTGGAGAAGAGTGGTTCGATTATTGGGAAGACGGTTATAAACTCATTCGTGATTTAAACAGTCTGTTGGTTACTATTCCTACATTGACCAGTATTACCGAACAGCAAAAGAATGAGATCAATGCGGAAACTCATTTCCTGAGAGCTTATACCTATTTTGCCTTAGCCAAAAGATACGGTGGGGTACCTATCATTAAAGAACCGCAGGAGTATAACGGTAATATCGAAGAACTGCGTGTCCCCAGAAATACGGAGAAAGATACTTGGGACTTTGTCTTGGAAGAATGTGACCAGGCAGTATCGCTTTTTGGAGATGCGAATGAAAATGATGTGCTGAGAGCGAACAAATGGGTAGCATTGGCACTGAAGTCAAGAGCAGCTCTGTATGCAGCTTCCGTTGCCAAGTTTACTCATCAGCCTTATGTCTCTTTCTCTGGTCCGGCTGTTGACCAGAAGCTGGTAGGTATAGAAGTTATATCGGCTGATCATTATTATGATGAATGTATATCAGCTTCACAGGAAATCATGAATAGTGGTAAGTTCGGTCTTTACAAACCTTCCCCCGCTACTCCGGAAGAAGCGACAACCAACTATCAAAAGTTATTTGAACAACCTTTCCAATGTCTGGACGGATTGAAAGAGCCTATCTTCATGAAGGCCTATGCTGCAAATACCATTCTGGCACATAACTATGATGTCTGGTTCAGCCCCCGTCAGATGATCCTCGACCCGAATCTCTATCCCGGTCGTATGAATCCGACACTGGATTTTGTCGACTCTTTCGAAGATTATACGGATGACGGAACCGGAACACCCAAGCCGATCAGCACTCGTGTGGATGGAAATGAAAGTGATTATAATGGATTTAACTTATCCACCCGATACCTGTCTTTCCCGATAGATAAACCTTACCAGGCATTTGCCGGTCGTGATGCCCGTTTGAGTGCCATGGTGTTATTCCCGGGACAGAACTTCGGAAGTACGAAGATCATTATCCAGGGTGGTCTGGTGAAAGCTGACGGTTCCGGTTATCATTATAGGACTCAGGCTTCGGAGAAGGGACAGGATGGTCTGATCTATTATACTTACGGAGCGGAGAAAAGCACGGAATATTCAGGATTCGATCCGACTTTGGGACATTATACCCGCAGCGGATTCCTGTTTAAGAAGTTCTTGCAGATAGAAAGTCCGGTTGAGCAGGCATGGAGTAAAGGTACACAGCCTTGGATCGATTTCCGTTATGGGGAAATTCTTCTCAACTATGCAGAAGCTGTTATCGAAAAGACAACCTCTACTTCTGCTGAAAAACAGGCTGCACAAGACGCTTTGAATGCGGTCCGCAAAAGAGCGGCTCACAAAGATGACATTGCATTGACTCAGGCGAATGTTCGCAAAGAACGTTTTGTCGAGCTGGCATTTGAAAACAAACGCAGATGGGATTTGTCGCGCTGGAGAACTTTCCATAAGGAATTTGAAAACCGGGTGAGAAAGGGACTTGTACCTTTCCTTGACCTGCGGACAAATCCTGCGCATTATGTATTTGTACGTGTCAATCCGTTGGGCATTGAATCAAAGACCTTTGATTATAGCTGGTATTATAAGAGTATTCCGGGTACGGGGGCTAATGGTCTGGTACAGAATCCTTAATTAGTATATTCTAAAATATAGATTAGATATGAAAAAGCTTCTATTTTTATTATGCGTTGTAGTAGCAGGCAGTATGTTTTACTCTTGTGAAAAAGATAATCTCGAAGGGCCGGATGCAATCTTTGCCGGCGAACTGAGAGACCGGAAGACCGGAGAACTCATTCAACAGGAGATATCGGACGGTTCCCGCGTTTATTTCATCGAACAGGGGTGGGGAGATAATCCTCCTGTTCAGAATATGGTCGTTAAAAAAGACGGAAGCCGAGAGCTTTTTAACCGTTCCAAAGTGAGAAACGGTATCGTAAACGCTTTATAACGGTATGATTTTCTCCGGTGACTATAAAATCATCCTGAATCGTGGGAACTACGTTCCTTTGGATACTCTGGATATGAAAATAAAGCCGGGAAAGAATTATCAGGTCTTCGAAGTGAATCCTTATCTGCGGATCATTGAACCGGAAATATCTGTGATCGGAAGAAAGGTAGTGGCGAAATTCAAACTGGAGCAGGTGACCAGTAACGAGGTCTATCGTATTTCGTTGTTTGCACACTCTCACATCGATGTATCCAACAAACTGAATATTGTCAACCGGACAGAAGAACTAAACCGTTCCATTACTGATGGTGAGGCTTTCGAATTGTCTATCAATCTGGAAGACTACACTTCCACGCTGGTTCCGGGCAAGAGTTATTATTTCCGGATCGGTGCACAGTCTCACGGAAGTGAGACAAAGTACAATTATTCGGCATCTGTACAGTTGGATATTTAGCATAAAAACGGAAAAGCCATGAGAAAGTATTTACAGTTGGTATTCCTTGCGGTCTCTGTCTTTTGTTCAGAGATATTGTTGGCAGAATCTCGTGATCCGGTCCGGATACTGGATTTGAGAACGCTCAATGAACTTGATCTGAAAGAACAGGAGAAGGCGGAGCAACTATGGGACATTATGCATACGACAGCTACCTTGCAAGGCATTGTGAATCGGAATAGTCCGAGATTGTACATTCGCTATGTCAAGAACGGGCAGGGAGAGAATGTCGATGATTATTGGTGGAATAAATACCGTCAGGCAGGACAGTGGCTGGCGGGACGTGATACGATAGCTTACACGGAACTGTCGGATGTCGTGACCGTTTTCAGAAAAGAAATACGCGGAGTGGTTGTTTATGACTCAAAAGTAGCATCTACCAGTAATATTGCTTCATCTGTGGCAGGAATCGAGAATCTGATAGCTGTGCGCTATGACATATCTCCCAATAGTCTCTATACCCGTTTGGTACTGCAAGGACCGAAGCTGGCTGTGAAATGCTGGCTGGTGAACAAAGATGGTTCTTCTCTTTTCACGGGCAAAGGAAGGATTGCCGGAACCGGTCAACCTTCGACAGGATCTCTGAAAATCGATCCCTATGTATGGTTTATAGAGAAATACCTGAAGAAAGGGTTATGCAATACGGAGTACGCCGCTTATTACATCGACCAGTTCTGGCGTACCGATCCTACCCGGACGGTAACGAACCATCACCAATTGACCAATCATGACTTTTTTGTCAGCAAGAAAGCTTTTTTCTTTGACCTTTCTCCTTGGGGAGACGAGCCGGCAACGGATGATCCGACACAAGAAGAAGGACTGGACTTGCAGATACTGAAAACTTTTCTGCAAGAAGCCTATAAGCAAAATAAAGGAGAGAAATTCTGCTATATCGGAGGTTTCCCGAGCTGGATTTATAAATATACGCAGCATGCTGGAGGAAAGCATGAAGAGGTAGCTACCGAGGGGGAATTTTCCCGTATTATCAGTGCTTATAATGCCTTTAAGGATGCCGATGCCATCGGACTGGGAGCATTGGCTAACTCCTCCTTCTGGCAACATTTTCCTCTTCAGGAAAAGTATCCCCAAAAGTGGGTGACACATCAGGAACTGATGGACAGAGGCTATCTGAACCGTGACGGAACAATCAACTTTCAGGGACGGAACTTTATCCTCTTCTATGTAGGCGATTATGATTCCTCCTCCTGGATTGCTCAGACTACCCCTTTCCTGTGGGACGAACCTAGCCGGGGAGAAGTGCCTTTGATGTGGTCTGTCAGTCCTGTACTTGCAGAACGCGTTCCGATGGTGATGCATAATTATCGGGTGACGGCTACTCCGAATGATTATTTTGCCGCTGCTGACAATGGTGCCGGATATTTAATGCCGGGTATGTTGCAAGAGCCTCGCTCGGTGTCCGGATTGAAAAGCGGATTGAGTGCATGGGCAAAGCATTGCAGCAAATATTATCAGAAGTGGGGATTGACCATTACAGGATTTGTGATTGACGGCGAAGCCCCCGGACTGGATTCAGACGGATTGGACTGTTACGCATCGTTCAGTCCGAATGGAATAGTTCCGCAGAAGATGCCTTTGACATTGCTGCACAATGATATGCCGGTGATCCGGGCAGATTATGATATTGTAGATCATGATTACCGCAGGGCAACGGATGTGATTGTGGAAAGAGTGGAGAAACGTCCGGTTCCTTTCCATTGGTTCAGAGCCATATTGAAGTCACCTTCCTGGTATAAAGGGATTTGTGATGAGTTGAAACAGCGGCATACGAATATTGAATTGCTGGATGCACCGACATTTTTTGAACTCTATCGTATCTATCTGAAGCAGCATCCGGATGCTGCTGCCGGAAAGATAACGATGAACTAACCTGATTAATGAACAGACATATTCATATAGAATGATGATGAACAGATTGAATATAAAAAGAACAGTCGGCTCCTGTTTGATGGCGATGGCGTTTTTTTCGTGTACCCATACGGATCAGACGCCCACGAAAGACTTTGTCGATTATGTAAATCCATATATCGGCAATATCAGCCATCTGCTGGTGCCTACTTACCCAACCGTACATCTGCCGAACTCGATGCTCAGGGTCTATCCGGAAAGGGGAGACTATACATCGGACAGGGTAAACGGCCTTCCGGTCGTGGTGACCAGTCATAGAGGCAGCTCGGCTTTTAACCTGAGTCCGGTGCAGGGAGAGGTATCCCGACCGATTGTATCTTACTCCTATGATTTGGAGAATATTACCCCCTATAGTTATTCCGTATACCTGGATGAGGCTGATATACAGGTTGAGTATGCCCCTTCACATCAGGCTGGTATTTATCATATCAGTTTTGGGACGGAAGGTGATAATGCTCTGGTGGTGAATACGAAGAACGGAAAGCTGGTCGCTGAAGAAAAAGGAGTCAGTGGCTATCAGGTTATTGACAACACTCCTACCAAAATCTATCTGTATCTCGAAACCAGTCAACTACCTTTACGCAAAGGGGTACTGGCAGATGGAAAAGTTGATATGGAAAGTAAGGAAGGCAGTGCCATCGCTTTGTATTATGGAAGCGAGAAGAACCTGAATTTACGTTACGGAATTTCCTTTATCAGTGCCGAGCAGGCAAAGAAGAATCTGCAACGTGACATCACCACCTATGATGTAAAGGCGGTGGCGGATGCCGGACGCAGGATATGGAACAAGACATTGGGCAAGATTGTGATAGAAGGCGGTTCGGAAGACGAAAAAGAAATCTTCTACACTTCCCTTTATCGTACCTACGAACGCATGATCAATCTTTCGGAGGACGGGAAATATTACAGTGCTTTCGATGGCAAGATTCATGAAGATGGCGGAGTACCTTTTTATACAGATGACTGGATATGGGATACTTACCGGGCTACACATCCGTTGCGTATCTTGATAGAACCGCAGAAGGAACTCGATATGATTCGTTCATATATACGGATGGCAGAACAGTCGGACAGAAGATGGATGCCTACCTTCCCCGAAGTGACCGGAGACAGTCACCGGATGAATGGCAATCATGCAGTGGCAGTTATCTGGGATGCTTATTGCAAAGGATTGAAAGACTTTGATCTGGAGGCTGCTTATGAAGCCTGCAAAGGAGCGATTACAGAAAAAACGTTGTTGCCCTGGCTGAGATGTCCGTTGACGGAGCTCGATAAGTTCTATCAGGAAAAAGGATTTTTCCCTGCACTGAACCCTGGCGAAGAAGAAACTTGCAAGGCTGTTCATTCGTTCGAGAGACGACAAGCGGTTGCGGTTATGTTGGGTAACTGTTACGATAATTGGTGTCTGGCACAGATAGCCAGAACATTAAACAAGACCGATGACTATAAGAAGTTTATGAGGATGTCTTATACGTACCGGAATGTTTATAATGCGGAAACGGGTTTCTTTCATCCCAAGAACAAGGACGGAAAGTTTATCGAACCGTTTGACTATCGTTATTCGGGAGGACAGGGGGCACGTGGCTATTATGGTGAAAACAACGGTTGGATCTATCGTTGGGATGTGCAGCACAATCCGGCGGATTTGATTGCCTTGATGGGTGGACAGGCTTCATTTATCGAGAGATTGAATCAGACATTCAATGAACCGTTGGGGCGGAGCAAGTTTGATTTCTATCATCAGTTGCCGGACCATACCGGTAATGTCGGCCAGTTCTCTATGGCAAATGAACCTTGTCTGCATATTCCTTATTTGTATAACTATGCCGGTCAGCCGTGGATGACACAAAAAAGGATTCGCGTTTTGCTGAACCAGTGGTTCCGTAATGACTTGATGGGCGTTCCCGGTGATGAAGACGGAGGTGGAATGACTGCATTTGTGGTATTCTCCATGATGGGCTTTTATCCGGTAACTCCCGGTTCTCCAACTTATAATATCGGCAGTCCGGTATTCCAATCCGCAAAGATGGAGGTAGGTGACGGACATTATTTTGAGATCATAGCGGAGAATTATGCGCCGGACCATAAGTACATCCAGTCGGCTACCTTGAATGGAAAGCCGTGGAATAAGCCGTGGTTCAGCCATGCGGATATTCAAAACGGCGGACGTCTGGTTTTGCAGATGGGAGATAAGCCCAATAAGAAGTGGGGGATAGCTTCGGATGCCGTGCCGCCCTCTTCAGAGAGTTTGCCGGAATAAAGTCAGAATAATAATATTAAAATCTAAAATATAACACAATGAAAAAGATGATTGTACTCACCAGTCTATGGTCGTTTTTATTTATCTTTTCCTTTTCAATGTTCGGTTGCAGCGAGGATGACGATGAATTTGGAACAACGGCCGAAAGAGGAAATGAAGTCCGTACTCCCCGTGTGGAGGAGATCAATGGAAAAGCAGTGGTCACCTGGATTGATCCTTATATTACGGATATCAAGGAGGTGCAGGTAAAGGATTTGCAGACTAATGAGCAACAGACGGTTGCCAAAGGAGTGCAGAGCGCGGAATTTGCGATTACGGACAATAGCCTGTTGTCTTACCGATATGAAATGAAAGTTGTCAGAACGACCGGAGAGATGTCTGCCGGAGTGACTGCCCGTCTGGTGAAGAACTGGGCGCAAAAGCTGCATCCTTTGATGGATTATCATAGTGATGCGACTCCTCAAAGTGGTATGTTCTTTAAGAATCAGCCGGTGGCGAAAGTGAATGTATTCGATATTCGTGATGACGAAAATATATCGAAGCTGACCACTGCTGTCATGCAGGGAGTGATTAACCAGGAACAGGCACTGACTTATCTGATCTGGTTACAGCAGGATTTGACGCAGCTGGATGATGCCGAAGTGCAGTATGAGATGCAGCCTTTGGCGAATACTTCCCGCAACAGAGGCTTTGCGGCATTATATAATATGTATAAAGACCGCTTCAACTGCCTGGTAGTCTGGGATGAGAATCAGCCTTGGTCATGGAGTATGGCACAGATGATTTCGTCACAGGAGAAAGGCATTCCGGTTACGGAATCCATGAGAAAGTTTATAGAGGACGAGCTGGGAATAGGAAATCTGGAAGTTAGGGATATACGTAACCAATGGTCATCAAAGGCAGAAGCTTATGGCTGGGCGATAGCGCACTATGCCGACAAATGCCATCCGAAGCTAACTTTCTCCGGTGGATTGCGGAGTGATTATAAAGATAATCCGTGGAGAATGTACGATTACGTAGCTGCTTCTAAAGGCTTTGTCTTCTGGTTGGACGACTCTAATGGAGATGACAAACAGATCATGGATAATATCTTCAATAGCGGATCTTATCCGGTGGGTTCTTCGGTATTTGGTTATGGAATGAATGCCAATGGCGACGAACTGAATAAGATTACCAACATCCATAATGCAGGATTTGTAGTGAGTGACTATTATGCGAATGGCAGTTATTGGTGCAGTTTCCCGAGCAAAGCCTTCC
>OGLN01001556.1_pt1 | contig 15972 bp, 15 predicted proteins | sample 1572641 | NCBI WGS metagenome assembly OGLN01 (sample SAMEA2581903, study PRJEB24529) | metagenome | biome: Human gut stool | place: China | collected 2011
GTGCCGACAATACTTGTCTGGAGACGGACCGGGAAGATAGGTCAATGCCAACACAAGGGATTCGCTCAGGCGAATCCCTTGCTTAATGCCTCCTTAGCTCAACGGTAGAGCATCCGGCTGTTAACCGGAGGGTTGTAGGTTCGAATCCTACAGGAGGCGCCAGAGATATTGCCGTCACCAACCGTGGCGGCATTCTTTGAATATGGGCCTTTAGCTCAGTTGGTTAGAGCAACCGGCTCATAACCGGTCGGTCCCGGGTTCAAGTCCCTGAAGGCCCACCATTTTTTGATATATAGGGGAATAGCTCAGTTGGTAGAGCGACGGTCTCCAAAACCGTAGGCCGAGGGTTCGAAGCCTTCTTCCCCTGCCAAAAACGTGAGGTTCACTAGGATTTTTCTAATTCTAGTGAACCTTTTTTATTTGGGGCGGCCCCTTTTTCCTCTCTAGGTCTATGAATTCTTGGTTAGGTCTATGAATCTCTAACTTTAGAACTGTAAGGAGGAACCCCAGATGCGTATAACACTAACCGAGGCCGCCGCAAAGACCCTACCCGAATTAATCAATGAGTTTATTACTCGTAAAAAGGCGGATGAATATCACCGACTCTGCCAACAAAAATTCGACGAGGCTGAATGCAGAACCTATCCAGTTGAATTTAGAAAAGAAAAATGATACAATATAGAAAAAGATTAATAAAGTTCGTTCGCCAAAGGCAGCGATAAGCCCAGATGTTCAGGAAGCAATTAATAAAGTCCATGAGTTGCAGCGGAGTAATTAGCGATTGCGTTTTTATAAAAGAACTCCACGTCATTAGAAACACGCCGAGGAACTTACTGGTCTTATAGGTGATGTTGCTTGGGATAAATATGAAGCAATGGCAGATGCCTTTATTAAGAAAGAAATAGATATGGTTGATGTCGTTGGTTTTATAAGCGCGGAAGGCAATCTGATTAAGTTTCAGCATTCTACAGGTTTATTTGCAATATTAAATGATAAAGGAACAATATCTACATTGTTTATTCCCCAAAAAGAAATATGGGGAATGGAACCAGAAGAATACTGGTTAGACCAAATTAGAAAATTCACGAGGTAAAATAATGAATTATCCAGCCATTCGACAATGTCCAGTGTGCGGCAAGTATAGATTTGAGGTAGAGTTTGAAGAATGTCCTATTTGCAGTTGGATGAACGATGTTACGCAAGAAGAAAATCCCGACGCAAAAGGGCTAGCAAACATTATGTCTTTAAACGAATGCCGCAAGGCGTATGCGGAAGGTAAAGAATTTTACTAAGGCCGCAATTAAATAATTAAAAGCAAAGAGAGTCTAACAGCGATTTGTTAGACTCTCTTTCTATATTGTCGTTTTAACAGGGGTTAGACACTAAACAACAACTGACCTATTGGGGCGGCGCGGAGGCGGCCGCAACAACTATTAAATGGAGGTTTTTATTATGGCAGAAGATATGAATAACAATAATAATAATGAAAACGGCGCTGAAAATAATCAGCAGCAAGAGAATACACCCAAAACCTATACTGAGGAAGAAGTCTTAGCACTTATCCAGTCCGAAGCGGACAAGCGAGTGAATCAAGCACTCAAGACTCAGCAAAAGAAATATGAAAAACAATTATCCCTTAGTAAGCTTGATTGACAATAAAAATGGAAATGCATATACTAGTTCATAGAGCATAGAAAAATCAGCGATTTCAATAGGCCTAATAAAAAAAGGTTAGGTTCCCTCTCCAAAACCGTAGGCCGAGGGTTCGAAGCCTTCTTCCCCTGCCAAAGCGCCGCAGACAAATGTCTGCGGCGCTTTTGACATTTGCAGCCGTCATCCGGTCCCGCTTCGCCTATACCTGCCTGATTTATTTCTGGACTGGTGTGTGGTCCTTTCTATGTGTGGATCCAGGCCTGCCGGAGTCCGGCGCACCCATCTTTACTCAGCTCTCAGCACTCTGCGACTGCTGCGCCGCTGAAATTGCTTTTGTCCGTGCACCGCGTCCATGTTTCCGCAGGTGCTACGATTACTCGCCATTGCCTGCCAAGCATGTATATTTTTGGGCGAATACATCTCTGCGACGTTCACATCGCCGTCAAATGGTGGTTATTTAGTCATTACTTTGTATATTTTTTAGATTGACCGGAGCTTTGAAAAGTTGTAGTATGGACACATCTAGATGATAGATGTCATTTTAGAATCCACGTTTAAGGAGGAACACACATGACAAACAAACCCATTGCGATCATTGGCGCCGGTAACGGCGGACAGACCACGGCTGCCTGGCTTGCCAATCAGGGTTACAAGACCAGAATCTTTGATGTGATGGAGGATACCGTTGCAAAACTCAATGAGCTGGGCGGCGTGAATATTTATGGCAATACTGATTACCCCGGCTTCGGCAAGATAGAGTTTGCGACTACCGATATGGAGAAGGCAATTGAGGGCTGTGAGCTCATCCTTCTGATTCTTCCGGAGAACTATCACGATTCCATCGCTGTAAAGATGGCTCCTTATCTCAAGGACGGTCAGATCGTCGTGCTCAATCCGGCTTCCGGCCTGGGTGCGATCTCCTTCAAAAAGGCGCTCACCGATGCCGGCTGCACGGCTGACGTGACGCTGGCCGTGACCTGCACACTGCTGTTTGCCGCGCGCATTAAAGAGACGGGCGATGTTCTTGTCACCGGCCAGAAGACGGAGCTGAGCATTGTTGCGTTCCCCGGCAACCGCAAGCAGATCGTTGAGGACGCAATGTATCCCGTGTTCAGCCAGCATATCTTTGCCAACAACATCATTGATACGGCCATGGAAAACCTCAATCTGGCATTCCATCCGGGCCCGACGCTGCTGTACACGTCTCTCATTGAGCGCGGCATCACTTTCGATTACTACAACTCGATGACGCCGAGCCAGATCAAGCTCATCAAGGCCATCGACAAGGAGCGCATGGAGCTGTGCAACATTTACCATGTCGACACGCCGAACGTCGAGGACAGCTTCGCGCGCATGTACAGCTATGAGGGCGATCTCTACGATATGCTGCGCAATGCCGAATGCTATAAGGGCATCAAGGGACCGAAATCGCTCAAGGTACGCTATCTGCTCGAGGACATTCCGTACAACCTGCGTTCGCTGCAGGCACTGGGTCAGATCGCCAAGATCAAGACGCCGGTCATCGACGCAGTTTGCACGCTTGGTGAGACGCTTGTCGGCGGCGACATGGACGAGGGCTATACGCTCAAGACGCTGGGCCTGAGCGAAGATATGACGGTCGACGAGTTCCTGAAGCTCGTCAATGGCTGATACGGAACATCTTTCATCAGGAGGTATAAGAGCATGACAAACAAACCTATTGCCATTATCGGCGCCGGCAACGGCGGCCAGACGACGGCTGCATGGCTGTCCAATCAGGGCTATCAGACCCGAATTTTCGACGTGATGGAAGACACGGTCGCAAAGCTCAATGAGCTCGGTGGTGTCAACATCTACGGCAACACCGACTTTCCCGGTTTCGGTAAGATCCAGTTTGCGACGACGGATATCGCCAAGGCCATTGACGGCTGCGAAGTGATTTTTATCATTCTGCCGGAGATTTACCACGTCTCCATCGCGCAGAAGCTTGCGCCGCACCTTGTTGACGGCCAGATCGTCGTCATCGACCCGGTCTCCGGTCTGGGCATCCTTGCGTTTAAGAAGGCGCTGGCTGAGGCCGGCTGCAAGGCGGATATTTCTCTCGCTGCGACCAGCACGCTGCTGTTTGCTGCGCGCATTCAGACCACCGGCGACGTCTTTGTCACCGGCCAGAAGACGGAGCTGAGCATTGTTGCCATCCCCAACAGCAAGCGCGAGATCATCAAGGAGGCCATCTATCCGGTCTTCAGCCAGCACCACTTCATTGATAACAGCATCCAGCTTGCGCTCGACAACCTCAACCTGATCTTCCATCCGGGCCCGACGCTGCTGTACACCGCCCAGATCGAAAAGGGTGAGAAGTTCAACTACTACAATGACATGGTCCCCAGCCAGATCACGCTCATGAAGGCGCTCGATCAGGAGAGAATGGCGATCTGCGCGGCGTATGGCGTCAAGCTTCCGGACGCAGAGGCGGCTTTCGCGCTGGAGTACAGCTATGAGGGCGACCTCTACACGATGCTCAAGAACGCCGAGTGCTACAAGGGCATCATGGGCCCCAACAGCCTGCAGGTACGCTACCTGCTCGAGGACGTGCCGTTCAGCCTGCGCTCTGTGCAGATCCTCGGCAAGATCGCCAAGGTTCCGACCCCGGTGATCGATTCTGTCTGCACGATCGGCGAGGCGCTCGTCGGTGATGTGATGGCGGAAGGCTATACTATGGAGGCGCTCGGCTTGAGCGAGGATATTGGCTTCGACGAATTCGTTGCGCTCTGCAACGGCTGAGTTGAAAGCATGAAAAAAGCACGGCCGGAGTCAGACACCGACCGTGCTTTTTGTTATCGTTTTCGTGGGCTTCAGCCGGCGGAAGAGTCGTTCGTTTTCAGCCAGCGCTTTTTGTAGAAGAACAGCAGCAGAGACGCCAGAACGACCAGGCCGCCGCCGATAAAGGTGCGCACGGTCGGGATCTGGTGCAGGATGAAAAAGCCCAGCAGCGCGCTGAAGAGAATGCCCATGAGGTTATAAATGCTCAGCTCACCGGCGGGGGCGTAGTGGTAAGACAGCGTCATCAGGATCTGGCCGAGCGCCGCCGTGACGCCGATCATGATGAGGTAGAACAGATCCGGACCGCTCGGCACGACGAAGGTCGGGATCATGCAGATGCCGGACACGATCGTGCTGAACGTACAGAAGAACATGACCACGCTGTAAGCGTTGACACGCCCCGAAAAGTAGGACAGCAGCGGATAGCACACGGCGTCGCACAGCGAGGTGCAGAATGCAGCCAGCAGCGGCAGAAACGCGGAATCAAACCGCGGGTTTGCCGCGATGTACGCGCCGGTGAAGGCGATCAGCATGGCCGGGATGTGCATCTTCGTCAGCCGCTCGTGCAGAAACACGACCGAAACGATCGAGATCGTGAACATGGAGATGCGGTTCATGATGCTGACATCCGCCTGAAGCGCGTTTCTGGACGCGTAGAACAGCAGCATGACGGCAAGCAGTCCGAAGAGCGAACGCGCGAACATCTGCGGCCAGTATTTGCGCTCACCGAAGAGCGGCTGGTGGTTCTTGATGAGGATGAAGCTTGCCACGAAGATGCCGATCAGGTTGCGGAAAAACGTCTGCTCCCACAAGGGTATCTCCGGCGAGTTCAGAGCCGCAAAAATCATCATAAAAGAAAAAGACAGCGTAGACAGCAGGGCGAGGATCACGCCCTTGGTCCGCTGCGTTTCACTGATTTTCAGTTGTGCCATGTTCTGGGGCCTCCTTATAAAACGAGCTGAAATTCAGTATAGCGCTGTTTTGCGACACAGTCAATTGTGCAATATCATAAATATTTTGTTGTTGAAGATGTAAAAAACAGGAACGAATAAATGTGCATATTCAACAAAAATATATGCAATTCTTGAAGGGGATTTCGTCTATAGGATTTGTGTCCTTTTTATTGACACATATAGACGCCTGTGCTAAAATTCTTTTATTGTTTGGCACGCTAAAGCGCTGCATTATTTTGGATGCGCGCCACGTGTGCCGAACATACCCTACAGGGCAAAGATAGAGAGTCAGAATTCGCAAGTTAGAAAGGAGAACCTACGTGAACTCAACCACGATCCTCATCCTGGTGGCAACGGTTGCAGTCATCGCACTTACGTTGATCCCGACCTACATCATCTCCGGACGCAAAAAGACCACTCAGGCCGACTGGGAGGTCGCAGACCGCAGCCTTCCGCTTTATGTCGTCATCGGCACGCAGTTTGCCAGCGCAATGGGCGGCGGCATTCTGGTGGCGCATGTTGGCAATGCGTATACCCGCGGCATCGGCCATTTCATCTATGGCGTGCTGGCGTCGCTGCCGTTCATCATCATTATGGTGCTTGCCAAGTGGCTGCGCCGCAACAACTTCACCACCATTCCCGATGTGCTCGCGCACTTCACGAACGGAAATAAGCTCATCCGTATCGTCGCCGGTGTTATGACGGTCTTTGTGCCGTTCGGCTGGGTGACCTCCCAGATCACGGCCTTCGGCAATATCTACTCCAACCTGACCGGCATTGACTACACGCTGCTGTGCGTGCTGTTTGCCGTGTTCGCGCTGGCGTTCGTCATGCCGTCCGGTCTGAAGACCGTCGCATGGACGGACTTCATCTTCTCCTGCTTCATGATCGCCATGTGCATCGTCTGCGTTGTGTTCGTCACGGTCATGGGCGGCGGCGTCTCCAATATCGTCAGCAACCTCAACACGATCGACCCGTCCATGCTCAGCTTCTCGAGCTCCATCACCGATAATATCGGTGTGGCGACCTGCATGCTCTGGATTTTTGCTGTTCTGCCCGGCGGCATGACCAACCAGATCTACTTCCAGCGCGTCTGCGCCATCAAGGAAGAGAAGCAGGTCAACAAGTCCCTCATTCTCTCCGCAGCCCTGTCCCTGCTGAGCTTTGTCTGGGCTGTCTACATGGGCCTCTCGCTCCGCTCTCTCAACATTGCAGAGATCGCCAACGGCCCCACGGCGTGGTTCATGGGCAAGCTGCCCACCGGCGTCATGGCGCTGTTTGCAGCGCTCGTCTTTGCAACGCTGATGTCCACGACTTCCTCCGGCGTGCAGACTTCCGTCACCAATATCACCCGCGATATCATCTCCACCATCAACCCGAACATCCCCGACCACAAGATGGTCACGATCTCGCGTGTGCTGTCGGCCGTGCTCATGGCCATCGCGCTGCTGATGTGCCTCGTCTGGACGGACACGCTCAACTGGCTGACCAATACCTACGCCTATTCTGCGGCGGCGCTGGCCTGCCCGGTGTTCCTCAGCTACGGCCTGCGCAATAAGCACTTCATCACGACGCCCGGTATCGTTGCCGGCATGGTGTTCGGTCTGGTCGGCTGCGCGGTCGCGCAGATCATGAAGACCTCCCTGAACTTCGCGTTTATCGGCATTCTCGTCTCCGCCGTTGCTATGGTGATCGTGAGCGCCGCCACGAAGAAGAAGGGCACGATCGTCGCGGACGCCGAGTAATGCGCCCCCGGCGGATCTGCTGATCCGAAACAAAACAGAGCCCCCGCTTCCTGATGTGTGTCAGTCGGCGGGGGCTTTGCGTGCGTTCCGGCGGCCAATTGTCGAAGAATACGCATTGCGGCGGGGAGGAAAAAAAGTATTTTTTTCGCCATGTATCGCGGTGTTTACAGTTCTTTGATATATTTCTCATACGCGTGTGATAAAATACAACAATGAAATTCAGCAGCCTGGAAAGGTGATCGGTCATGAGACAACGGTTTGCAAAATGGATGATGGGCAGAAACGGTATGGATGCGCTCAACCGCCTCCTGTCCGTGCTGACGCTGATTTTGCTGTGCGTCAGCATGTTCGTGCATGGATACGCATCGCGCATTCTGTGGTCGCTGGCCGTGCTCGGCCTGATTGTGACCTATTTCCGGATGTTTTCGCGCAATGTCTACCGCCGCCAGCAGGAAAACGGCGCGTATCTGCGCCAGCGCTACAAGGTGACGAGCGCGTGGCGCGGCGCGGTCGACCGCTGGCATCAGCGGCGCGACTACCGCTTTTTTAAATGCCCCTCGTGCCGGACGCGTCTGCGTGTGCCGCGCGGCAAGGGCAAGATCAACATCGTCTGCCGCAAGTGCGGCACATCCTTCCAGCGCAAGACCTGAGGCGACGGCCGATGTTTGGATATGTGATTGCAAATCTCGAGGGCCTGACCCAGCCGCAGAAGGATCGATATAAGGGCTGCTACTGTGGGCTGTGCCGGGTGCTCAAGCAGCGCCACGGCTTTTCCGGCCGCCTGACGCTGACATATGACATGACGTTTCTGGTGCTGTTGCTCTCGGCGCTGTATGAGGCGGATGAGGAGCGCGGCATGGAGCTGTGTCCCGCGCACCCGCTGCGCAGGCATTTTTACTGGCAGACGCGCTACACGGACTACGCCGCCGACATGAACGTCGTGCTGGCGTATTACAATTGCCGCGACGATTGGCAGGATGACGGCAGCGCGCTGAAGTATTGGGAGTCCGAGGCGCTCAGCCGCCAATGTGCCGCAGCGCGTGCGCGCTGGCCGCGGCAGTGCGCCGTGATCGAGCAGTGTATGGCGCAGCTGGGCGAGATCGAACAGGCGGACACAGGCGACATGGACGCTGCGGCGAACTGCTTTGGCCGGCTGATGGGCGAGCTGTTTGTGACAGGGGAGCTCTGGGATGCCCGCCTGCGGCCGTTCGGCGAGGCGCTGGGACGGTTTATTTATCTGCTTGACGCGGTGATCGACCTGCCGGAGGACCGCCGCCATGGGCGCTACAATCCGCTGCGCGCATTGCCGCAGGATGCGGATCTGCATGCGCTGCTGCGGATGCTGCTCGGTGAATGCTCGGCAGCGTTTGAGGCGCTGCCGGTCTTGCAGGATATCGAGCTGCTGCGCAATATTCTGTACTCCGGCGTATGGCTGCGGTATGACGCGGCCATGAAAAAACTTAAGATCGGGAGGAGCGCCGAATGAGAGACCCATACGAAGTCCTCGGTGTTTCCAGAAATGCGAGCGAAGAGGAGATCAAGGCGGCTTACCGCCGTCTGGCCAAAAAATATCATCCGGACCTGAACCCGGACGATCCGCGCGCGACGGAAAAAATGAACGAAGTCAATGCGGCCTATGACGCGATCAAAAACGGGACCGCCAATGCCTACGGCGCGTCCGGCGGCTACGGTCAGGCGGGCGGCTACGGCGCTTATGGCGGCTGGGGCGCGCAGCGCGACCCCGGTATCCGGCCGGAATATCAGGCGGCGGCGAACTATATCCACGTCGGCCACTTTGCCGAGGCGCTGCAGGCGCTCTCCGGTGTGCCGCTGGCCGAGCGCGATGCCAACTGGTACGCGATCAGTGCCATGGCGAACTCCGGCGCAGGCAACCGCGTGCAGGCGCTTGCAGACGCGCGCCGTGCGGCTGCGATGGATCCGGCAAACCCGGATATCCAGCGGCTGCTGCACCAGATCGAGAGCGGCGGCACGGCCTATGCGACCTATAGCGCCGGATATCCGAACAGCGGCTTCGGCACCGGTAGCTGGTGCGCGGATATGTGCCTGCTGAACCTGTGCTGCAACCCCTGCTTTTCCCCCTGCTGCTGATCCATATGACGACCCCGGCGGAACGTGCTGTGCTCCGCCGGGGCTTTTTGCGCTCAGACGCCGGGAAAGGTTTTCAGATACCGCTCCGTGAAGGCGCTCAGTGCGTCAAAGTCCATGCACGGGCGATAGACCGCCTCCAGCTCATTGTGCAGCAGAGCCGCCATGCGTAGCTGCTCGACGGCGCGCTCGAGGGCGAGCTGCTGCTGGCGGGCATCACTGCGCATGGCGCGGCGCAGTGTGCGCTGCCGCTCCGGATCGGGCAGAACATCGAGCCGGATATGGCGCTGCGACAGACCGTCCGGCACATCCTCGGCCGTCCCGGCGAGAAAGCCGACGCCGCGCGACGGGACGAGCACGGCCTGCGTACGCGAGGGGATGAGCGCATCCGGACAGGAGATGATGTTCAGACCGCACCGGACGGCGTGCGTGCGCACGGTGTGCAGAAATTCTTCTGCCAGACCGCATCCGTCGTCGAGCAGGTACACGCGCGCGCAGTGCGCGGCGACGGTGTCCGGAAAGAAAATTTCCCCCTCAGACGTGACGGCGCTCAGAAACAGACGGTCGCACCGGCCGGGCTTTGCGTCCTTGGACGGCGTGCCGAATTCGCGCGTGCAGACGCTTTTGGCGCGCCGGCGCGCGGCCTCGCGATCCTCGGGGAAGACCAGCCCCGGCGTCGCGCGCGGATCGAGCGCGGCGGCCGCCGTCAGGTACTGCTGTGCGCGCAGACGAAACATGGCGCAGTCGGCGTTCAGGGCGCGGATGCGCGCCGGATCGAGCGCCTCCGTGCGGCAAAACGCGCCGAGGTCGAGATATTCGCCGCTCGCGCCGAAGAGCGCGGGCTCGACGGTGTGCGGTGCCGTGCCGTCAAAGAAGCCAGCGTGCTTTTGCGGGAAATACACGCCGTCGAGCGAGGCCGGGTCGCCCGCGCAGTGCAGCCAGACGACCGAGAGCCCGGCGGCGCGCCCCGCGTCGCCGACGCGGCGCAGGAAGGTGGACTTGCCGCAGCCCGGCCCGCCCTTGAGGATACAGAAATAGCGCTCCGGCGGCCGGAGGAACTGCCGGTGCAGCGCGTAGTAGCCCGCGCCGGTCATGGCGCTGAGAAAGTAGCGTGTTTCCAGTGCGTTGTTCATGGCGAAACCTCACATTTTCATGGTTGCTACAGCGTATGCAGCCGGCGCGGCCGTTGACAATTTCGCCCCGGGATGCTATCCTTTTTTCATCCTGACAACGGAGAGTTTCTATGATCAAGACGATATTATTTGATTTTGACGGCACGCTCTTTGACACCGGTGAGGGCATCCTGCGCAGCGTGCAGTATGCGCTTGAGGGCTTCGGCATCCACGAGACGGACACGGCGCGTCTGCGCAAGTTTGTCGGTCCGCCGCTGCTTGATTCATTTTCAGAGCTGTATGCCATGACGCCCGAACAGGCGCAGGCGGCGGTCGTGCGCTACCGGGAGCGGTATCTGCCTGTCGGCATCTATGAGTGCACGCTCTATCCCGGTATTCCGGAATTGCTCGAACGGCTGCATGCGCACGGTTTTCGCGTCGCGGTCGCGACCGGGAAGCCTACGCCGATGGCGCGCTCGATCCTGCAGCGGTTCGATCTTGAGCGGCTCTTTGACTGCGTGATCGGCTGCGAATACGACGGCACGCGCAGCACGAAGGCCGAGGTCGTTGCGGCCGCGCTTGCCGAGACGCAGACCGCGCCCGAGGCGGCGCTCATGGTCGGCGACCGCAAGTATGACGTCACCGGCGCCGCTGCCTGCGGTGTGCCGTGCCTCGGCGTGTATTACGGCTATGCAGAGCCGGGCGAGCTGGAGGCCGCCGGCGCGGCGGCAGTGGCGCAGACGGTCGCAGAGCTGGGCGAGCGGCTGCTGCACTGGAACGAGGCATGATGCGAAAACTCCCTGCGGGATCTGAGTTCCGCAGGGAGTTTTCTGCTTTTTGTCAGGACACGGCTTTCCCGAGCACGCGCAGGGGAAAGGCGTCCGAGATCTCCAGATCGTGATAGGCCGGGTTGAGCGAGTGCAGCCAAACGCGCCCTCCGTCGCGCCGGAGCTGTTTGAGATAGGCGCTGCCGTCGTAGAGAAACACGCCGATCTCGCCGGGTGCGAGCGTCGGCTGCTGGTGCACCCAGACGGTCTGCCCGTCGTGAAAGCGCGGCTCCATGCTGTCGCCCGCAACGCGCACGCCGAAGTTCGCCTCCTCCGGCACTTCCGGACCGACCGGCTGCATCTCATAGCTCTCGCCGTCGAGAAACTGCCCCGTCCCGGCCGAGACGGCCAGCGAGTACAGCGGCAGGCTGCGCAGCGCGGGCACTTCGGGCGCGGCGGCAAAGCGCTTGCTCTCGCGCAGCAGCGCGATGTATTCCAGCGCGCGGCGGCGCCCCTCTGCATTCAGCCCCGCAAGCAGACCGCCGGCATCCCCGCCGGAGAACGTGCCCGCGATATCATCCACGTCCAGCACGCGGCAGAGCGTCAGAAACTGCTGCGCGTTTGGAAGCGTGGCGTCATTTTCCCACTTTGAAACCGCCTGATTCGACACCGGCATCCCGGCCTCAGCCATGGCCTCAGCCAGCGCCTGCTGACGCATACCGTGTGCGCGGCGCAGGGAAGCGATCGTTTCGCCAAAGGTTTTGTACATATGCAGCACCTCAAACACAATATATCGCATCCGACGAAAAAACACAAGAAGAATATCCGAAAAAGAGAAGAAAACGCTTTAAATATCCTGCAAAGAGATTTATAATAAAGGCAATCTCTTTGCAGGAGAACATGAACATGGAACGCATGATCTTACATTCGGATATCAACGCCTGCTATGCGAGCATCGAGCTGCTGCGCCATCCGGAGCTGCGCGGCCGGCCGGTGGCGGTCGGCGGGGAGCGGGAGCTGCGCCACGGCATCATTTTAGCCAAGGATCAGATGGCGCGTGCCGCCGGTGTGCGCACGGGCATGACGCTCTGGGCGGCGCGGCAGCAGTGCCCGGAGCTGACGATCCTGCCGCCGGATTTTGACCTGTACTACGATTATTCACGCCGTGTGCGGCAGGTGTATGCCGACTTCACCGACCGGTGCGAGCCGTTCGGCATGGATGAGTGCTGGCTGGACATGACCGGCTGCGTCGGCCATGAGGACGCGCTGCAGACGGCGCAGGCGGTGCGGCAGCGCGTGCTCGATGCCACGGGGCTGACGGTGAGCGTCGGCGTGTCTTGGTGCAAGGTGATCGCAAAGCTCGGCTCTGATTACCGCAAGCCGAACGCCGTGACGGTCATTGACCGCGCGCGCTTTGCCGACATGGTCTGGCCGCTGCCGGTGGGCAGCCTGCTCTTTGCCGGGCGCAGCTCGGTGCGGCAGCTTGAGCGGCTGGGCATCCGCACGGTCGGCGCGCTCGCGGCGGCGGATGCGGATATGCTCCGGCAGCGCTTCGGCAAGAGCGGGGTGCAGCTGCACGCCTATGCCAACGGCTATGACCCCGCGCCGGTGCACCGGGTGGAGGATCTGCCGCCGCCGAAGTCCATCGGCAACAGCGCCACCGCACCGCGTGACCTGATCTGCGAGGCGGATGCGCGTGCGGCGCTGCTGTCGCTTTCCGAGAGCGTGGGTGCGCGTCTGCGGCTGGAGGGATATCAGTGCCGCACGGTGGAGCTGAGCGTGCGCACGGCGGACCTGCGCTGGTGCAGCCACCGCATGGCGCTGCGCCATCCGACGGATCTGACGAGCGAGGTGCTGGATGCAGCGCTGGCGCTGTGTGAGCAGGCGCACCTTTGGCCCGAGCCGCTGCGCAGCATCGGCGTGCGCGCGCTGGATCTCCAGCCTGCGTGCGCGCCGCATCAGATGGACCTGTTCGAGGACGCGGAGCGCCGCGCACGCGCGCGCCGGCTTGATATCACGCTCGACAATCTCCGCGCCCGCTACGGCAAGACCTGCGTCCTGCGCGGCCGCGCCTGTTTTGACCCGGCGCTCGGCCTTGTCCAGCGCGAGGAGCACGCATTTTTGCGCAAATAAAAAGGCACGCACCGTTTTGCAAAACGGTGCGTGCCGCTGTTTCATCAGAAGCCGAGCTTCATGCCGCCGGCGATCTTGTTGACCGTGGCGTCAGAGGCCGCCTCGTACTGGCGCAGCGCCTCGTTGACGGCTGCCAGCACCAGATCCTCGAGCATCTCGACATCATCGGGATCGACCGCTTCGGGCTTGATCTCGATCTTGGTGACCTCACGGTTGCCGTTGACAACGGCCGTGACCATGCCGCCGCCGGCCTTCGCCGTGAACTCTTTTTCCTCCAGCTCCTTCTGCATCCGCAGGAAGTCCTGCTGCATCTTCTGCGCCTGCTTCATCATGTTGGCCTGATTCATGCCGCCATAACCGCCGCGAAAACCGCCTCTTGCCATGTTTGTATCCTCCTGTGAATCAAAATTTTTTTATCGGATCGTTACGTTCGGGAAGCGTGTCAGCTCCTCGATCTGCCGCTGCTTGATCTGGGTCGCCGTGTCCATCGGCTGCATGACCACGCGGACGTTTTGTCCGGTCAGCGTCTGCACGGCCAGACGGAATTTCTCCGCGATCTCGGGCTTGTTGAACATCGGATAAGCCGGAGCTTTGTTCAGGTGCAGGGTCAGCGTGCCGTCGGCCAGCTCACCGGCCGCCTGCAGCGGGTCAAGCAGAAAATGATAGATGCCGACCGGCAGCTCGCGCTCCATGTATGCGCACAGCGCCTGCCAGTCAAATGTGCCCGCTTCTGCGGGTACAGCCTCCGGCGCGGGTGCGGACACCGGCTCCGGGATCGGCTCGGGTTCGGGCTCCGGAACGGGTTCCGGGGTCGGCTCCGGAATGGGAGCGGGAACGGTCTCCGGCGGCTCCCAAGGGGGAACGTCGTCGTGCACCGGTTTCGGCTCGGGCTTTGCCTTCGGCGCGGAGACCGGCGGCGCGGGCGGCTCCCAAGGGGGAACGTCATCGTGCACCGGTTTCGGTTCAGGCTTCGCCTTCGGCGCGGGCGCAGATGCGCGCGGCGCGGGGATCGCTCCGCTGTATACGGTCTGTTCGAGCTTGTCCATGCGCGCGCACAGCGTCGGCACATCGTCGCATAGCTCCGGCCGGCAGAGCCGGATCAGGCACAACTCCGCCGCGATGCGCGGGTTGGGCTGCGATGCCATCGCGCCGAGCGTCTGCTGGATGCTCTGAAGGTTTGCCAGCAGCTGCGCGGACGAAAACGCACCGGAGAGCTCCTCAAGCGTGACCGGGTCATATGCGCCGGAGAGCAGCTCCCGGCCGCCGCGCGGCGCAACGGCCTGCATGAGCAGGTCACGCTGGAGCATACTCAGCTCGTCGAGCAGGGCAGAGGGGTCTTTCCCATCCTGCCAGAGGTCGCGGAACTGCTCGAGTGCGCCTGCGGTGTCACCGGCGGCAACGCTTCGCAAAAGCTGCGCCGTGCGCAGGTTTCCGGCAAGACCGATGGCGGAGATGACCGCGTCGGTCGAGATGCATTCATTTCCGCAGCACTGGTCGAGCAGCGTGAGCGCGTCGCGCATGCCGCCGTCCGCCATGCGGGCGAGCAGCGCGGCCGCATCCGGCTGCAGATTCAGGTGCTCCTGCTGCGCGACGAAGTTCAGGCGCGCGGTGATCGTGTCGACCGGGATGCGCTTGAAGCTGTGCCGCTGGCAGCGGGACAGGATCGTCGCCGGGACTTTGTGCAGCTCCGTCGTTGCAAGGATGAACATGAGGTGCTCCGGCGGCTCTTCAAGGATCTTCAGCAGAGCATTGAACGCCGAGTTGCTGAGCATGTGCACCTCGTCGACGATATACACGCGCTTGCGCACGCTGGCGGGGGAAAACACCGCCTCATCGCGCAGGGCGCGCACGTTGTCGACGCCGTTGTTGGACGCGGCGTCCAGCTCGACCACGTCGAGGATCGACCCGTCGTCGATGCCGCGGCAGGCGGCGCACCGGTTGCACGGGTTGCCGTTGACCGGATGCTCGCAGTTGACCGCCTTGGCCAGGATCTTGGCGCAGGTGGTCTTGCCGGTTCCGCGCGTGCCGATGAACAGGTAGGCATGGGACAGACGCCCGGTCTCGACCTGCTTTTTGAGCGTCTCGGTAATATGCTCCTGACCGACAACGTCGTCAAACGTCTTCGGCCGGTATTTGCGATAGAGCGCCTGATACATCATTTGCGCGCGTCACCTCCGGGAACGGAAAACATAAAAAACGTGACCATTGACAAGACTGCACACCCACCTTTGAATAGACGACATGCCCGTTACCACAGCAGCCAGCTCGGGCTCGGCGCCCCCACGGCACACGGAGTGACCTGCTTAATGCTGCTCGGTTCCCCGCCTGACATGGTTCACAAGGCTCCGTTGCGCGGGACCGAACCTTCAACGCCGCTTACTGCGGGCAGACGACACATCGACCTATCCGGGGGCGGGAATTCATCCCTGCTATAGCGGATTGCAGGTACAGGACACCGCTGGCTCCCCGACTAGTGCAGCCTTGTCAATGGCCACGTGCAAGTATTCTACTACAAAAGCGGGAATTGCGCAAGAGCGGGAAGCAATTTTCTTTTTCGGGACTTTTTCGCACAAAAATGCGCCGGAAGAAAAAAAGGTCTTTACAAATGTGAAAAATGTGCTATAATGAACAAGCCTTGTGGGGGCGTAGCTCAGCTGGGAGAGCGTTCGGTTCGCATCCGAGAGGTCAAGGGTTCGAATCC
>OGLN01001557.1_pt1 | contig 15971 bp, 17 predicted proteins | sample 1572641 | NCBI WGS metagenome assembly OGLN01 (sample SAMEA2581903, study PRJEB24529) | metagenome | biome: Human gut stool | place: China | collected 2011
TCTCCCAGTGGCCGATGGTGGTATCCTTGCCCATGCTCTGCTCCTGCAGGCGGGCAAAGGCAGCCGCCGGGGCATCCGTTCTCTCCCCTGCGGTCACGCCGTCAATGTTGAACAAGCCCAGCTTGCGCAGATTGGGGCAATTGAAATTGGGGTGGTTCGCAATGGCACCCAGGGTGTTGGTGCCTGCATCGCCAAAGGCAGCGGCATCCGGCTCTGCGCCAATGCCAAAGCTGTCCAGCACGATCAGAAAAACGCGTTTTTCCATAATGGTCACTCCATTTCTCCGGGGCGCGTCCCGGAACAGTACTACTTTATTATTCTTATTATAAGCAAAAAGCTCCTCGGATGCAAGAGGAAGCAGCCTTGTGCGGTCTTATCAGTTTTTGCGTTTTGCAGCAGTTTTCCCCTGTCAGACAGCACGCAGAAAGCTGCGGCGCATCGTTAAAAGTTTTACAATCTTTCCTTTGGGCATCAACAGATGCAAAAACTTGTATTCAAGCAAAAATTCCTCTTGCTCTCTTGCGCCGGAATGATTATAATAATAGGTGGTAGAGTTTTGGGTTTTCCCGCTCTGCCATATAAACCGACCCGCTGTACCGGGAGCTTTTACTCCCATTGGTCATACACAGCAGCCTGCAGGGATGCTGTGCCGGATATAGGTAAGAGAGAGTTGACGGAGGTATATTGCATGAGAAAGACGAAAATTATTTGCACCCTTGGTCCTTCCACCGATAAGGAAGGTGTGCTGCGCGATCTGATCGCCAATGGCATGAATGTAGCCCGCTTCAATTTTTCCCACGGTTCCCACGAGGAGCATCTGGGACGCCTTGAAAAGCTGAAGGCTCTGCGCGAGGAGCTGGGCAAGCCCGTGGCCGCACTGCTGGACACCAAGGGCCCCGAGATCCGCCTAAAGGACTTCAAGAACGGCGTTGAGAATCTGGTTGCAGGCCAGACCTTTACCCTGACCACCCGCGATGTGGAGGGCACCAACGAGATCTGCTCCATCACCTACAAGGATCTGCCCATGGACGTGGAGCCGAACGGCACCATCATGCTGGACGACGGCCTGATCAAGCTGCAGATCCAGACCGTGAACGACACCGACATCGTCTGCACTGTGCTGAACAGCGGCAAGATCAAGAACAAGAAGGGCGTCAACGTACCCGGCGTGCACCTGTCCATGCCGTATATGAGCCAGCGCGATAAGGACGACATCATTTTCGGCATCCAGCAGGGTTACGATTTCATCGCCGCCTCCTTTGTGCGCACCGCACAGGACGTGTACGATATCCGCAACCTGCTGAACCAGTACGATTCCAACATCCGCATCATTGCAAAGATCGAGAACCGCGAGGGCGTGAACAACATCGACAGCATTCTGGCTGCTGCCGACGCCGTGATGGTCGCCCGTGGCGATTTGGGCGTAGAGATCGACTTCACCGAGCTGCCCGGCATCCAGAAGACCATCATCGACCGCTCCTTCTCCTTCGGCAAGCCCATCGTCACCGCTACCCAGATGCTGGACAGCATGATCGTGAACCCCCGCCCCACCCGCGCCGAGATCTCCGACGTGGCAAACGCCATCTATGACGGCACTTCCGCTATCATGCTCTCCGGCGAGACCGCTGCGGGCGCATACCCTGTTGAGGCCCTCAAGACCATGTCCGCCATCGCAGAGCGCACCGAGAACGAGGTCCACTACCGCGACAACCGCCTGACCGATACCACCGGCCAGATCAGCGTCAGCGACGCTACCGCACATGCTGCCTGCCTGACCGCAAAGGACGTCAACGCTTCTGCCATCGTCACCGTGTCCGAGTCCGGCAACACTGCCCGCCTGCTGAGCAAGTACCGCCCCTCTCAGCCCATCATCGCCTGCGTCATGGACGAACAGGTCCAGCGCCAGCTGTCCATCTCCTGGGGCATCACCCCGCTCATGATGGACCTTGCCACCAGCACTGATGAGCTCATCGAGAAGTCCACCACTCTGGCCAAAGAGCACGGCTACCTGCACGACGGTGAGCTGGCTGTCGTGACCGCCGGCGTCCCCGTGGGCGTCTCCGGCACCACCAATATGATCAAGATCCACATGATCGGCAACTGCCTGGCTACCGGCGTCGGCGTCGGCCCCGAGGGCGCTGCTCTGGCCAACGCCACCGGCAAGGCCTGCGTCTGCCGCACCATCGAGGAGATCCGCGCAAAGTTCAAGCCTGGCATGGTCCTGGTCGTCCCCTCCACCTCCAACGAGATGCTGAGCTACGTCCGTGACGCCGCCGCTCTGGTGGTCGAGGAAGCCGGCCTGAACAGCCACGCCGCCATCGCCGGCAAGGCCCTGCTCAAGCCCACCATCGTGGGTGCCGTCGGCGCTACCGCCCACATCCGCGACGGTCTGATGGTTGCTGTGGACTGCGCACACGGCAGCGTCCAGCGCCTGCAGGCCTGATTTCGGGAGGCACAGCATGGAGCGCATTGCAAGTTTCTGCGTAGACCACACCAAGCTCGACCGCGGCATGTACCTGAGCCGTCAGGACGGCGATGTTCTGACCTGGGACATCCGGATGAAGAAGCCGAACCACGGCGATTATCTCTCCACCGGTTCGGCCCACACGCTGGAGCACCTGTTCGCCACCTACGCCCGCAACAGCCAGTATAAGGACGGCGTCATTTACGTCGGCCCCATGGGCTGCCGCACCGGCTTTTACCTGCTGACCCGGGGCCTGACCCCCGCCGAGGCGCTGAGCCTGACGGTGGAGTCCTTCCGCTTCATGGCTGCGTTTGAGGGCGATGTCCCCGGCGCAAGCGAGGTGGAGTGCGGTAACTACCGCGACATGGACCTGCCCGCCGCAAAGGCTGAGGCCGCTGCCATGCTGCCCGTGCTCGAGGCACTAACCGCTGACGAGCTGCACTACTAAGCTATAACACACAAAGAGGCTGTTGCACTGCAACAGCCCCTTTTCTTTTATCGCGTCCGCGCCTCACACTTCCCCGATGACCGGGAGCAGGTCTTCGAGCTTATTGAAATAATTGACGATGGTGACCACATTGTTGACGATGGAGCTGCCCGCCGAGAAGATGCGCGCCACATAGTTCAGCACACGGCCAATGTCCTGGAACGTCTGCCATGCCGTGGTCTCGCCGCCGCAGAGCAGCACCATTTCGTCGTCCCCGATGGATGTATACTGGGCGGGCATCTGCATCTGATAATTACTCATAGTATCCTTTCCTTTCCGCTGGTGAAAAGTTTTTTCTTCCTCGTTCAGAGTCAGCGCCCTCGGGGCCTGTCCTCTATTCCATCCTACCAGATACGAAAGGCAAAGCATGTCAGACCCTGCGGCTGAGGAAATAGGCGCTCCCCTTGGGAGAGCTGGCGCGCAGCGCCTGAGAGGGCAGGGACGCTGCAGAGAAATAAAAAACACAGCGATAGCATCACTCTTACAAAAGCTAATGCTTATCGCTGTGCAGATATTCTTTGGAACCGAGCTTGCCCTCTCCGTCACCTTCGGTGACACCTCTTCCAGAGGGAGAGGCTTAGACACGTCAAAGATCCATTATTCGTACAGGGGGAAAGCCTTGGTCAGGGCCAGCACACGGGCGGAGATGTCGTCCTTCTTCTCGTCGTAGTGCCAGATGCAGTCGGCGATGCAGTCCGCAATGACCTTCATCTCGGCCTCGCCCATACCCCGGGTGGTGACAGCCGGAGTACCCAGACGGACACCGGAAGTCACGAAGGGACTGCGGGTCTCGCCGGGGACGGTGTTCTTGTTGGCGGTGATGTGGACGCTGTCGAGGCGGGCTTCCAGCTCCTTGCCGGTGCATTCCTCGTCCCGCAGGTCGAGGAGCATCAGGTGGTTGTCGGTGCCGCCGGACACCAGCTTGACACCGCGAGCCTGCAGTTCAGCGGCCATGGCCTGTGCGTTTTCCACGATCTTGCGGGCGTAGTCCTTGAACTCGGGCTTGAGTGCCTCGCCAAAGCAGACGGCCTTGGCCGCGATGACGTGCTCCAGCGGGCCGCCCTGAGTGCCGGGGAAGACAGCGGAGTTGATGCGCTTGGCCAGCACGGCATTGTTGGTCAGGATGAGGCCGCCGCGGGGGCCGCGCAGGGTCTTGTGGGTGGTGGTGGTCACAACGTCGGCGTAAGGCACCGGGCTCTGGTGCATCCCGCCAGCCACGAGGCCCGCGATGTGGGCCATATCCACCATCAGGAAGGCCCCGTAGCCGTGGGCGATCTCAGCCAGCTTTTCGAAGTCGATGGCACGGGGGTAGGCCGAAGCGCCTGCCACGATCATCTTAGGACGGACCTTCCTGACCTGCTTTTCCAGCTCAGCATAGTCGATGCGGCCATCTTCGCCGACGCCGTAGGATACGAAGTGATAGTTCTTGCCGGACATATTCACCGGAGAGCCGTGGGTCAGATGACCACCCTGAGACAGATCCATGCCCATAACGGTATCGCCCAGATCGAGCAGGGCGAAGTAGACGGCCAGATTGGCCTGTGCGCCGGAGTGGGGCTGGACGTTGGCGTACTTTGCGCCGAACAGCTTGCAGGCGCGCTGGATGGCGATGTTCTCCACCTCATCCACATAGGAACAGCCGCCGTAGTAGCGCTTGCCGGGCAGGCCCTCGGCGTACTTGTTGGTGAGGATGCTGCCCATAGCGGCCATGACGGCGGGCGAGACGATGTTCTCGCTGGCGATGAGCTCGATATTTTCCCGCTGGCGGGTCAGCTCACGGTTCATGGCCGCAGCCAGCTCCGGGTCGGCCTTTTCCACGAGGCCGATGGTATCCATCATATCGTTGTACATACTATTTACCCCTCTCTCTGATGCAAAAATCAGTTTGCACGGGCATCCGCTCATTCCGGCCCCGCCTGTTTCCATGATACCAGACATCGTGGATTTCTTCAACAGCATTTCGCACAAACCGATACAGTTTGATTCGTTTCTTTTCGTTTGGATGAAGATATTTCACCCATCCTGCCAAGGCCTTGCTTTTTCTGCGCCCAGCGCTTATTATTATAACAAAAATCCGTTCCGGTTTTTGTGCAGATTTGCCCACCGGGTGCAGAAAGGAGCGCATTGCCATGACCATCACGGAGCAAAAAGCCGCACAGCGCAAAGCGGGCATTGCGGCCCGCCGGGCGTTGTCGGACACCGAGCGCACCAGTTCCAACGCCGCTCTCTGCGCCCGCATCATGGCTCTGGACTGCTTCAAAAGGGCAGAAAACATCCTGCTCTACGCGGCCTTCGGCGGTGAAGCCGATCTCTCGACGCTGGCTGTGGAAGCGGCCCGGCAGGGTAAAACGCTGGCCTACCCCGTCTGCGGCGAGGGCTTTTCGCTGACAGCCGCTGTGCCGGGGCCGGACGGCTGGGAAGTGGGTACTTACGGCATCCGCACGCCCATTTTGAGCCGGTCTGCTGTTTTGCCACCGGACAAGCTCGACCTCGTGCTGGTACCCTGCACGGCTTTTGATGCAGTCTGCCACCGGGTGGGGATGGGGAAAGGCTATTATGACCGCTACCTCCCCCGCTGCACCCGGGCTGTGAAACTGGGCGTGGCCTTTGAGGCCCAGCGGGTGGATAAAGCAGCAGTGGACGCCTATGACGAAAAACTGGACGGATTTGTGACAGAGGGAGGACTTTACTTTGGATTTGACACAACTGAGCTGTGAGGACTTTCTGAGCCAGCTTGCCAGCAAAGCCCCCGCCCCGGGCGGCGGCGGCGCAGCGGCCCTCGTGGGCGCGGCAGGCGTCGCGCTGGGCAATATGGTGGGGAACCTCACCACCGGCAAAAAGAAATACGCTGCCGTGGAAGAAGAGATCCTGGCGCTGAATGCCCGTGCTGAAACACTGCGCAAACGGCTGGAAGCCCTCGTGCAGGCTGACGCCGACGCATTCATGCCTTTGGCGGCGGCCTACGGCCTGCCCAGAGAGACGCCCGAACAGCAGGCCCGCAAGGCCGCTGTGCTGGCCGAGGCGTTGGACGGGGCCTGCGCCGTGCCGCTGGACATCATGGACGCCTGCTGTGAGGGCATCCGTCTTGCGTCCGATTACGCCGAAAAGGGCAGTGTGCTGGCTGTCTCAGACGCAGGCTGTGCGGCGCTGTTCTGCAAGGCCGCACTTCAGGCGTCGGCTCTGAATGTCGCCATCAACACAAAGCTCATGACTGACCGCGCCCATGCCGCCGCGCTGGACGAAAAAGCGGCCCGGATGCTGGCAGAATATCTGCCGCTGGCCGACGAAGTCTACCAGTCCGTAGCAAGCCGCCTGCGGGCCTGATGCATAGAAAGGGAACGTATATGTCTACCATTTTGAAGGGTGCGCCCGTCGTGGCCGCCATGAACGAAGCAAATGCCGCCCGCTGCGCCGCACTGCGGGAAAAGGGCGTTGTCCCCACGCTGGCCGTCGTCCGGGTGGGCGAACGCCCCGATGACCTCTCCTACGAGAAAGGCGTCATGGCCCGCTGTGCAAAAGTTGGCGTCGAGGTGAAGCAGTTCCTTCTGCCCGCCGACGCTTCGCAGGAAGAGCTGCTGCGCGTCATTGCCGGCATCAACGCAGACGCCGCCATCCACGGCTGTCTGCTCTTCCGCCCTCTGCCCAAACAGTTTGATGACAGGACCATCTGCGCCGCACTCTCGCCCGAAAAGGACATTGACGGCATCACCGACGGCTCGCTGGTCGGCGTCTTCACCAACACTGCCGTCGGCTACCCGCCCTGCACGGCGCAGGCCTGTCTTGAGATCCTGAAATTCTACAACATTCCCCTCTCCGGCAAGCGGGCCGTCGTCGTGGGCCGCAGCCTCGTAGTGGGCAAGCCCGCAGCCATGATGCTGGACCGGGAAAACGCCACCGTCACCCTCTGCAACTCCCGCACCCAGAACCTGCCCGATGTCTGCCGTGAGGCCGATGTTGTGGTGGTGGCCATGGGCAAGATGGGCTTTATCGGCGCAGAACATCTGCGGGCCGGTCAGGTCGTCGTGGATGTGGGCATCCATGTCAACGAGGAAGGCAAACTCTGCGGTGACGTCCGCTTTGGCGAGGCAGAGCCGGTGGTGGAGGCCATCACCCCCGTCCCCGGCGGCGTCGGCACCGTGACGACTTCCGTGCTGGTGAGCCATGTAGTGGAGGCGGCAGCGAAAGCTGCATCATAATAACCTCTCCGTCACGCCTGCGGCGTGCCACCTCCCCTAATAGGGGAGGCTTTGGCAGTCCCCTCGAAGTAAACGGTTTCGCCAGAGGCTCCCCTACTAGGGGCAACAGCGACGACCGCCGCCAGTGGCGGAAACAGGGAGTCGTTGTTGGGGCAGCGGTCAGCAAGACGCAAGCGAAGCGCTGCGGATGCTGGGAGCCGCAACCCGGCCTTGTCGAGCAAAGCGAGACTGAGAGGTTTATTCCCCTGAACACCAAAAGCGCCCGGCGGATACCCGCCGGGCGCTTTTGGCATTGACAGAACAATGACAGGGGAATAATTGGGAATTGGGAAATTGGAATAGGTCTTAGTTTATGCGGCCTTTGCCGGGGCAAAGACCAGAGCCTTCTTGCGGCGGTTCTGCATTGCGCGCACCACACAGCTCAGGGTGAAGTTGATGATGAAGTAGATGACGCAGGCCGTGCCGAACAGCACCATGACGTCGGAGACGTTCACCGTGCCGAGGCCGTTGTAAGTACCGGCGGCGCTCAGCAGCTGGCGGATGCGGGCCATCAGCTCGATGGTGGCCACGTTTGCCAGATAGGAGGAGTCCTTAATGGTGGTGATGACCTGACTGAGCAGGGTCGGCACGATGTTGCGGTAAGCCTGCGGCAGGACGATGTAGAGCAGCACCTCAGCGGTGTTGAAGCCCTGTGCATAGCCGGCCTCGAACTGGCCCTTGGACACGCCGTTCAGGCCGCCGCGGACGATCTCGGCGATGACGGAGGAGTTGAAGAGGATGAGGGCCAGAGCGGCCTTGAACAGAAGCTTCATCTCCACGCTGGTCAGGCCGAACATCTTGCGGGCGAAGAAGGCCGGGCAGGGGCAGAACACGACGCACACGAAGATCCACAGCAGATAGGGCGTATTGCGGAACAGCTCGATGTATGCCGCCGAGAGCCAGCCCAGAATGCGGGCCGGGCCCTTTTTGCAGTAGGTGCGGGCCAGCGCCAGCAGAGAGCCCACGATGAGGCCCATGATGACGCCCAGCACCGAGATGATGCAGGTGAAGGCCACGCCGCGCAGCAGGTAGAGCATGACGCCTTCTCTTGTCAGGATGGAAAGGCTTGCAGCAAGCGTCTTCATATCAGGCAGCCTCCTTCAGCTCTACTTTCTTGGCAGCGGTCTTGAGACTCGTGTTCACACGGCCTTTGCGCTCCTTGAGGGAAGCTTCCCAGCGGGCTGCCAGCGTGGACAGCGGGAAGCAGACCACGAAGAAGATGAGGCCGCAGACGATATAAGCGGGGGCGTATGCGCCGCCGGTGGAAGCACCGGTGACGAAGCTGTAGGTCACGCTGATGAGGTCAGCGCCGCCCACGATGTAGAGGCAGGAGGTGTTTTTGAAGAGGTTGACCACCTGGTTGACCATCGGAGGGAGCATCACGGGGATGCTCTGGGGCAGGATGATGTAGCCCATCCGCTGCAGATAGTTGAAACCCTGCGCCTGTGCAGCCTCGAACTGGCCCTTCGGCACAGACTCGATGGCGGCGCGGACGACCTCGCCCATGTAAGCGCCGGTGTAAACGCCCAGTGCAATGATGCCGGTGCGGATGACGCCGAGGCTCACGCCTGCAAATGCCAGCGCATAATACAGGAAGCACAGCTGCAGCAGCAGCGGGGTGTTCTGGACGAACTCGACGTAAATGCGGGCGATGATGCGCAGCAGCTTACTGCCGCTGGTGGACATCAGTCCCAGCGCAGCGCCGATGATGAAGGCCAGCGCCAGTGCGCAGACGGCGGTCTGTAACGTGTTGCCCAGACCCAGCAGAAAACTCTCACGATGCGTCCAGACGGTGGACCAGGACTCTAACGAAAACAAGCCAGACATGGCAAACTCCCCTTTCCCTACGCTCTCTTGGTTCTGAAAAGTCTGGGCTTAATCCAGACCGTTGTCTTTGATGAGCTGCTCGATGGTGCCATCTGCCAGCCAGCCCTTGACGAGGTCGTCGCACAGGGTGGAGAAGTCGCTGCCCTTCTTGGTGGCGACGCCATACTCCTGCGGGCTGAACTCAGCGTCAATGTAGCTGCGGCCCTCGGTCTTGTAGATGGCGAGGATGGACTTATCGACGCAGAAGCCCTGCACTTCGCCTGCGCTCAGTGCGGTGCTGATGGCGGGATAGTCGTCGTACTGACGGAAGGAGATGCCATCCTTCCAGGTGTCGGCGTTGAAGGTGTCGGCGTCGAAGTTTGCGCCGTCCAGCACGCCCTCGTCGATCATGGCCTTGACCAGAGCACGAGCGGAGGTGGAGCCGGAGGAGACGCCCACGACCTTGTCCTTCAGGTCAGCCAGACCCTTGATGCCGGTGGAGTCCTCCACCAGAACGGAAACGTAGTCGGTATAGTAGGGGGTGGAGAAGTCCCAGGTCTTCTTGCGCTCTTCGGTGATGGTGAAGGTAGCCAGAACGGCGTCGATGTCGCCGGAGTCCAGCAGCTCGCCGCGGGTGGCGGCGGTAACTGTGGTGAACTCAACGTCCACGCCGAGGTGCTCTGCGATCATCTCTGCGAGGCTGTCCTCGAGGCCCTTGTACTCGCCGGTGAGGGTATCCTGGAAGCTGAAGCCTTTAACTGCGTTCTTGACGCCCACCTTCAGGACACCGCGGTCCACGATGGCCTGGGTGTCAGCGCCCAGTGCTGCAGTGGAAGCGGCCGTGCTGCCGGCGGCAGAAGATGCCGTAGAGGCTGCGGCGGAGCTTGCAGAGCCGCCGCAGGCGGTCAGGGCAGCAGCAGCGCCCACCAAACCAGTGACTTTCAGAAAATCACGACGCGAGATCTTTTTCATAATAAACCACTCCTCTTTGTTTTTTCGGCCCGAGCGGCTTTCCCTGTCCGCTCCGAAAACGGCCTGTTATCAACAACGGCGTCTCACCACAACTTGTGAGCCCCTGCCGTGTCAACCTTTGTTGTTCGTCCTCTCAGCGGACGATCTTGCTCAGGAACTGCCGGACGCGCTCGTTCTTGGGGTTGGTGAAGAAGTGCTCCGGCGTGCCTTCCTCAATGATCTGGCCGTCCGCCATAAAGACGATACGGTCGGCCACGTTTCGTGCAAAGCCCATCTCGTGGGTGACGACCACCATCGTGATGTTCTTCTCGTGTGCCAGCTTTACCATGACATCCAGCACTTCCTGGATGGTCTCAGGGTCGAGGGCCGAAGTCGGCTCGTCGAACAGGATGATCTTGGTCTGTGCGCAGAGGGCGCGTGCAATGGCGATGCGCTGCTGCTGGCCGCCGGACAGCTGCGGAGGGTAGACATCCGCTTTGTCCCGGAGGCCGACGACCTCAAGATAATGATATGCCAGCTCTTCGGCCTCTGCCTTGGTCTTGTGATGGAGCTTCATGGGTGCCAGCGTCAGGTTTTTGAGCACCGTCATGTGGGGGTAGAGGTTGAACTGCTGGAAGACCATGCTCATGTTGTCGCGGACGATCCTGGTCTTGTTCTTGTTGGTCAGCTCCTGACCGTCGATGTAGACGTGGCCGCTGGTCGGCTCTTCCAGAAAGTTCATGCAGCGGACGGTGGTAGATTTGCCGCTGCCGGACGGTCCGATAATGACCAGCTTTTCGCCCTCGGCGACCTCGAGGTTCACGTCTTTGAGGACGTGCAGGTCTCCGAAATACTTGTCAACGTGTTCGAGTTTGATCACTGTGATCCCCGCCTTTCCCTATCCTGTTCTGTCGTCCGTGCTCCAGCGCCGCGGACAGCGCATCTTGTGCGGCTTTCCCGAACCTCACATAAAAACGAAAAAACAAAAAAGGCGCAAAGTGAATCCATCCACTTAAGCGCCTTTGCTTTCGTTGGTTAAAGTATAGTCTTTTTCCGCTCGACTTTCAATCCATAAAGTGCAACAAAAATCAGAGCGGGTCAATCTGCATTTTGGAAAGCTGCACAAACATCGTACTTAAAATCCGTAAATCAGCGGGTCATCAGCAGGAGCAGCGCCGATGCGACGGCCTGCAGGATGAGCCAGCGGGCCACCACCTGTTCGTCGCTCCAGCCCATGCGCTTGCGCACATGGTCGTGCAGCGGAGTGAGGGTGTTCTTGAGGATGCTGATGTGGAGGAAGCGCTTGAAGCTGATCTTCAGGATGCCGAGGCTGCCGTCCACGATGAACACCAGCGCCGCCAGCAGGAAGGCGAACGGGTGGCCGCTCTTGAGGGCCAGGATGGCGAGGAAGAAGCCCATGGCGCGGCTGCCGGCGTCGCCCATCAGGAGGCTGGAAGGCTTTGCGTTGGACCACAGGTAGGCCAGCAGTGCGCCGATAAAGACGATGGCAGCGGTGGAGTAGTCCCCCAGCTCCTCGCCGTAAGCCAGCAGGAAGGTGCCGATGCTCACCACCGCGAGGCTGGCAGACAGGCCGTCCACGCCGTCGGTGCAGTTGACCACGTTGATGCTGGCCCAGATGAGGATGACGATGAGCAGCAGGTAGAGCGGATAGGCAATGGTGAAAGTAGTTCTCAGGAAGTTGACGCTCGTGCCGTTGAAGTTCAGGTAGGTAACACCTGCCACCACGGCAATGACGAAGTCGATGAGGCCCTTCTTGTACTCGTTCCACGCCGTCTCGGAGGCGTCGTCAAAGTAGCCCGACAGCATGGAGGCGATGAGCAGAACGGTATAAATAAGGTACTCTACCTTAAAAGGCACCACCGCCAGCGTCACCAGCGCGATGCAGAGCACGAAGATGAGTCCGGAACCCCGGGCCTTGCCCTTGGAGAGCTCGCCGTTGACGGCGAAGGCACGGCCATGGTCGTGGGGGAGCTTGTCGTGGAAGACCGAGTCCATCAGGGCGGTCAGGGCAAACGCCAGCAGGAACGCCAGCGCGTCCACGGTCTGCTGGCCGGTAGCTGAAATAAGCTGCAGCATATTTTGAACCTCTTTCAATGATATTCTTCTTACTCCGAGAGTGTATCACGCCAGAGCCAAAAAATCAATCGCCCGGTTTGACAATTTTCCTCCCCGTGCCTATAATAGTAAGGCAGCTTATCAACACAGAAAACAGGAGACGACATGACACTTTCTTTGGAGCAGCTCTCGGCCCGGATGCGGCAGGGCGAGGACATCCCGCTGTCCGACACGGCCCGCATCGCGCTGGCGCTGAGCATCCCTTCCATTCTGGAGCAGCTGGTGGTCACGGCGATGGAGTACATCGACGCCGCCATGGTGGGCCACATCGGCGCAGAGGCCACCGCCGCCATCGGCATCGTCAGCTCGAGCACCTGGCTGCTCCACGGCATCCTTGTGGGACTGTACACCGCGTTTTCGATCCAGATCGCCCAGTACCTCGGGGCCGACCGCCAGCAGGACGCCCGGGGTGTGCTGCGGCAGTCCATGCTCTTCAACCTCATCCTGGGTCTGGGCGCTGCGGCTTTCGGTGTCGGCATCAGCCGCTTCCTGCCCGGGTGGCTGGGGGCGGACATCTCGCTCCAAGCCGATGCCAGCGCCTACTTCGCCATCTGGTCGGCGGCCCTCCCCTTCACCATGGCGATGGGGATGTATAGCGCCATGCTCCGGGCCACCGGCGACGCCCTGACCCCCGGCCTCATCAGCGTGCTGGTCTGCGCGCTGGACGTGGTGTTCAACTTCTTCCTCATCAACCCCACCCGGCAGCTGGTGCTGTTCGGCCAGAGCGTCACGGTCTGGGGCGCAGGCCTCTCTGTGCCGGGCGCAGCGCTGGGCACGGCTCTCTCCACCGTCGTGGGCGGTCTGCTGGCGCTGGGCGTCCTGCTGCTGCGGGACGGCCCGCTTTGCATCCGAAAGCCCGGCAGCTGGCGTATCACCTCCGCCTGCCTGCGCAACCTCTGGCGGGTGGGTACACCGCTGGCCGCTGAGCGTGCGGCCCTCTCGTCGGCACAGGTGCTGCTCGTCCGTATCGTCTCGGGCCTCGGCACGGTGGCCATCGCGGCCAACAGCCTCGGCGTCAACGCCGAGGGCCTCTGCTACATGGCAGGCTACGGCATTCAGGACGCCTCCATCGCCCTCATCGGGCAGGCCGTCGGCGCCCACCGCCGGGACATGGCGAAGCGGTTCGCCTGGCTCTGCACCATGATGGGCATGGGCATCATGGCCCTGTCGGGCATGGGGCTCTGGCTCTTTGCCCCGGCCCTCATGGGCATCTTCACGGCAGACGCCGCCGTCATCGCGCTGGGTGCGCAGGTCCTACGCATCGAGGCCTTCGCCGAGCCGATGTTCGGGGCCAGCATCGTAGCAAGCGGCGCGATGCAGGGCGCAGGCGACAGCACAGGCTGCTTTGTGCTGAACCTGTTCAGCATGTGGGGCGTCCGGCTCACCCTCGCCTTCCTGCTGGCTCCCCGGCTGGGCCTCGTGGGCGTCTGGGCCGCCATGTGCATCGAGCTCTGCATCCGGGGCGCGCTGTTCCTCATTCGGCTTGCAAGGGGCAAGTGGCTCGACAAGGGCGCTTTGCAATAAAAAACCTCTCAGGCAAAGCCTTTGGCTTTGCCTGAGAGGTTTTTTATTTTTTACTTATAATTACTTGCGGCCATGCAGGATGGGAGACAGGGGCTTATAGATGACCATGCAGAGCACGGCGTCCAGCAGACCCTTGACCAGCGTGAAGGGCAGGTTGAAGATGACGAGGCACTTCATGAGGCTGTCGGCAGAGGGCAGGATGGCCTGATACATGCCGAGGATGGCTTCCAGCGGCATATGGTAAAATTCCACATAGGCCGGATAGGTGATGAAGTAGTTGGAGGGTACACTGAAGACGGCCATTGCGGCGGCACCCGCTACCGCGCCGAGGATGGCGGTCTTGCGGCTCTTATGATGCTTGTAGATGAAGCCCGCCACAGCGGAGAAGACAGCGCCCAGCATAAAGTTGCACAGCTCGCCGACACAGGCAGTGCTGGTACCCTTGACGACGATGTGGAGCAGGTTCTTCATGAAGCTGATGACCACGCCGTACACCGGGCCGAGGGCGAACGCGCCCAGCAGGGCGGGCAGGTCGGAGAAGTCCATCTTGACGAAGGACGGGATGAGCATCGGAATGGGGAACTCGATGAACATCAGGATGAACGCCACTGCGCTGAGCATGGCGGCAACGGTCAGGTTGTGGGTCGTATCTTTTCTCATAATTTTCCTCCCGGGGCGGCTGCCCCATTCAAATAAAGACTGGAAAGCCCTTTTCTCGCTCGCTGAAACCGGGAAGACAAATGAAAACGCGCCCTGCCATAGCTTACACTAGAACAGGGCGCGCACAAACAAATCAAATTGTCTGCCGTTTCTTGCATCCGGACTATACCGTTGGCCCCGGAGTCTCACCGGGTCAGCACTCTTTGGGAGTGGTCGCGGGCTGTACCGCCAGTGGGGAATCGCACCCCGCCCTGAAACGAACTTTCTGGTACAAAGTATAGCGTGACGGACCGGTCTTGTCAAGAGGGCAGCACACGATTTGTGCATCTTTTATCGAAGTCATTCTTTTAGGCAGTGTTCCCTGCACGCTCGACGCGCTTGCCCGCATCGCGCAAATATGTTATCATAGTTTTATTGTGTAAAAATACCGGAGGTTTTGTATGATTTTCTCGATCCGTGATCTTTCCTTTGAGCTCGGCTCGGTGCTGCTGGAGGGCTGGCCCGCCTTTGCTGCCCGGGCCGTGTGCGCTCTGCTCATTCTGCTTGCGGCATGGCTCGTGCGCCGCTGGCTGACCCACAAGGGCTTCCCCGCCCTGGAGACACGCAGCTGGCATTTCACCGGCACGCCCATCCTGCTGCGCAGCTTTGCGGTACCCATCCAGCGCATGTGCACTGCGGTTGGCGTATATCTGGCGGCAGCTTCCCTGCCCTGGGCCATTCCCGGCATTGCCAGACTGCTGTTGGTCTGCTTCCGCCTTGTCATGACCCTGCTGGTCTGCGAAGGCCTGTATGCGGCATCGGATCTGGCCGCCCTGCTGCTGGCTTCCTGCAGCCCGGAGATCCGCTCCAACAAAACACTCTGCTCTTTGCTGGACACCGCCTACAAGGTGCTGGTGATCGTGCTGTGCGTGGCAGCGTTGGCACAAGAAGTGGGCTTTCCCATCGGCAGCATTGTCGCCGGTGCCGGTCTGGTTGGTCTGACCATCTCGCTGGCCGCACAGGAAAGCGCCAGCAACCTGTTTTCCGGCATCGTGATTCTGCTGGACAAGCCCTTCTCGGTGGGCGACTGGATCACTGTGGGCGATGTGGAAGGCGAAGTGATCGACATCAACTTCCGCTCCACCCGCATCCGCTCGCCGGACAAAACCGTCAATGTGATCACCAACAGCAAGATCTGCTCTGCCACCGTGCAGAACGCCGCCCTGCGCACCATGCGGCCCTACAAGTTCAATCTGGGTGTCACCTATGGCACCACCCGCCCGAAGCTGGAACAGCTGATGAAAGACTTGCAGACCATGCTGGACGCAAGCCCTTACACCAACAAGGGTACCAACATCGTACAGCTTGCAAACTTTGGCGATTCCAGCATCAACATTCTGGTCTCCGCCTACCTGCTGACTAACGCCTACGCGGAATTTTTGCAGATGCAGAACGACCTGAACCTGAACATTATGGACATCATGCAGGCCGACGGTGTGGATTTTGCGTTCCCCTCCACCAGCGTGTATATCGAAAAGAACTGAGCAAACCTGTAAAGGGGCTGTTGCAAAATAGCGCCAACGAAAAGCGGAAAGCAAAAATCTCATCTTTTTCCCTCAAAAAGAGTAGAATTTTTCGGAACTGAAAATGCAAAAAGCTGAGCACCTGCTTTTTCACAGATGCTCAGCTTTGCTATACTCATTTTTTGAAATCTGCCTTTGAAGCCTCA
>OGLN01001559.1_pt1 | contig 15960 bp, 8 predicted proteins | sample 1572641 | NCBI WGS metagenome assembly OGLN01 (sample SAMEA2581903, study PRJEB24529) | metagenome | biome: Human gut stool | place: China | collected 2011
TAAAATTTCTGACCAGATGGTACTTGCAGATATGAAACTGGCAGGCACGATTCCGACGGATGTTGTCCTTTTCAATATTGACTCTAAAAGCGAAGTGAATGGCAAACAGTCTAAGGTTGCTATTGTTTCCGTATTGCAGAATGTGTTCAATGAAATGCAGGGATTTAGTGGCTCTAATCCGTTCCTTGCAGATTTGGAACGCAAATTGACAGAAGAAGGAAAGTACAATTTATTCAAAGAAAAATTTGAAGATAGCTTTGGTTCTGCTTGGGAGGAATCACGTAGCGACTTTGATTTCATTCAGGACGATGTGGTAGAAGTCCTTGATGAGATTGGATTTATGAGCATAGAAGCCGGTAGAAACTGGTGTGAGAAAGCTACTGGAGAATATACATATAAGGTTGAGGATTTCGCCAGACTTGTTAAGAAATATCTTGATAAAAAAGAAAGCAATCATCATATTGTATTCCTGATTGATGAGATTGGACAGTACATAGGCGATGATTCCAAACTGATGCTGAATCTTCAGACCGTAACAGAAGATTTGGGTACTGCTTGCGGCGGTAAGGCTTGGATTATCGTAACAAGTCAGCAGGATATTGATTCGATTACAAAAACAAAAGGAAATGACTTCTCAAAGATTCAGGGACGTTTTGATACCAGACTTTCTCTTTCATCAGCTAATGTTGATGAGGTTATCAAAAAGAGAATCCTTGAAAAGAACGAAGCAGGAAAACAGACACTTACACTGCTTTACGATGATAAGGCGACAGTCATCAAAAACCTCATTCTGTTTAACGATGGAGTTGAAAAGAAATTATATTCAGACAGAGAAAATTTTGCGGACATCTATCCGTTTATTCCATATCAGTTTAATTTACTTGGAAGTGTGCTGACTTCCATTCGTACTCACGGAGCATCTGGCAAGCATCTGGCAGAAGGCGAGCGTTCTATGCTTGCATTGTTTAAAGAATCTGCCGTAAAAGTTATGAATGATGAGCCGGGAACGATTGTGCCATTTAATATGTTCTATGACGCCCTTGAGCAATTCCTTGACCATTCTCATAAGGGTGTTATTTCCCGTGCCTTAGATAATGAGTATCTGAATCCAAATCACGAAAAAGAATGTTTTGATGTTAATGTACTGAAAACACTCTTTATGATTAAGTACGTTAAGGAAATCAAAGCAAATATTGAGAATATCACAAGTCTTATGGTATCGAATGTAAATGATGACCGTATGGCACTTGCACAGCAGGTAGAGGACGCTTTAAAACGCCTTGTTCGTCAGACGTTGGTTCAGAAGAACGGGGATATTTATGTATTCCTGACAGATGAGGAGCAGGAAATCAACAGAGCGATTGAATCACAGAACGTGGATTCCGGAGAAGTCATTGCAAAGGTATCTGAGATGATTTTTGATGGTCTTTACGATGAAAAGAAGTATCGCTATCCGGCATTCAACGGAAGATATGCGTTTGCTTTTAATCAGGTTGTTGATGATAAACCATATAAGGCAAATCAGAATAATGATATAACATTGAAAATTCTTACTCCGAACAGCGATGAGCGAGCAGATGAAACGACAATGAGAATTCTGTCTGGTCAGTCAAGTTGCGTACTTGTAGTATTGCCTGACGACAGAACATTTCTTGATGAAATCCGTTCTGCTTTGCAGATAGAAAAATTTATCCGCTTTGATGCTACAAATGCAGTTACACAGTTTGAAAGCATTAAGGAAGCTAAGAAAGTGGAAATGCGTGAGAGAAACGGTGCTGCAAAACTGTTCCTTTCAGAAAGCTTGAAGAATGCAGAAATCTATGTGAATGGTGATAAAATTCAGAGCGGAGCAAAGGAAATTGCATCCAAGATAAATGAAGCACTCGGCAAGTTGGTTTCAACTGTTTATCATAAGTTGTCTTATATTGATGCGGCAATGAGTGAGTCGGATATTCGCACATTATTTAAGAATAATGGACAGCAGCTTACTCTTGCAGGTACAAATACCGCTAAGAATGAATTGGCTTTGCACGATGTCAATGATTATATTGCTTTGAACACACAGCGTCACATGAAAACTTCTATGAAGTCCATTCTGGAACGTTTCTTGAAAGCACCGTATGGTTTTGTAGAAGCTGATGTGCAGTGGCTTGTCGCTAAGCTATTCAAAGATGGCGAAATTGCAATGTTCGTTAATAACGATGCAGTTACATTGCTTTCAAAGACTCCGGAAGAAATTATCCGCTATTTGACACGCAAAGAGTTTAATGAAAAGCTGATGACAGAGAAGCGTGTAAAAGCGAATGAAAAGCAGAAGAAGTCTGTCCGTACAGTAATGAAAGAACTATTCAATGTTACTTCGGCAAGTGATGATGACGATGCGATTATGAGAAGTTTTCTTGGTTATGCATCAAATCTGAAGAATGACCTTGAAAAATTGGATATTCACTATGCGACACAGCCTGCATATCCGGGCAAACAGCTTATTGCTTCTGGTAAAAAGCTGATGGCTGATGTTTTGCAAATGAAATATTCCAATGAGTTCTTCGCAGGCATTGACCATAAGAAAGATGATTTCCTCGATTTTGCTGAGGATTATGAGCCTGTTAAAAAGTTCTTTGCAGGAGAACAGAAGGGCATATTTGATAAAGCTCTGAAGCTGATGAAGATTTATGATGACAGTAAGACATTCATTGTAAATAGTGAGATTGAAGCAGTTGTTGCGGACATCAAGTCTATTTTGAAGAAATCTGTTCCTTATTCAGAAATCTTTAAATTACCGGAGTTACTGGACACTTTTATCAATCTTTACAGCAAACTCCTTAATGAAATGCAGAAGCCGATAGATAATGCCATTCAAGAAGCAAGACAGCGTGTTTTTGAAGAATTGCAAGATAAGAAATGCCACGATAAATTGGCTGATAAATATGTAAATCTGTTCAGAGAAATCAGTGACAAGGCAATGAGATGTAACAATGTGGCTACACTGCAAAATATCAAAGTGGAAGCAGACGCACTCAAAGTCCGCTGCTTAAATGAAATTGAAAAAGAAGAAGCGAAAATCATTGCAGAGGAACAGCCTGTTCACGTTGCAGAAACTGGAAACTATGGTGGAGAAACGATTGCTCCGGCTGCACCTGCTCCAAAGGTAAAGAGAAAGAAAACGGTTAGCATTAAATCTATCAACAATGCGACAACTTGGCAGCTTGAGAATGAAGCAGATGTTAAGAAGTATATTGCAGAACTTGAGAAAAAACTGATGAATACTTTGGAAGAAGACACGATTATCAACATTGAGTTCTAAGAGATTGGGAGGTGTATGCCTTGTCAACAGAAAATTTTACAATATCTATTCAGGGAGATAGCGAAGGATATGTGACTTTTGAATGCCCATACTGCAATTCAGAATTTAAGTTGCAAGCCGGAGAATATCAAAATGACGACGAGCCTTTTGAAGAATTATTTTGCCCTTATTGTGGTCTGGCGAAAGAAAAGAATGAATTTTTATCATCAGATGTAATCGAGCAGGCACAGGCAATCGCTTATAACTATATGGTAGAAGAATTGAACAAGACCTTTAAGAAAATGCAAAGGTCGGTTAATCGTTCTAAAGGTTTGATAAAGATAAAAATGGATTATAAGCCATTGAAAAAGGTTGCAACGAAAGAATTAAAGGATAAGGATACCACAGAAACAGAGTTTAAGTGTTCCTGTTGTGGTCGCAGAGTAAAGGTACTTTATTGTGCAGGAGCAGCAAAGGTGTTTTGTCCGTATTGTGGGGTGGATATATGAACAGATTAGAATTAAGAAAACTGAGTTTAGAATTTCGCAGATTATCAAGCAATTTGCTTAATAGCACAGATGACACGGCGGATATAAATCTTTCTCGATTCCTCAAATTTATAGATGGAAACGAGTTAATATCTGGAATCATTCAGGATAAAATATCAGGTGTCGATTATGATTTTAAAGAATGCTATGATATTGGCTCTGATGATTGGGCTGATTATACTCCGCCAGTAGATGAAGCCTGCCATATAAAGGCACAGTATGATTATTTGAATTTTATAAATAATGAGAATACAGTTAATGTCAGAAGTCAGGCTATGAATTATTGTTGGTCTGATAAGAAAATAAATACAATTATACAAAATTTTCTTGATATGGCATTTAAGCCACTTATAGATTTTATTAACGACCAACTTTCGATGGAAATGATTGTTTATGATGAGGAGGCAAAAGCTATGGGCGGAAATACATATATTCAGAATATTGAAACTGTCAATGGCTCTGCGAGTCAGCAGAACAGTGGCGTGATAAATACTTATAACACTACAAATGATACAAGTTCTATGCTTGATTTGATTGATAAATTATTGGCTTCATTACCTGAGATACAAGGTGTTGATGCAGAAGAAATTGAGAATGTAAAAGATGATTTGGAAATGGTTCAGGAACAGTTGAAAACCGATAATCCGAAAAAGAACCGTATAGGAAAAGCTCTTGTAGGTATCAAAAAGTTTGCAGGCGATTTTTCTATGAAACTTGCAGTAACACTTGCTGCCGGAGCAGTTACCGGAGCAGATTGGGGTATGTTACTGCAACAGCTTGAAAACTTTATTAGATAAGAGATGGAGAAAGCAAGATGAATAAAACAGCAATAAAAAATTTTTCTGTATGGGCAAGGGAAAAACTTATATCAGATATCATCTATAAGGCAAGTATGATTGGTATCACGGAAGATGGAATTGCAGATGAGTTACCTCAGTCAACAAATGACTTGCATTTTTTTGATATTGGAACGAAGAATTATGCTGAGGTTTCTGGCAAAGAAATTGAACAACGTGATGCATTAGTTAGTGCAATTAAGAAAAAAGAAAGAGACATTCAAAATTATAAAGAAGCATTTAGATATCTGATTGAAGAAGTTGCATATACTTGGTTCAATCGTCTAATTGCGATTCGTTTTATGGAAGTAAATGATTATTTGCCTTCCGGTGTTCGTGTGCTTTCTTCTGAAAATAAAGCAAAAAAAGAGCCTGATTTGGTAACGGCACCGTTTGATACCGATTTGGAATTTACATCATCTGAACAGGATAAAATAATCCAACTGAAAGACGATAATGAATTAGATGAGTTGTTCCGTATTCTTTTCATTAAGCAGTGCAATAAACTTCACGATATTTTACCTGATTTATTTGAAAAGACAGATGATTACTCAGAACTATTGCTTACAATTCCGTTCACAGACCCAGATGGAATTATATATCATCTTGTGAACGATATTGAAGAAGTTGATTTCCGCATTAACGATGAAATGTATACCGATGATGGAAAAATAAAAGCTGATGGTCAGGTCGAAATTATTGGTTGGTTGTATCAATATTATAATATTGAACCAAAAGCAGCAGTTTTTGGACGAGCAAGCGGCAAGAAAATATCGAAAGAAGAAATTCCGGCAGCAACACAGCTTTTTACACCGGATTGGATTGTTCGTTATATGGTTGAAAATTCATTGGGTAGAATTTGGATAGAGGGGCATCCAGATAATTCTTTGAAAGATACTTGGAAATATTATATTGATGAAGCAGAGCAAGAACCTGATGTTGTAGCTAAACTTGAAGAAATTAAATCAACATATAAGGAGTTAGCACCGGAAAGCATTAAGATAATAGACCCGTGTATGGGTAGTGGTCATATTCTTGTGTATGCTTTTGATGTACTTATGCAGATATATGAGAGCTATGGATATACGCAGAGAGATGCTGCACGTAGTATATTGAAAAATAATATTTTTGGTCTTGATATTGATAAACGTGCATATCAGCTTGCTTATTTTTCAATAATGATGAAAGCTCGTTATTATAATCGAAGAATTTTAACTGAGGGAATAGAACCGAACTTATGCTTTGTTCAAAATAGTACGTCGTTGTCAGAGTCTGCACTTGAGAAAATGGGGGACTGCAAAAATATTACCCAACAGCTTATTTCTGATTTTAAGTATGCAGCCGAATATGGAAGTGTAATGACAGGTTCTTTGTCGGAAGATGATTTAAAAATAATAAGCAACCAAGTTGGTTATATAGAAGAACACAAGAATGATGGCAACTTAATTGATATTATGAATTGCAATGAGGTTATTTCAAACCTTGCACCGTTGTTAAAACAGGCGATTATGCTTACACAGAAATATGATATTGTTGTTACAAATCCACCGTATATGCCGGTAAGCAATGCGGAAACGAGATTGAATGACTATGTTAAGAAAAAATATCCTGACAGTAAAACGGACTTATTTGCAGTATTTATTGAACGATGCAAGGAAATGTTGAAAGTAAACGGATACCAAGCAATGATAACAATGCATTCTTGGTTATTTATTTCCTCTTATGAGAAGTTACGTAAGAAAATATTATTGTCTGACATAATTAGTATGGCACATCTTGGAGCAAGGGCATTTGATGAGATAGCAGGCGAAGTTGTTCAAACTACAAGTTTTGTTATGAGAAAAAGTTATCTCGAAGAGTATAAAGGAACATATTGTAGATTGATAGAACCAACGTCTGAAAAAGGTAAAGCAGATGAATTTTTGGCTGAGAATAATCGTTATTATGCTAAACAAAAGGATTTTGAGAAAATACCGGGAATGCCAATTTCTTATTGGGTTAGTAAACAGATAAGTAAAGCGTTTGATAAATATCCTTCCTTGGGAGAAATGGCATTAGCAAGAAATGGAATGAAGACAGGAGATAACAATCAATTTGTTCGTTTATGGTGGGAAGTCGCAGATAGCAAATTTAATTCAAAAGCGAATTCTACTAATGAAGCCGTGCAATCAGGAGCAAAATGGTTCCCATATAACAAGGGTGGAGAATATCGCAAATGGTATGGTAATAATGATTGCGTGGTTAATTGGGAGAATGAGGGAGCTTGCGTAATTGGAAAAGCAAAAATTGAAAAACGAAATGTACAGGATTACCCTAATAAATTAAAGTTTTTGCCATCTGCAACTTGGTCACTTATTACATCAAAGCCAGCATTTAGATATAAAAAGTGTAATATTTCTGATATTGCGGGAATGTCATTTTACCCATATGATGATAATCTATATTACTATTTAGGCTTTTGTAATACAATAATTGCTTCTGAAATATTAAAGTTAATAGCTCCTACAATCAATTTTCAGGCAGGGGATATTTCCAGATTGCCTATAATTATAGAGAATGATAAGAAAGAAATAATTGAAAATTTAGTAAAAATGTGTATTGATATAGCTTCAAAGGAATGGGATTCTTTTGAAACTTCTTGGGACTTTAAAAAGCATCCATTGGTTTGTTATGAAGCAGATAAGGTGTCAGTAGCTTTTGAGATGTGGACAAAAGAATGTGCTGAGCGTTTTAATCTGCTTAAAACTAATGAAGAAGAACTTAATCGCATTTTTATTGACATCTACGAATTGCAGGACGAATTGACACCGGAAGTAGAAGATAAAGATGTTACGGTTCGTCAGGCTGATTTACAGAGAGAGATTAAGAGCTTAATTTCTTATGCAGTTGGCTGTATGTTTGGTCGTTATTCTCTTGAACGTGAGGGGATTGTATATGCAGGTGGAAACTTTGATGATGTTTATTGGAAGTATAAAGGGCAGGCTGCATTAGACAAAAATGGCGAAGCAATAGAAGGCAGTTATGCTGGTATATCTCTTGCGGATTATCATTATCCTAAATTCCATGATACTGATGATTGGAAAACTGCAACAGAATTATCATTTGAACCTGATGCGGATAACTGTATTCCAATTACGGACGAGGAATATTTTGAAGATGATATTGTCGGTCTGTTTTGTGCTTGGCTGAAAAAGGTTTACGGAGAAGATACGCTTGAAGAAAATCTTGATTTTATTGCGAATGCCCTTGGTAATAAAGGAAAGACAAGCCGTGAAGTAATCAGAAATTATTTCCTGACAGATTTCATCAAAGACCATATTAAGACTTATCAGAAACGCCCGATTTATTGGCTTTTTGATAGTGGTAAGCAGAATGGGTTTAAGGCTCTTGTTTATATGCACCGTTGGAACGCAGACACCATTGGTAATGTTCGAGTTGAGTATCTGCATCGTATTCAGCGTGTGTATGAAAAAGAGATTGTCCGTATGCAGGAAATTATAGACAACAGCCATGATAACAAGGAAATTTCCAATGCCACAAAGCGTAAGGAAAAACTCCAGAAACAGATTAAGGAAACCAAAGACTATGATGCTAAAATCGCTCACTTAGCTCTTTCCCGTATCGACATTGACCTTGATGATGGCGTAAAAGTCAATTACGAAAAAGTCCAGACCGCCGATGGAAAGAAAATGCAGATTTTAGTAAAGATATAAGTGAGGTGGATATGATGGGTAAATGTGCATTATGTGGCGAAGATAAGGAACTGCAACTTAGCCATATTATTCCTAAATTTATAGGGAAATATCTGAAAAATACTTCGATAGGCAATATTCGCAGTCACGAAAATCCGAACCGAATTGCTCAGGACATCGAAAAGCATTATATGCTTTGTCACGATTGCGAAGAATTATTTAGTGCGTCTGAAAGATATTTCGCTAATACTGTCTTTTATCCGTATAAGCGAGATAAACACGAAATCTTTAACTATGACGAAAAACTTTTTTATTTCCTTACATCGTTATCTTGGCGAAGCCTTTATTTGGATATTGTAAATTTTGTTCGTGAAAAAAGTCTGAAACTGGATGTAATAGAAAGAATGATTGAAGCCGAAGGGATTATGAGAGATTTTCTCCTTAGCAAAAGAACGGATTTAAGCAATATTGAACATCATATTTTCTTCTTTGAACGAATAATGAATGTGAACGCACCTGATGATAATTTGTTAAAAACAGGACGACCTCATACCACCATTCATCGTTCTTTAACTTCGTATTCTGGCTACTCGGATAATACGATTTATACAATCTCAAATCTTATGGGTATTGTTGTAGTTACTCTATACTCAAAAGACGTGGATGAAATATGGAAAAACACACAAGTATTTAATGAAAAAAATATATTGGTAGCAGCAAACCAAGAAGTACAGAGTAGATTAGGAAATGAATTCGTATTTTGGATGGAACAATGTGAAAAAGATATAAATGTAATCAGCGAAGAAACGGAACAGAAAATATTGAAAAAGGTAATAGATTTAGGCGACGATATAAAAGAATATGCGATTTATCAGGATATTGTTGATGACAATCAGCTTGAAATTGATTTATAAGGCAGGTCAAACATGGCAGAACTAAACTTAAAACAGATTACAGACAAATTAAATAGTGAGTTTGCAAGTGATGTCCGTAAACTTGTGTTTTGGTATGATGCCAATGCGGAGTTTCAGGAGGATATTGACAGCATAGAATTGGAAAATGCAAAGGTTCTGCATCTTGAGCCGGACAATCAGTTCTATATCAAATACTTCTTGGAACGAGAGGATACGACAACCAATTATCTTGTGTACGCTCCTTTTGCAAAACCGAACATAAGGGACAACCATCTTGCAGATACAATCCGATATTCTAAAGAATTTTTTGCTGACCGTGCTTCCTTGCTCACGCTTGATTTGGGGATTGATGAACGGTACAAGCCTGTTATTCAGCATTATATTAAATTCTTTGCGAATAAAGACAGAACGCAGAAATTCTATGATTTGGAAATAGAGAATTTCAACAGAAGCACGATTGAAGTTGCATTGATGAGTGTGCTTTGCAAGGATAAGACCGCTTCGTTTGAAGAAGTGCTGCGTTCAATTTTAACAGACGATGGCTTGCTGGATAACAAATACCTAACAGAGTTTGAGAAGTATGATTTGCTTTCTGCATTCTGGCAGCAGGCAGATGTGGCATTTGGATATAATGACCCGAAGCCAACACTTGAAAAACTCGTTATCACGATGTTTGTTACATATGCGGCTAAGAGTATTCATACGGATATGCCGCAGGCTTGGAAACCATTTATTTCTTATAAATCCGGTAATATCATTGCATTTATGGATAACCTGATGAACAGTTATCTGTATGGTACACGTTTTGATGAGATTTCAGAGATTATCTATAATGCAATTAACGGTAAAAATTATCTTGAGAAGATGGAAGTGGAAACACTTGTAGCTTGCAATATCTTTGCAGGTGTTGATGAACTTCTGATTAGTTGGATTATCGGCAGACTTGAGAATGAGGATATAGGAGCAAAGCTGAATGGAAAGACGATTCCGGAGCTTTGTGTAGAACGCAGGAAGCAACATTTTGGAAAGAACTTCCGCAATGAGTATTTCATTCTTCAGAATGCCTTTGATATGATTGCTGAAGGTAAGTATCAGCCAGTTAGCGGTATCAAAAACTTGGTTAAGGAATATACGGAGTCAACTTATAAGATTGACCGTTATTATAGATACTTTTATTTTTACTTCGATAAATTGGAAGATACCACACAGTTTGAAAAAATCAGGGAACTGGTTGAGAATATCTATACGAATGAGTATCTGAATCGGATTACAGTGAACTGGAACAATGAGCTTGCAGACGCAGATGGAGAAACAGGACTTACGTTGCAGAGAGATTTCTTTGCAAGGCACATCAATTACTCAAAGGATAGAGTAGTAGTTATTATATCTGATGCACTCCGTTATGAGGTTGCACATACCCTGTTTGAAAAAATGCAGGCAGATGAGAAGTGCAATGCTTCTATCGGAGCAATGCAAGGTGTTCTTCCATCTTATACACCGTTAGGTATGGCTTCCCTGCTTCCGCATAAGACGATTGAATATAGTTCATCTTATGATGTGCTGGTTGACGGAAAAGCGTGCAGTTCCACGGAGCAAAGGGAATCTATTCTGAAAGAGTATAAAGTAAGCAGTAAGTGCATTCAGTTTGATTCAATGAAAACAATGAAACAGGCAGACCTTCGTTCTATCTTTACAGGACAGGACGTTGTGTATATTTATCATAATCAGATAGATGCCCGTGGAGATAAAGCGGCTTCTGAAAATGAAGTCTTTACTGCTTGCGAAGAAGCAATTGAAGAGATTTATACTTTGATAAAGAGAATTGCATCGCAGGCAAATACTTATCATTTTATTGTGACGGCAGACCACGGATTTATTTATAAGAGAGACAAAATTCAGGCAACAGATAAGATTGCCGGAGCTGCTTCAAAATCAAACAGTGTTGGACAGCGTTATTCCATATCTGCCGAAGAAATCAAGGCAGACGGAGTTTGCCATACAACAGTTGGTAAGGTACTTGGTAGTGTCGATGAACGTATCGTGTCATTCCCTCTTGCTTCAGATATTTTCAAGGTGGCAGGAGCAGGACAGAACTATGTTCATGGCGGCTGCTCTCCGCAGGAAATGCTTGTACCGATGATTGATGTGAAAGTGGATAAGGGCAAAAAGGAAACAAGCCTAGCAGAAATTGCTCTTGTAAGTTTGACTTCAAAGATTACAAATCTTATCACGACACTGGATTTTGTTCAGACAGAGCCGGTAAGTGATATTGTGAAAGAAACAAGTTACCGAGTATATTTCATTTCTGATAATAACGAGAAGATTTCTAATGAGAATATTGTTATTGCAGATAAGAAAGATAAAGATACGACGAAGCGTATGTTCAGACTCCGCTTTAACTTTAAGAACAAGAAATACGATAAATCACAGAAATACTACTTGGTTGCTTATGACGATAAGAATGATATAGAAGTTCTTCGTCACGAGATTATTATGGATATTGCATTTGCCGATGATTTTGGATTCTTCGGGTAATATCTGAAAAGGGGGTATCGCCTTATGGGAAGATGGGGCTTTTCTGATGCCTTAGCCTTTGCAGTTGCAATGACTGTTCGGGATATGAGCAGAGAGAAAGAGAAAAGACTGATTAAAACACAGAAGTTTTATCAGGAATGTTATGAAAAGATAGCCAGTGATAGCGAACGGGCATTCAATATTGTATCAAAGGTTGAAACAAAGGCATCACGCCGATATATTCCGAATGAGATAGCTTCGGGCAGTACCTACCTTGCGTTATATGCGTTTGCTCTTGTCATCGAAAGACAGGGCAGAGTGACAAAAGAGCAGAGTAAAATTATTAGGTTTACTTCAATAATATGAGCTTCCCATTTTCGGAGAGTGCATATTTAAGTGCAGCGAGAACCGGAGGAGAGGTTGGCAATTTCCGAAATGTCATATCTATAAGTAAGAGTTATGCAGGTGGCTTTTGGGTCAACTTCTTCCGGGCATTATACAAGTCCGGAACGCAGAAAGATTTGCAGGATATGATTGATTATACGACGTCAATCGTTATGCGGTTTTCGATTCTTGGAAATCCTGACAGTAACATTTCCAATGCAATATGTCAGAACTTTATTGACAGCGTAAATTATCAGATTAACCAAGTGCGTGAGATTTCCATTAAGGAAGTGGATTGGCTTGGGGTGATACCGATAGAAGACCGTTTGGAAGAAATGAAGTTTTTCTATGAGGATTTGATTGACAGGTCAAACATTACAAACGACATTTCAAAAGAAGAATTGCTTCCGTATTTGGAACTTCAGATTTTGAATTGTATCTGCGATGTTGTAATGATGACGAAACAGCCAAAGTCCGTGAAACTGAGAATGATGAATGATGCCGTCAGACTTTCAGGCATACATACTGGTGTAACACCGGAACAATATGTAAGAGAGATTGCTAACAATACGGAGATGGGGCAGTTTTATAAAACAATGTTCTCATCAGGTAATCCATTGGGTTCATTTTGGCTCGTGATTTTTACAATGGGTGGACAGCTTTATGGAACGGACGCAACTGATGAACCGATTGGAATTGTCAATAATATTTTTTCTATCCTGATTCAGATTGAGAATTATCTTGATGAAAAGTATAACTTCTTAGGAAAAGACAGCATAGCGAAAGAATATATGTTGCATATTATCGAGCAGCTTGCCGATAAGTGCGATGAGGAGGATTAGATTATAATGGATAACATTGAAAAAGATATAGCTCAGGGCTATGCCGATTTTGCAGATGATGAAGGAAGCATAGAAGAAGTAGAAACAGAGGAAAATATTGTAACAGAGAATAGCACATCATTTAGCTTTGAAGAAACTACCAATTTTTCTGAGATGAGTGATATAAACAGAAAACTCCGTACTTATTTTGATGGAAAAATTGTCCGTAAGGATTTGACGAAATCCATCAAAGAGGGAGCGAATGTTCCGGTTTATGTGCTTGAATTTTTACTGGGACAGTATTGCAGTTCTGATGACCCATCTATCATCGAAGAAGGTGTGGCGAATGTAAAAAGAATACTGGCAGACAATTATGTACGACCAGACGAAGCACAGAAAATTCTTTCCCTGCTCCGTCAAAGGGGAAGTCATACAGTCATTGATAAGATTACGGTTAATCTAAATATTAAAAAAGATACTTATGAAGCAGAGTTTTCTAACCTTGGAATTAAAGCAATTCCGATTAGCGAAGATTATCCGAGCAAATTTGACCGTCTGCTTTGTGGAGGTATCTGGTGTATTGTTCAGCTTGAATATGAATACATAGAGGAAGATAAGAATGCTTCTCCTATCCATATCCGTAAACTTACACCGATTCAGATGCCGCACGTTGACATCAATGAACTGAAACAAGGGAGAAAGGCGTTTACAAAAGATGAATGGATAAGCGTAATGCTCCGTTCCATCGGTATGGAACCGGATACACTGACCGAAAGAGAAAAGTGGTTGCTTCTTGCCCGTATGTTACCGCTCGTAGAAAATAATTTTAATTTGTGTGAACTCGGACCGAGAAGTACAGGTAAATCTCATTTATACAAAGAAATTTCACCGAACAGTATTCTTGTTTCCGGTGGTCAGACAACAGTAGCAAATCTGTTCTACAATATGGCAAGAAAGACAGTTGGTCTTGTCGGTTTGTGGGATTGTGTCGCTTTTGATGAGGTTGCAGGTATCAATTTCAAAGATAAAGACGGTATCCAGATAATGAAAGATTATATGGCTTCCGGTTCTTTTGCCCGTGGAAAAGAAGAAAAGTCTGCTTCTGCATCAATGGTATTTGTGGGTAATATCAATCAGAGTGTTGATGTGCTGTTGAAAACATCGAGTCTGTTTGCTCCGTTCCCGCCGGAAATGGGAACAGATACAGCGTTCCTTGACCGTATGCACTGCTATATTCCGGGTTGGGAAATTCCAAAATTCAGACCGCAGCACTTTACAAATGATTATGGTTTTATCAGTGACTATCTTGCAGAGTTTATCAGAGAACTTCGTAAAGAACAGTATGGCGATGCCTTGGATAAATACTTCCGCCTTGGAAAGAACTTAAACCAGCGTGATACGATTGCAGTCAGAAAGATGGTCGGTGGATTTATCAAGCTGCTTTATCCTGATGGAGAATATACCAAGGAAGAACTGGAAGAAGTTTTAAAGATTTCTCTCGAGATGCGTCGTAGAGTCAAGGAACAGTTGAAGAAACTTGGCGGTATGGAGTTCTATGATGTGAATTTCTCATACATTGACAATGAAACATTTGAGGAATTCTATGTATCCGTGCCAGAGCAGGGCGGTGGAAAACTGATTCCGGAAGGAATGTGTAATCCGGGACAAGTCTATACCGTGGCTCAGGGTAAAACGGGTATGCTTGGTGTATTCCGTTTGGAATCTCAGATGATGCCGGGTAACGGAAAGTTCGAGCGTTCCGGTTTAGGCTCTGATGGAAAATGTAAAGAAGCAACGAATACTGCGTTTAATTTCTTGAAAGCCAATTCTAACCGTATCAGTGGCTCTATCAGTACAACGACAAAGGATTATATCATCAATTACCAAGACTTGCAGGGCATTGGTATGACAGACAAATTGGCATTGCCAACACTGATTGCTTTATCTTCAGTGGCATTAGGTAAACCTGTTGCAAGCAGTCTTGCAGTTCTTGGAGAAATCAGTATCGCAGGAACACTTATCAAAGTTGATGAGCTTGCAAACAGTTTGCAGGTATGTTTGGACAGTGGGGCAAAGAAAGTTTTGCTCCCTATTGTATCAGCAGCAGACATCGGAGCAGTTCCATCGGATTTAATTGGCTGCTTTAATTTGATTTTCTATTCCAGTGCGGAAGATGCAGTATATAAGGCATTGGGCGTGGAATAAAAGGATAATGCGATGATAGATTTTAAATTGTGCAGACGGTCTGCACAATTAGGAAGGAGTCAATATGCTTACACCGTCAAATCAATATTTGCAGGCAGTAGAAGAAATAAATGATTATGTCAATCAGGCTAAATGCAGAGCTTGCAGAGTATGCATTGAGATATGTCAAAACCGATTGGTGTCAGTGAATATCACTTATGCACGGATTTACCGTTAGATTTGAAAAATGCATTACCTGCCGTAGAAGATATTAGAAGTAGAATTGATATGAAAAAGTAATTTGTGCAGACGGTCTGCACAAATTGCAAATTTAAATTGCATTGAACAAAAAGCCTTTATGGGCGGAAATTTTCAATGAAAACAAAAACTTTACTTCCCGTATATGGAGAAGAAAAAACTTCCGGGACAGATTTTCTAAAATGTAGCAAACTTCATCAAATCTTTATTTTTTTCTGTTAGGTTATATTTCAGTAAGAAATGAAATATAGAAGGAAGGATAGTAAAGATGGAAATGATGTTACAGACACAAAATCTATGTAAATATTTTAGAAAACAGAAAGCGGTAAATAATGTTTCACTTAATATCGAAAAGGGACAGATTTATGGACTGCTTGGACCGAATGGCGCTGGTAAATCTACCACATTGAAAATGCTGACCGGTATGATGAAACCAACTGCAGGAAAGATTTACTTTGATGGAAAACTTTTGGATAGGAAAGATTTATCAAAAATAGGAGCGTTAATTGAAAATCCGCCTATTTAT
>OGLN01001563.1_pt1 | contig 15933 bp, 18 predicted proteins | sample 1572641 | NCBI WGS metagenome assembly OGLN01 (sample SAMEA2581903, study PRJEB24529) | metagenome | biome: Human gut stool | place: China | collected 2011
AGTTAACTTGCAAATTTTCCTGAACAAAATAATCGTATGGTTCGATGCCGTAACTTTCAAAAACTCTAGTCATTGAAATTATTCCAAGTCCGTCGACCATGGACAAAATTACTGCTAATTTTCGTAGATTATATATAATCCGGTATCGTCCGTTTGAAGCTAATCTGAGCACGGCAAACCCGGATTTATCTATTTTGTTGCCACAATACAAAGCCAATGATTTTTGGCATCGGCATATGGTTTTATTTCCATAAAACCTGCTTCTTTTAAAGCGGTGATAAGTTGATCGCAATTATAAATCTTCATACCATCAATTATCTTTGTCCATTTATCGTCTGAGGCATTCATTCCGTCGCTCTCGTTACAAATCAGGAAGGTTCCTCCGTCTTTCAAAACACGATTTACCTCAGAAAAGCATTTTTTCAGTTCTGGCCAGAAGTAAACCGTCTCAAAAGCTGAGACATGATCAAAATTTGCATCTGGAAATGGGATGGCAGATACATCTCCCTGAACGACCTTGCATTTTCCCTGTTGAATGGCGACAGCGTTCAATTTTTGAGATTCTGCCACACTAACCTCCGAATAATCCAATCCTGTCACATGACCCTTCCTGCATTTGTTCAGCCAGACCGCAATGTTTGCACCACCTCCGCAGCCAACATCCAGCACCTCAGCGTCCGGATTTACAGAGATATTCGAGAACCCCCATTGCGATAGCCTGGAGTGGCCGCTGTTCATCATCTTTGTCATCAATTTTCCGCCGAATCCTTGTGGCTTACGGGTATTTTCAAAAAAGCTCATTGAAATATTCCTCCTTCATATTTCGATTTTTCCAATTCTACAAGCTGAATTTTTACTGTCTGCTGTACCTGAAATCACAATATTTGGCTCCCTCGGCAATAGTCCCCGTTCTCACAAGCTTCATGTTCATAATATCGGCAAGCACAAAGTCCATACGACACAAGTATTGTGCTAATTCCGGGCATCCCTCATCATTGCACAACTTACAAATTCCACACTCAAGATAATCATATCCAAGATCATACTCGTCATTTCCCGGTAATATATTAACCACCCAGTCATTTTCATATTTTCTCTTATGACTTTCTTCGGACCACTTCAAACGTCCTTCCATCTTCTTAGGCGACAGATAGCTTTCCGCATCTCCCATCACTTTCCTGAATAAAGACGAAGCACAAAGTCCATCTCTGAATATCTGGTAGTTCTCCTCCGGCGACTTACCTGTGCTGCGGTTCATCGCAATAAAATAGCTTCCCATTACATAACTGCTCACGAGCCTTGAGTTGCCAATTTCTTTCGCCCTGTTCATAATTTCTTTGTGCATCTTTATTATTTTCTTTGCGGTATCCTTTTGAAATCCACGCCTTTTTAGTTCAGCCTTAACCGCACTATGATAGAACTTACTTACTGATAATACCCCGATAGAATTTTTCATATCAAGTGCACCTCCTATAATCCACACTTCGCACAAGTTAGTTGTCATTAACCAATGTTTACTATACGATGCTTTTTAATCAAAGTAAAGCGGACTTATCTCCTTTCTTCTTCTCTCTTCTCCAAAAAAGCCCGAAATAGTCAATAGATTTTCGGAAACCGTTTCAAATAATATTGTCGTTTCACACTGTTCTGCATCTGCTGACCTGTTATCATTGCATTACACTATTTTTGTCCATTTCCGGGTTTCAGGGGACAGCTTCCGTTTAGCGCATACCGGCAGTCGCAGCAGTCGTCGCCGTAGCCCAGCGTTTTCGTACAGTGAAATCCATTTTTCATATAATAAGCAACGATATAGTCCACCGCACAGATTCCCGGCAGGATGCCCCTTGCGTCAAATTTATCCGCATAAGTAATGAATCCGCATTTCTTTATTTTGATCATAAACTCATTCTTGTTTATATCCCTATACTCGATTTCCCAATCAAAGGGATGCAGACTTCCGTTTTCCTGTCGGAGCATTTTCTCGTTCATATGCCACATGAGTTCATCTGCCTGTTTCTGATTCAAGCCCAGTTCCATCATTGTCTTGTACCATGCAACATAAGAAGGCGCATAAGCGTAATTAAAGGGAAATATGCTTTCTCCAATATCGGGAGTTTCCTTAAGCACGCTCTTAAACAGGGAATCCGATCTGTTTCTGAATTGTATGTAAAAATCCTTTCCATATGTTTGGACGATCATTTTTTTGCTTCTTGCCATCGTCAGGCGATAAATAAACTTCATCATTTGCGTTACAGAAATTCCTTCCAAAAATTATAAATTATGTGTGCAAGTTCCTTTGGATTATCAACATTAACCTCATGGGAAGAATCTTTAACTATTTTGAATTCACTTTTTCTTATACTCTGACTAATTTGTTTAGCACTTTTCATATTCGCTTTATCTTTACTTCCGCACAATATTAGGCTTTTGCAATTAATTTTATCCAAACCGTTTTTTATATTGTGATTGCTCATTGAGTTTACTAAAGTAATAAAATCTTTTTTTGAACAGCCCATATCATTAAATTGTGAGTCTGGCATGAAGTGAAATATCATACTTTGTATTTTGAAAAGAACTTTGGGTATATCATAAGGAGTTCCAATGATAATAATAGAGTTTACTTTTTCTGGATACTTTTTTACATAATCCAATGCCAATATTCCACCTAATGAAAGTCCACATAAATTAAGTTTTCCTTCCTGATTGTTACAGAAATCAGAGAAAGAAGAAAATATGTTTTGATAATCATTGCTATTGCCACTTGACATTTTAAAAAGTGCAGGACAAAGAACATCTATATTATCTATCTCTAAAAATTTGATGGTTTCATTCCAACTTTTATGATTTTGCCCTAGCCCATGAATTAAAATATTCTTCATAATGCTCCACCTTTACAACTTAGAATTATCATCTTAGTTCATCCAACATTTGAAACATTTCATTTCCACTATCCATATTAATTTTTATTATAAGCCATCGTATACAGTGAAATGCCATTTTTCAATTTTTTCTCGCCACATAGTTCCATTCCACATCGAGTATATTTTTTTACTTTTAACGGCGTATCAGTATCCAGAATACAGGGAATATCCTTTGTGTCCGCCTCGGCAAAAGGTTGCTCCAAAATCTTGCGCATATATCCTTTCCCCTGAAATTCTCGCAGGACAACAACCATGGATACTGCAATATAGTCATGCTCTTTTTTGAAAATCTTCGCATACTGTTCGTCTCCGCTTTGTGCCATAGCTATCAGTGCCTTAAGCGGTAACTCGCATAAAAGTCGCTTGATCATATGTAAGGTCGGACCCATTGAAGGTTTTGCCCTCTTACTCCAATAAGCAAGATATCCCTCTCCTATTTCCGATGTGGTATACAGAGTTCCTGCTCTGTAAAACCATTCCGTCATAATCTCAAAGCCTTTTATTGTTTGCTCTCTTGTGAGCATCGTAACAGTTCCGGCTTTTTCATCAGCAAATGCCTCACCGATTCTTCTGCCAATGTCTGCAATTTCTTTCCTTGATTTATTTTCCACTTTTATCATGGATATTCCTCCACCAATTCCGATTTCTCAGTTTCAAAAATTGGAATTGTCATATTTTACTGATCAATACCACGATTCCGGCTACCACAAGTGCCACAAGCATGTATACCACTGTAGCTGCTCCTCGTTTTATCAGTACTGTCTTCCATGACTTAACATAAGAAACATCTTCCATCCCTTCTATATGCCAGATTTTGCTGTGCCCTACCCATAATCTGTCAATCACAATCCCATCAAACCAGTTCATAATTACAAGAAAAAGACAGGATTGAAAATATGCTGTTTTAAAATCCGTAACATGATTCCAAATGGAAATAATCAGAATCAAAGCTACAAATATGATGACACAAAACGGAATCATAAACCACTTTGATTTTTTCATAACCGTTTCCTTATTGGCAATTCCGCGTTTTTCTGCTTCTTCTATATATTCTTTTGGATAAAAGTATAAGCAATTAAGCCCATCGTTCTTTACTGCACATTTTATCAGCATAACATACAATAAACAATACAATACGTTCTGTAACAACAATAACATGATTCATTCCTCCTACAATTCCGATTGAGATTTCACCTATTATTACCGCTAAATTGGTATAAAAATAAGGACTAAATTAGGCATAACCCCTTGATTTTACTGGGTTTCATCTAACTTGGTCCTATTATAACTCAAACACCACGCTGCCACTTGTAAACGGCCTGCGTTGATTCGAAGCCCATATACTCCGCAACATCAATCACCCTTAGGTTATTGTCCTTGCGGAGCTGATTGATTCGTTCTCCGGTAGCCTTAAGATCTAATACTGGATAATTCATATGAATGCCTCCTTGTGTAAATTCGTTCAGTACGTTACTTACTAATTACAACATCCTCTGCATACGCATCAGACACCGCTGTTTTTCTATGGATGTAAGGCTATTATTATCGATTGCTACGTTTTGTGTGGTGTTATAATACATCAATTTATTTTATTTGTAAAGATTTTTTATTTTCTTTAAGAATATCTTCAACCGCCTCTATTTCAGAAAGAATTAACTGAACTTCATATTCCAAATAAATATCTGTTGAGTATCTGTTTAACATGCTTTCCTTACAATATCCGTCTCTCTTATATGCTTATATAGACAGTTTTCTTCCTCGACACATATATCATACGATGGCTCGTCCTCCTGCTCTATGGTTCCATATGCGTCCACTATTTGAATCATGCCACACTTTTCATCGTCCCTGAATTTAAAAACTACCATATCGTTGCGTTTAAATTTTGGTATTCCGATAATCCTGAAACACCTCCATTATCAGTCTCCCTCTATCAATCTGAATGTCTTATAGTTTGTATCGTCCCGTGGGCTGCAGTATATCGCAAACTCGATATTTTTAAATGCATTCATATAATCTTTAATCACATTTTTTGCAGCATATGCAACGATATTTGCTTTATTCATAAAAGCACCACATCCAAATGCTCCAAGTATTACTGTATCGTTTCCTTCAGAAACGGCAACATCCAGTATGCGCCTTAATCTCTTCTCATGTATTTCAAGCATTTCCTTATCGCTGATTTTTGCTGCCTTTTTGCCATCGCCTGTATTATGTTTATTGCTTGGCATGGCTCTTAAATTCGGTGCTGCGCAAGTAATTACATTTACCTTATACCACTCATTCTCTGGCAATAAAGCCGGGTTATTTGTATCGCTTTTAAATACAGTTACCTCCGGTGTATAAATGATATCGTCGTTATGTAATGGATTTCTTGCCTGCTTATGAGGTGTATAAAATCCATCCCACATATCAGGTGAATTCAGACAGAAATAAAGATATGAACACCTGCACAGACACTCCTCCTGGGCTGTTGAACCTCTTACAACACCTCCGCCCGGATTTGAAGCAGATGCAAAATTGTGTACTGCTACCTTATTATCTCTATATGCCTTTGCAGCCTCAAACGTTCTCTTCTTTGAAACAATCACCTTTGCAGGCTCATCATATATATTTAGATTCGGTTTCTCCAAAGCATCTGTTTCCAATATTAGTTTCTGTCCACTTGCAGATGCCTTTAAGTCAGCATTAAGCTTTCCATTCGTTTTGCTTAATCTCTCTGTATCCTGAAATATTAATACATTTTCTTCTCTTCCCATAATGATTCTCCATTTCTTTAAAAAATGCCTGTGTTACCAGCATTTTCTATGCCATAGCTGTCTCTCCTTCCATTATACCTTACAATTCCGTCTACTGTTAATTTTATTTTCTTCATCCTGTTTTTTCAATAAACCTGTGGTTTACTTTTTTCATGTCAGTTCTTGCTGACATAATGATAATACACCAACTTCGAGAAACTATTTTCATGAGAAGTTTACACCTTATTTCAAGCAAAGTATTTCATACTTCAATGGACAGCAAAAAAGCCCTGTCCTTACGAACAGAGCCCTATGCATTATTTTGCACTTACAAGCCTTACTATCACATCAATTCCAGCCGCCCAAAAGAGTATCGCCCCCACGATATATACCTTTGTCTTCTGCTCGAAACCGAAATGATATCCTGTGTAAATGCCTGCCACTATACAGATGACAGTGAGCAGCGCCACCATTATCATAATGGTGAAAAGTCCGGTACCGAGGAATCCGAATGCTATTCCTGCGAGAACCGTATAAAATGCGGTGATTCCTGCTATCCTTAACACTCTTTTCATGTCAAGCTGTGCCTGACAGTGCTCCTCAATCCTTTCATTTCTTATAGCCTTTCCTATAAGCCTGATCCCCAGTCCTATCAGTATTCCGATAGAAATTATCTCTCCTAAAAGTGCTTCATCCTTCACCGAGTATTTTCCATTAAGAAAGCTTGACAGGAAATATCCGATGTACATTGCTAACAACTGGCAAACTGCAACTATGAAGCAAATGGCTGTAAGCTGTTTCTTATTTACTTTCTGGATCAGGGATCCCTGACATTCCATCGCAACGAAAATCTCCAGTGAGCTTCCCGCCACGATTAACAGATATTCTATCCAGCCCATTTTTGCCTCCCCTAATCTTTAAACATCCTTTAATTAATTATTTGTCGCTATCTGCCTTAGCATCTATTGAAGCTAATTTATATATGAACTTAACGCTGCCCGTCTGTCCATCAGCGATTGCTGAGTATGTCTGATATTCCTCACCTGCGTCTATTACTGCCTGAAGCTTGTCGGTGAATGGCTTTAAGTCGCCGTTGTATGCGTCGAGAATCTTGTTGATTCCCTCCTCATTGAACTGTACCATACCGTCTGCAAGTGTATGTGCACCCTCTGAAAGTGTCTTTGAGCCTGTTGTGAGCTGGTCAACACCTGAAACTATCTGATTTGTTCCATCTGCAAGCTGTGATGCTCCGCTATTGAGCTGTGCATTGTTTGCTACAAGTGTGTTTGAACCGTCTACAAGCTGCTTGATACCGCTTGTGAGAGTTGGCACTGAGTTATACAACGTCTGTGTTCCATCTGCAAGCGCCTTCATTCCTGTTACAAGACTGTATCCATTTGCCTGCTTTTGATTAATAGAGGCTGCTACAGTCGCTTTTGTCTGCTCTGCAGATGTTATAGTAGCCTGCTCAGCTCCTGAAACCGCTCCTGTATAAGCGGCTGTTGTTGCTGCCTGACTTGCTCCCAAATACGCTGCCGATCCTGCTGCTAAGCTTGCTCCTGTATAAGCTGCCTCTCCTGCCGCCTTGCTTGCTCCCAAATATGCTGCTGATCCTGCTGCTAAACTCGCTCCCGCATAGGCTGCTTCTCCTGCCGTCTGGCTTGCCGCTGTATATGCTGCTGTTCCTGCTGCTAAGCTTGCTCCTGTATAAGCTGCTTCTCCTGCTGTCTGGCTTGCTGCTGTATAAGCTGCTTCTCCTGCTGCAATCTTAGAAGCTTCCTTGGCTGTTGATGCTACACTTCCCGCTAACTGATTCATTATTGTATCAATTTGTTTATTGACAGCTGCATCAGCTGCTCCCTCTTTCTTTTCAACATATTGGTCATAAAAAGCCTTTGCTAAATCATAATTTGTGATTGCAGGATTATTTTCAGCCATCTTCTGTACAAACTGTGCTTTCACACCACTTTCAATTACCGGCTTAAGACTTGCTAATTGCTTCTTTGCTTCATTTGTTATATAGTCGGTTTTTCCGGATGTAAATTCTTGTTCAACAGCACTTGCTGCCTGATTCTTTATTTCATTTTCCTGTTGTTTTACTGTCTCAGTTGCTACTGATTTAATCTGCTCCTTCTGAACGTCTACTGCGTCCTGAGCCTGTTTCTTAATATCTTCTTTCTGAGCAGCTACTGTACTCTGTGCCTGTTTCTGTATGTCTGACTTTTGCGCATCTACCGCACTCTGTGCCTGTTTCTGTATGTCCGACTTTTGCGCATCTACCGCACTTTGTGCCTGCTTTTGAATGGCTGTTTTCTGTGATGCAACTGTTGTTTGCGCCTGTTTTTCTATTTCCGATTTTTGAGACGCCAATGTACTGTGTACCTGATCTAAAAGTGTCTGCTTTTCTGAATCAGTAAATTTTGTTGAAACAGTTGCATTAAGTAAAGCCACCCCATCATTAAGTGATTTCGCACTAGAATTTAATGTTGTTATACCATTAGACAAAGTAGGTACATTTGAATTCAGGGTATTCAGTCCACCACTTAATGTACTAACACCGTCAGTATATGTCTTAATTCCACTCTTCAGTGTGCCAACTCCTGATGCGAATGTGCCGAGCTTGCTCTGCAATGTTGAAAGTCCGTCAGCAAGTGTGTCAGTACCCTCTGCCAGTGTCTTTGAACCATCCTGAAGCTGTGTTGAGGCATCCTTTAAGTCATTTATCATGTCATCGAGGTCTGATGTGTCAATTCCGTCTGTGCTTACATAATCAGATGCGTTTACCACGAAGGTCATGGCTGCAGGCATTGAGAAATTCTCCACATCTGCTGTCATTTCCATGTATTCAGGGATATTTACATCGCCATCAAGATCTCCGTCCTTGATTCCGAGGCTGTCCTTTAAGCCCGGAAGTGCATAGCCAAGCACTACGCTTGATGAGTCGCTTACCTCAGCCTTGCCGTTTGTCACTTCGATGTTCTCGAAGCCATCACCGAGTACAAGTCCTGTTACTGCTGCAAATGGTACGGAAACTGTCTGCTTCTCACCGTTTACTGTCTCTGTATATGATGTGGTGTTTGTGTAGTCAAAACGGATTTTGACCTTTCCTGACTTTCCTGCAAGGTCCTCAGGTGAGATTTCTTTTCCATCGAGGTAGTATGTAACCTTCTGTGTTACAGGTGGTTCCTCTGTTGCTGTGCCCTGATAGTAAATGTCCTTGCCGCCGGCCTGCCATGTGAGCTTATCACCACTTTGTGTGAATTTTTCCTTGCCCTTTACGTTCTCGATATCTGAAAGGTTTGAAGCATCCTCCAAGGTATCCTTTTGGTCTTTATTTTTAAGGTGATCTACTACGATTGTTTTGTTTACGTTGCCGTTTGCATCTGAGATGAGGTATACGCTCTCGTCCTTGTCTGCATCGTTATCCTTTAATGATACGCTGTCCATGAGCTTATCTGCTATGTCATCAGCATCCTTGCTGCTTCCTGTTGTGCTATCTGCCTCGGCTGTGACTGCGGTGCTGTCCTTCTCGGCAAAAACTGCTGTTGCTCCGATTCCTGTACCTACAAGTGCTATTGTGAGGACTCCGGCTACAACACGGACAATATATTTACTTTTTAACTTTTCTTTCAATTCTGGTAATTTCATGTCTTATTCCTCCTGATTTTATTTTTGAGGTTATATTTTTATGTTATGAGGATCAAAAAGTATTTTATCCCTCATTTATGATTAATCAGATTACTAAGCTGTCAGGTTCTTGTTTTTAAAGCCTGCGCTTGTGGCACATATTACTTTGTCAAAAATCATAAACATTGACGGAAGTATAAATACTACTACAAACATACTGATGATTGCGCCTCGTGCAAGCAGTATACAGATAGAACTGATCATATCAATGTTTGAATAAAGTCCTACACCAAAGGTTGCGGCGAAGAAGCAGAGCGCACTGACAATAACTGAGTTTGTCGAATCCGCAAGTGCCTTTGTGATTGCCGGCTTTTTGTCCATTCCGGTGTATCTGTTCTTTCTGTACTTTGTGGTCATAAGTATCGCATAGTCAACCGTTGCACCAAGCTGTATGGTTCCGATTACGATGCTCGCAATAAACGGAAGCTTCGTTCCTGTAAATCCCGGAATTCCCATATTTACAAAAATTGCGAACTCGATGACCGCTACAAGTATGATTGGAAGCGATACCGATTTGAATACCACGAGAATGATAAGGAATATCAATACGATTGATACCGCACTTACACGCTTGAAGTCTGTATCTGTGATAGTGATAAGATCCTTTGTACAAGGTGCCTCACCGATAAGCATTGCGTCCTCGCTGTAATTCTTTACTATCTTTTTAATCTCTGTAATCTGGTTGTTTACCTCATCAGATGCTGTCGCATATTTTGATGAAACAAGCATCATCTGGTAATCACCGTTTTTAAATATCTCCTTTGCCTCATCCGGCACCATATCATCCGGTATTGTAGGTCCGAGTATTGAATCAAGCGATACTGCAAGCTTTACTCCATCGACCTTCTTGATATCATCTATCATGCTTATGCTGTCTGCCTTTGACATATTGCTCGGTGCGATGATGATATGTGTGGCACCCATAGCATACTCCTTGTCGAGTCTTTCATTGGCCTGCTTACTGTATGCACTGTCAGGCATGGTTCCTGCAAGGTCATAGTAGACCTGATCATGAGTGTATCCGTATATTGCCGGGATGAGCACTACGATGAAAATCACTGCAAGTATCTTATAATGATTTGTTACCCAGCTTGCAATCCTTGAAACATCCGGCATGAGAATCTTGTGCTTTGTCTTCTCGATTGCCTTATCACATGCAAGAATCAGTGCAGGGAGGATTGTTACACATCCGATAACTCCGAATACAACACCCTTTGCCATTACGATTCCCAGGTCAAGTCCAAGTGTAAAGCTCATGAAGCAGAGGGCTACGAAGCCTGCGATTGTTGTGATTGAGCTTCCTGTTACTGAGACAATTGTGTGGGAAATGGCATGTGCCATGGCTCGCTTCTTGTCTCCGTCATATCTGTCTATCTGCTCCTGATAGCTGTGCCACAGGAAAATCGAATAATCCATTGTTACGGCGAGCTGCAATACTGCTGTCAGTGCCAGTGTCAGGTATGAAATCTGTCCCTGTATAAAGTTTGTTCCCAGGTTATAGATAATAGCCATTCCTATGCTTAGGAGGAATAACATCGGAACAATTATTGAATCCATTGTAATTCCCATGACAAGCATTGAAAGCAATGCTGCTATGATGACATATATAGGAGCCTGCTGCATAACAAGTGTCTTTGTATCTGCGTTGACCGCTGCCATTCCTGCTACGAAGCAGTGGTTTTTCACCATCTTATCCATCTTGTTGACGGCTTCCATTGTCTCATCCGAACCCATTGTGTCACTGTAAGTGACGAGCATGAGCTGGCTGTTTGCATCCTTGTTGTTGAATGCGTCGTACACCTCATCTGGAATTGCCTCTCTTGGCAATGTGGAATCAGCGATTGTTCCGTACCAGATGACATCCTTAACACCCTCAAGGTCCTCAATGTCATCAGCCAGAGTCTCTATGTCCTGATCCTTCATATCCTCCAAGATCACAAATGACAACGCTCCGGTTCCAAACTCATCTACCATGATATCCTGGCCCTTCATAGTCTCTATCTGGCTTGGCAGATAAGAAAGGATATCAAAGTTGATTCTCGTGTTGATAAAGCTGATGCCCGACGGTATAAGCAGTGCAAATGCAACTATCAGTATCAGCACACGATGTTTTACGACTCCTTTTCCAAATTTAATCATTAGATTCACCACTCTTTCTTTTATTCGTATTGAAGTATAAAAAAAAAGACCGAATAAATAAATATTCAATCTCTTCGATTTGTCATGTGAGATATACAAATCCATCAATTTGTATATCCGATATGACACATATATTATATTGTATTTGATTTCTGACACTTTTTCACAGCATTTTCATATTTATATGAACGCATGTCTCTTTATGATTCTGCTTTATGAGCTTGCTTAAGCCGTCATTTTTCCATGGCAATTGTCCTCTACAGCTCACTTAGTATATCATCCATCGAACGCGTAATCAGATACATGTATGCCTCAGCCATCTCCTTCGGCTCGATGTCATCCATGCCCTGGGCTATCCAGCCCTCCGTGATAAAGCACAACGACTGCGCATAATATGTAGAAATCACCTCCGGTGTGAGCCAGCGGTATTTGGATTTCTTTCCTGTGCTCTTTTCGCTTATGATATTCATAAACATCTCGTAGACGCATTTCATGGCAATCTGATTAAACGTCACTGCACCCTCCAGCTTTAGTGCTTTCTTGTAAAAAACACTGTTTGCCGTGATATTATTGAGCATCAGCACAATCGCTTCAAAAATCATTCCGGCATTGAGCAGTGGCTTGATGGGCTCAAGCAGCTCGTTTTTGATAATCCACTCTATCAGCTCGTACTTGTCCTGAAAATGATTGTAAAACGTGGGGCGGATAACTCCGGCCTTGTCCGTTATCTCTTTAATTGTAATCTTATCGATTGGCTTTTTCGCTGAAAGCTCTATAAGGCTCTCAGCGAGCACCAGATCTATTGCATTCTTACCTTGCTGTGTCATTACTCATCAAACTCCATCGTGACAAAGTAGCCCTTCTCAGTCTCCCTCACATCCACGACATCGCCCTCGCGGCTTTTGAGCCTCTCGCTGACCACGTAGTTTCCCGACATGGCAATCGCATGCTCTATCGTATAATAATATGAAGTTGGAAGCTTGCTCTCTGTTACCTTCAGATGGTCACCGACCTTGGTAAGTCCGGGTCTCTCCATCTTAAACTCCATCCGACGCATTCTGTCGCCTTTCTGTTACTGCTTATTTGTCCTCTTTTCTGTCCTCGACAAACGTTGCCTCAAACTCCTTTTGCTTGTTGTAGGCGCTCTCCGCCTTTGTAGCACGGCTTGTAATCCAGATATTTGATACTCCGTTGAAAATCAGTATGATACCGACAACAACAGTAGCTGTCTTCATTACATCAAATGCATTTGTCACGCAGATTATTCCAAAAATCAGACTGATTATTGAAAAAATCAGGCCGACACTCCAGCCTCCATAACCGTATTTTCTGGCATCCACCGCCTCAATAATGCTCCTGATGCTGTGAAAAATGAGCACCAGACCGATGACTATAGGTATCAGGCTCACCACAACCTTTGGCTGTACCAGAAACCATATACCCACTGCCAAAACCACAAGCCCCAGCATCGCTGAAAAACCATTCGTAACTATATTCAAAAAATAGCTGCACATATAGACCACTCCGATGATGATAAGCACTACCGCAAGCACATTGGCCACAATCGTGAGCACCGAAGCCCTCCATATGATAAACACCAGTCCCAGCGCTATGCAAAGCACTGATGACAGTAGAAAATCAGCCTTTATTCTGCCTAAAAACTCCTTCATACACGACCTCCTTTATATATCCTGCCCTACATTACTTTTCTAATTCTGTTCCTCTGCACTGTTCTTAACCAGGTCAAGAACAGTCTGAAGCTCAGCACCCTCAACCGGTGCAGCTCCATATCCAAGACGCTTGTAATCCTCTGTAATCTCAGCCAGCTCAGTAGTTTTATCCCCCTTCGCATCAATTACAAAATATCTGCCCTGTGACGCAGCATCATCCCACACGAGATAAGCACGGATTGCGCAGTTTGGAGCCATATCTCTTGTCGGGAAATCAACTCTGGTGACATTAAGCGTATCGGAAATCTGCATAGACATAACAGAAAAATCCTCCTCCATATATGGATACATACGCTTCTGCTGATATGCCTCCTCGTACAGCTCATCTATTAGCTTTTCCTTCTCATCGGCTAGTTGGTCCATGAACTCTTTTCCGCCCTCAAACATCTTTGCCGGCAGGAAAATATGCTCATACTGCATACGCTCGAAGATGACATACTGCTCTGCTGTCATCTGTACAGTCTTGCCCTTTGTCGGTGATGTAGGATGCCCCTCTCTTCTGGCCTTTTCCACTGCCTCAATCTTTTCTACAAGAGGCTTTTTGAAAATCAGATTGTGAGTGAATGGGTTGAACGCGATACCATCAAGCTTTGACTCTTTATTTGCCACCATATTGATGACTGCAAGAAACGGCATATTTACAATGCATGGTGACGGATGATTCTTAGAAAGCTGTGCCTTTGAGGTATAAATCGGCATGAAAGCCTCTCCCTCACCGTTTTTAATAAATAGCGGAATCGGCTTATTGTTCTCTCCGACATTTGCAGGCACCAGAAATCTGCTCTTGGTGCATTTATCAATGAGCTTATTGAGTGTCTCAGCCTTTTTGTCGCTCGAATACTGTGTCATCAGCTCCTCAACCTCAGGGTTTTGCACCTCGAGAGTGAAAGCCGGATCATCCTTTAATTTATTTTTGATTTTATTTTTATCCATTTATACTGCTTCTCCTTATATTAAATGCCCGGATTTACATCCAGGCATTATTTTAACACATTTCTTTTATCAACTCAACAATCTTAGTGTCTCTTGCTATCCATTCTTTATCAAGAAAGGCGCTGTTGGCCTTTATTATCTCATCCGGCGTAGCCCATGACAGATGATACTCAAGCCTTATCTCGCTGTCTGTCATCTGTGCTGCCACATGCTCGTCCTTCACATCACAGAAATACACGTAGGTGTGACAGTAATATATCTTGTCAGCCTCAAATATATCGCGTCTCTTTTCTATGACCTTGCCACACTCCCTGATGCTTTCAGGCACGATAAGAAGTCCTGCCTCCTCGCGCACCTCCCGCGCCAGCGCCACCTCGTTGGTCTCGCCTGCATCGATGCCTCCGCCCAGTATCTTGTAGTAGCCCTCACCGGCCTGCTGCATGGCAAGGTTTCCATCCCGGATAATAACCGCGCGCACTGCGAAGCGCTCAAATACCTCCATATCATCGGAATAGTTGTGTTTGTCAAATGTATATAGCGTTCTCATGTTTGTCCTCCGTATATGGGCTGTAATCATTCATTAGTATACATGGAAAGTAGTTTTTATTCTACACCATTTGATAGCGAATTGGAATACTATTATCGTCCATTTACCTGCAAAGTAACACCACAGTCTCAAGTGTCGGAAATTTTTCCAAGGTAACAGTATGCTCATCAGACTGCTCTTTATCCAAAGAAATACCATCAACTCGAACTGCTTCCTTGCCATCTCTAAGAATCGGTACCGGAAATTGAAACTTGATATTCCTAATCCAATTACCATCTTCTCGTCTTTCTGGAAATATATCAATACGCTCAATAAATGCCTACATAAACTGTTTCTTTTCAGCATCAATCTGATTTTTCTTAAGTTCATATACCCGAGACTTCAAATCTGCGATTGCCTCTTCCACTTCATCTATTTTATCATATTGGGTATCTAATCGTCTCTGTAAATCTGAAATTTTTTATCGTAATGAATATCTGTAGCATCCAGATTATCCATACACGAGTATATATGTAACATCTTGTTTTCTTCTTCAATAATCTCACACTCCTATTTCGGTAATACTAATGCCGAATTTTTCAATAATCCTGCAATAACAGAGTTGTATTTGGCTATTCCGTAATCCTCAACGATGCTTGTTATTCTAGCCCCGGCATCCTTGGAAGAAGCACCACACAGAAAGACTCTCTCATCCGCCGTTCCATAGTCCAACACGATAAACCGATCATGGAATATGCCACCAGTCTTCTTCATTGACAGTTTTACAGTTGGATATTCCTTACGGAAATCCGTATATTCTATGTTGTGAAGTTTATTATTTCCAACATTATCGCTAAACAAAATAATACTTACGCCTACCGGAGAATTCTTAAGATGTACCAGCGTTCTTAAACCAATGTAATTATCAACCACATATATTGATGACTTTGCCTGCTTGTAAATAGACTCGTAAACCTCATCCGCACTACTGAATTTTGCATTAAACATAAGCCATTTTTCATCATCATCTGAAATAAAACTGTTCATCATATCCGCAAGTTCAGATTTCGTCACTACATCCTTCAAGCCTTCTGCAACATCAGAAATCTGTTTTTCAAGAGATATCATATCAGAATTGATTTTGCTGATTTCAATTCTGTTATTTGCAGTTTCCATGCTTAACTGAAGTAATTCTCTCTGACCGATTAAATCACGATTTTCTAATATGTAATCTTTCATTTTCTTAAAGGTTCTTATTA
>OGLN01001587.1_pt1 | contig 15716 bp, 17 predicted proteins | sample 1572641 | NCBI WGS metagenome assembly OGLN01 (sample SAMEA2581903, study PRJEB24529) | metagenome | biome: Human gut stool | place: China | collected 2011
TGATTCCCGATGTACCCAAGAAGTCAGACAGCCGTTATCAGAAACGGAAAAAACATAAACTATTCTGCAAGCGTGCAGGTATAGAACCGACAATAGGTCACTTAAAGTCAGATTACCGATTAGGCCGCAACTTTTATAAGGGTGTGACGGGAGATACTGTGAACGTTCTTCTGGCGGCTGCGGTCTATAACTTCAAAAGAGCCATGAAAGCTCTTTGTTGCATGTTTCAAAAAATTTGCGAGATACTGTGTCAGAACAACATCTCCCAAAAATGGGCTTTTTAAGGGACGACTAATTATGCGGCACGTGCCATTTGTCAATACTTTTAACATGCTCCTAAACGGCAGATAAATGCTGCAACATGGTGAAACAATGCCACTTTAGTCTATAAATACATGAAATTTTCGGCATTTGTAATGCAAGAATAAAAAATAATTTGTAACTTTGCAGCCCAAAGGCGATGCGTGTGGAAGAAGCACCCGGGGTGCTGCTGTAATTCCGTGCGCATGAAGTCATTTATTTTATTCATCAAAAAATGTGCAGTTTAGAGTCTTTTAAAATTGATTTGAAAGGTCTTAAGGAGGGCGAAACCATCTTTAAGTACGACCTCGACAATGCTTATTTTGAGGCTGTAGACGGTCCTGAGGTAAGGAGCGGAGCGGTAGAGGTGGAGCTGAGAGTTCAGCGCACGTCAGAGTATTTCGAGCTCAACTTCCACTCAGAAGGCACAGTCAATGTTCCGTGCGACATCTGTCTTGACGACATGGAGCAGCCCGTAAGCTCTGACAACAGGCTGACGGTTAAGTTTGGAGAAGAATATTCAGAAGACGACGACCTCATAACGGTAGAGCGCGACGAAGGCCGGCTCGACGTTTCATGGTTTATATACGAGTTCATAGCCCTCAGCATACCCATTAAGCATGTGCATGCACCTGGAAAATGCAACCCTGCGATGATAAAAGCTCTCGAAGAGCATTCAGCTGCCCGAAGCAGTGATGGCGATGAGGAGAAGCCCGTGGACCCGCGTTGGAGTGAATTAGAAAAATTAAAAACAATAATTAAAGATTAAAAGAAAATGGCACATCCTAAAAGAAGACAGTCAAAGACACGTACACTTAAAAGAAGAACTCATGACAAGGCTGTAGCTCCTACACTGGCAGTATGCCCTAACTGCGGCGCTTATCATATTTATCACACAGTTTGCCCGACATGCGGTTACTACAGAGGTAAGATCGCTATTGTAAAGGAAACAGCTGAATAATGGAGAAAATAAACGCAATAATCACAGGAATCGGCGGTTACGTTCCTGACTATGTCCTCAACAATGAGGAACTGTCAAGAATGGTAGACACCAACGATGAGTGGATTATGACGCGTGTCGGCATCAAGGAGCGCCGCATCCTCACCGAGGAAGGCCTCGGCACGTCATACATGGCGCGCAAGGCTGCAAAGCAGCTCCTTAAGAAAACGGGCGTCGACCCCGATACCATCGATGCTGTCATCGTTTCCACCTCGACAGCCGATTATGCTTTTCCGTCAACAGCATCTATCGTTATAGGCAAGCTGGGACTGAAAAACGCGTTTGCTTTCGACTTTTGGGCTGCTTGTTGCGGCTTCCTCTATTCGTTCGACGTGGCAACGTCGATGATACAGAGCGGACGCTACAAGAGGATAATAGTAATCGGAGCCGACAAGATGTCGTCAGTTGTCGACTATAAAGACCGCAGCACATGCCCTCTCTTCGGCGACGGTGCGGCAGCGGTTCTCGTAGAAGGCACAACTGAGCAGAACATCGGTGCGATGGACTCTTACTTCCGTGCCGACGGAAAGGGACTTCCCTTCCTCCATCTTAAGGCCGGCGGTTCGGTATGTCCTCCGTCACACTTCACGGTCGACCACCGTCTGCATTACCTCTATCAGGAGGGACGCACAGTGTTCCGCTATGCCGTTACAAGCATGAGCGACGACTGCGCACTTATAGCAGAGCGCAACAACCTCAACAAGGACAACATCCGCTTTGTGGTTCCTCATCAGGCCAACATCCGCATCATCGAGGCTGTGGCCAAGCGTCTTGAGCTGCCCATGGAGCAGGTTATGGTCAACATTGAGCACTTCGGTAACACCAGTGCGGCTACTATTCCGCTCGCAATCTGGGAGAACGAGCATCTGCTCAAGAAGGGCGACAACCTCATCATGACGGCATTCGGCGCCGGATTCGTTCACGGAGCTTCTTACTACAAGTGGGCTTACGACGGATCAGACTTTGTCGGAAAATAGACAGAAAGATAATATCAGATAAAAAGACGACGCATCTGCCCTTATATGGTAGGTGCGTTTCTTTTTTTGCCATGCCCGTGCGCGGCGTCATTCAGTGGCGTGCGCACGGGCATGGCTTGTCCATGTGAATGGATGTCGTGCGTGCCGTCAGTATTCTTTCATATTGAATGTTTTTGCTCCGAAGTTTCGTAAATATTGTTGCCGGTATGGTCCGAAAGGTTAACATAAGGTAAAAAGTGGCCTGCAGAGAGCAACATGTCGAAAAACTTCGTACATTTATGGCGTAAATCTTAACATTTATAGGCTATGAACAGAATATGGGAATCAGCAATCATTGCGGCAGGCATCGTTATATTGGGCCTCTGCATCAAATCGGGTTTCGACAATTTTACCAACAAAGACCGCAAGGTTACAGTGAAGGGACTTGCCGAGAAGGAGGTGGCGGCCGACAAGGTTACATGGCCGATACTTACAAAGGAGCTGGGCGACAACCTGCCGGAGCTATACATGCGCATAAACGCTACCACGGCCAAGGTGAAGAGCTTTCTGACGCAGAACGGCATCAAGGAGAGCGAAATCAGCGTCAACGCCCCTGTGGTGATCGACCTTAATGCCGACCAGTACAGCATGGCAAAGCGCAACTACCGTTACAACATAACGTCAACGGTTACCGTTACGTCGCGCAACGTGAAGCTCGTAAGAAGCATCATTGCACGTCAGGGCGAACTGCTTAAGCAGGGCGTGGCCGTTGTTGACGGCGGATATGGCAGCGGAGTGTCTTATGAGTATGTTTCGTTCCAGCAGATGAAGCCTAAGATGATGCAGGAGGCTATAAAGAACGCAGAACAGACGGCGGCACAGTTTGCCGAAAACAGCAACAGCAAACTCGACAAGATTATGACCGCCGACCAGGGACAGTTTTCTATAGAAGACCGCGACAGCAACACGCCTTACATAAAGAAGGTGCGTGTGGTTACCACGGTTACGTATTCGCTGAAGGATTAGCGCAGGCGATGTGCCGGTGTTTAAGTCATTAGGGCGTTGCAGTCAGATGCGTTGTGCATGCTGTGTATGTAATTTCACCGTATGGCTTAAACAGTGAAATCGTATGAGAAATGTGATTTTAATTTAGGTTCTTGTAGCCTAAAAAATTGAGTTGGTTTAAATAAACAAAAGACTTCGCCGGACATCTGCCTGCGAAGTCTTTTTTATTTCGTCAGAAGCTCGGCTCAGCTTTTCCGCGCTTCATTTTGTCAAAATAGAACACGTCTGCATGAAGTTCGTTTGCGTCGGCATGGTAAAAGTGGCCGATTCTTCCGTTTGCGCAGTTGTTGCCATAGTATATTTCTATTTCGATATATGGTGTCAGATTTCCGTTTTCTTCTATGCAGTACAATTTCCAGTCTCCTTTGGTCGTATCGTTTTTTAGTATTCGCCAATCAGTGTAGGTGTCTTTTCCGTTGATTTTTACAATTTCTCTTGTTGCAATCTTTGTTATATGTACGTTCTTTCTGTCTTTTCCGAGATAGATATATTCGTAAATTTTTCCTGTACTGTCAGACACCTCGTTATACCATTCGCCACAAGTAATGTCGAAATACTTTTCGTTAAGCTCTTTAGTTGCTTTGTTCGCTTCGGTTATGATGAGGTGTGGTTCTGCTCCATCGCATGAACAAAGGCTGATGGCCGCAATAAGAAAGATGAAAAAATTCTTGACCATAATAATATTTTTTAGTTTAATTTACTGTTGTTATAACGTGCCTTCCGTGACTTTATTGTGTTGTTTGCTGAAGGATTAGTGCAGGCGATGTGCCGGTATTTAAGTCATTAGGGCGTTGCAGTCAGATGCGTTGTGCATGCCGTGGATGTAATTTCGCCGTATGGCTTAAACAGTGAAATCGTATGAGAAATGTGATTTTAATTTAGGTTTTTGTAGCCTAAAAAATTGAGTTGGTTTAAATTAAACAAAAGACTTCGCCGGACATCAGCCTGCGAAGTCTTTTTTATTTCGTCAGAAGCTCGGCTCTGCTTTTCCGCGCTTCATTTTGTCAAAATAGAAGATATCCGTGTGAAGCTCGTTAGCATCGGCATAATAGAAATGGCCGAATCTTATGATTGCTCCGTTTTCATAGGCAATTTCAATAGCAATCCATTGTGTAAGTTCGCCGTCTCTGTCGGTGCAGCAAAGTTCCCAATTTCCTGTTGTTGTGTCATTCTGGAAAATCTCCCAGTTGCTGTATGTTTTAATGCCGTTTGTTTCTTCAATCTTTCTTGTTACGATTTTTGTTATGTGTACGTTCTTTCTGTCTTTTCCAAGCTTGATGTATTCATAAATTTTCATCAAACTGTCAGACTTCTCGTTATACCATTCGCCGCAAGTGATGTCGAAATACTTTTCGTTAAGCTCTTTGGTTGCTTTGTCGGCTTCGGTTACAATAAGATGCGCGTCAGGCGAATCGCATGAACAAAGGCCGATGGCCGCAATAAGAAAGATGAAAAAATTCTTGACCATAATAATATTTTTTAGTTTAATTTACTGTTGTTATAACGTGCCTTCCGTGACTTTATTGTGTTATCGAATATATTGGCATGCGGATAGCTTAACGTCCTGATAATGTGGTGATTAATGCAGGCTGCGGACGCTTTCTCCGGTTAGTGTATGGCGGCGTGTTCCAAGTGCCAGTTTAACATCTTTTATCTTGATTTCTTGCCACATGCAACCTGCTTAGTTGGTTGTGCTGAAAATTTTTCGTATATTTGCAGACTTAGATTATAATCTTTTATTCAAGCAAAATAAAAATACAGATGCACAAGGCAGGATTTGTAAACATTGTAGGTAATCCTAACGTGGGCAAGTCGACGCTGATGAATCAGCTCGTAGGCGAGCGCATAAGCATTGCCACATTCAAGGCGCAGACCACGCGCCACCGTATAATGGGCATCGTCAACACGGACGACATGCAGATTGTGTTCTCCGACACCCCGGGAGTGCTCAAGCCAAACTATAAGCTGCAGGAGTCGATGTTGGCTTTCTCTGAGTCGGCACTTAAAGACGCCGACGTGCTGCTTTATGTAACCGACGTGGTGGAGAACCCCGAAAAGAACATGGACTTCCTCGAGAAGGTGCGCAAGATGACTATTCCGGTGCTCCTGCTTATCAACAAGATTGACGAGAGCGACCAGCAGAAGCTCGGCGACCTGGTTGAGCTGTGGCATAAGCTGCTGCCCGAGGCTGAGATTCTGCCCATATCGGCAAAGAATAAGTTTGGCATCGACATGCTGTTGAAGCGCATTAAGGAGCTGCTGCCCGACTCTCCGCCTTATTTCGACAAAGACCAGCTCACCGACAAACCGGCACGTTTCTTTGTGAGCGAGATAATACGCGAGAAGATTCTGCTCTATTACGACAAGGAGATACCTTACTCTGTTGAAGTCAGCGTGCAGTCGTTCAAGGAAGACGAGCGCCACATACACATACGTGCGGTAATATATGTTGAGCGCGACTCGCAGAAAGGCATCATCATCGGACATCAGGGCGTGGCTCTGAAGAAGATGAGCACTGAGGCACGCAAGACTCTCGAGAAGTTCTTTGGCAAGAGCATCTACCTCGAGATGTTCGTCAAGGTTGACAAAGACTGGCGCAGCTCTAAGAAAGAGCTTGACAACTTTGGCTACAATCCGGAGTAATTCCTGATGCCTGTTTCGGGCTTTTGCGGCATGCACACATACGGCATTCCGCATGCTTTGAATAAACAGATAAAGAGTGAAGCTATAATAAATATAAACCAGAGGGAGATGTGTTGGCCTCCGTTTCGGCCGTCGTGCGGCAGGACTCAGCGTCCGTGCATGCGTATCAAGGATGAATCCCGGCAGGCTTGATCTCTCTAAAACAAATGACAAATGGCAAATTTAGTAGCAATAGTAGGACGCCCTAATGTAGGTAAGTCTACGCTTTTTAACCGACTCACAAAGTCGCGTCGTGCTATCGTCAGCGACACCGCCGGCACCACACGCGACCGTCAGTACGGCAAGTGCGAGTGGAACGGAAAGGAGTTTTCCGTTGTCGACACCGGAGGATGGGTGGTAAAGTCGGATGACATCTTTGAAGAAGAAATACGCAAGCAGGTGATTATAGCCACCGAAGAGGCCGACCTGGTGCTCTTCCTGGTTGACGTTACAACCGGTCTGACCGACTGGGACGAGGACGTGGCTGCCATCCTGCGTCGTACAAAGCTGCCGGTTATCGTGGTGGTCAATAAGGTTGACAACAACGACCTGCAGTATAGTGCTGCCGAGTTCTATAAGCTCGGACTTGGCGATCCGCAGTGCATAAGCAGCGCCACGGGCAGCGGCACGGGCGATTTGCTCGACCTTATGCTTACAAAGTTCAAGAGCGACAGCGGCGAACTGCTCGAAGACGGCATTCCTCGCTTTGCCGTTGTCGGCCGTCCTAACGCCGGCAAGAGCAGCATCATCAATGCCTTTATAGGTGAAGACCGCAACATCGTAACCGAGATAGCAGGCACTACGCGCGACAGTATCTATACGCGCTACGACAAGTTCGGCTTCGATTTCTACCTGGTTGACACTGCCGGAATACGCCGTAAGAACAAGGTTACTGAAGATCTTGAGTTCTACAGCGTGATGCGCTCTATCCGCGCCATCGAAAACTCGGACGTCTGCATACTTATGATCGACGCTACACGAGGCATCGAGGCACAGGACATGAACATCTTCCAGCTTATACAGAAGAACAACAAGTCGCTCGTGGTTGTGGTGAACAAGTGGGATTTGGTAGAGAACAAGGACCAGAAGGTCATCGACACCTTCGTTACTGCCATACGCAACCGCATGGCTCCGTTCACCGACTTCCCCATAATCTTTGCCTCGGCACTTACAAAGCAGCGCATATTCAAGGTGCTCGAAACAGCCAAGCAGGTTTATCTCAACCGCAAGGCCAAGATTGGAACCACCAAGCTCAACGAGGTTATGCTGCCGCTGATTGAGGCTTATCCGCCACCATCGATAAAGGGCAAGTATATCAAGATTAAGTATTGCTCGCAGTTGCCCAACACGCAGATACCTTCGTTCGTGTTCTACGCCAATCTGCCGCAATACATCAAGGAGCCTTACAGACGTTTCCTCGAGAACAAGATTCGCGAGAACTGGACTCTCACAGGCTCGCCGATAAACATCTTTATCAGGCAAAAATAACTTGTGGCGCGTTGGCCATGTTTTATAGATGCTAATATAATTAAATGAGAAAAATATTTTTCGTCATATTCACTTTTTGCGTTTTTATGTTCTTTGCGTGCAGCGAAGAACATAAAAACGATATCGCTGCAGCCAAGGCCGCAAAGGAGTATTACGACTCGCTGCTGGCCGGAAATTATGCATATTTTGTTCGCGGCATGTATCTTGCCGACACCATCCCTGACGGTTATCGCGAAGAGCTCGAGGCCAATGCCAAGATGTTTGTGGAACGTGTCAAAGAGGAGCATCACGGCATACGCGAAGTCAGGATAATGAACTGTGTCAACGACACAATCCATATTGAAAAGACAGAAAAGTCTGTCCATGCAGCCGAAGCTTTCCTAGTGTTCTGTTTTGGCGACAGCCTTAACGAGGAAGTTGTCGTACCAATGGTTTTCCATAAGAATCGTTGGCTTATGCGATAGGGCATTTTAGACGTTGTTTCGGCTAAGTCCTTGGCCCTGTCTGCGGGTTGTACGTTGTGCTGTCGGTTGCGGATGCAGCAGCTTGTCAAAAGTTGAACAACCGTCATGGTAATTAAATCATTTTGCGGTATGGAATTTAATATCAGTCAGTTTGTCCGCAGAAGAACAGTGGCCCTTGTATGCCTATTGTCCTTCGTCTTTCCGGTCTTTGCCCAAGAGCCTTTCGGCAGTTCTAAAGTCAACGACGGCGGCAATGACATTACTGATTCCGTGCCGTCAGCATTTCAGGATAAGCTTATGCTTGATGCCTATTCGCCTGAGTTTTCGGCGCCTTTGCCCGAAAGCCGTTTTACGAATAGCACATTCAGCAGGATGATGTCGTCGGTTCAGCCTCCCAAACCAAAGTTTCATGTTGACAGTATAGAGCGCATAATGCTTTACGGCATGCCCGAACCGAAGTTTACAGCATCGCCTTACGCTTACGACTTCAGACGCAGTGGTATCGTCACTTCATGGAAGAACGGCTATCTTATTGGTTCCGGCTCGCGTACCACCATGCCTGCCCTGATGTCTAACCAGAACGTGTCGTTCAGCGCGGTGCAGAATGTCGGCAACTTCACCTTTGCCGGAGGCGTTTCGGCCGACCGCTATTCTATGTGGCGCAACATGAACACCATGTTTGGCTTCAGGGGCTCTGTTACCTATAACTTCAACGAAAACGTCTCGGCCACCATATTCGGCCGTTACTATACCGGGCAGTCATACTACACGATGGGAGCCATGCCTTATATGGGTTCGAGCGGTTACGGAGGTTTCTTGAGCTTAATGGGCGAAACGTTCGGCATGGATGTGGGTGTTGAGCGATATTATGACTCGTTTGCCGGACGATGGGTTACGTCGCCGATAATAACGCCTAAGATAAAATTCAGCGAAAAGTTTACGCTTGAACTGCCTGTGGGCTGGCTGGTAAAAGAAGTGCTTGATGAGGCTGTGTTTAAGAACAACAAGAAGCAAGGGCCGATGATTATGCCTGAGTTTACGCCGATGCCCGGACCGATACCTTTCGGACCGCCGGAAATCAATTATCAAAGATAATAAGAAACGTTTGCGTACAGCAATATTACTGTTTGCGCATTCAGCAATATTGCCGGTATGTCCTGCTTGTTGAGGATAGTGCTATTCCACTATCCACCTTTCTATATTCCTAGTCTCGCGGCTGAAGTTTACGCCAATCTTGTACAGCTTTCTCGGGTCTGATGCAAACGGGGCAGCATATTGTTTCTCGTTGATTTGCTTTATGGCCTCTTCAGCAGTGCCTTCAAGCTTAAACTCCATGACGTAGATATATTCCTTTGTTTTTACCACCATGTCTATTCTTCCCTGCGACGTGTGGTATTCGGCTTCGGTATAAAAGCCCAGCAGGCTGAACATTATGTAGAGCACGTTCTGATAGTGAAGTTCCTGCTGACGTGCCAGTTCGTAGGGCGTGCCGGCCATGAAGCTTTGCAGGCGCGTCATAAAGTCGTCAATCTTTCCGGCTCTAACCTCCTTTACAAAGTTCATTATCTGAAAAGCCGACTCATGTTCGTTTATGTTGACATAGCTCGGCATGAGAAAGTTGATAAATCCGTGTTCAACTTCCTCGTTGGGAAATCCCAGTGTATATGTCTTAAACTCCTTGTCGTAGTCTTTTATTGTCAGATATCCGGTCTGGAAGAACATGGGCACGGGGTTGTTCTCCGTGTTCTCCATTCCGTTGAGCTCATAAGACGAAGCCTGCACGCCTTCTGTAAGATTGCTCAGACGATAGTCGTTCTGCTTCAGCATCTTTACGAGCAGGGTAGGGGTTCCTGTGGCAAACCAGTAGTTGTCGAGTTCCATCCTGTAGAATGTGTTCAGCAGGCTGAATGGATTGTACATGCCTTCGCCGTTTTCGGTGAAATGATATCCGTCATAAAGTTTTTTCAGCCGGTTGCAAGTTTCGTCGAACGATATGTTCATCTTTTCGGCCAGTTGCCTGATGTCAGGTTCAAAGTTGCCCTTCAGTTCCTTTTCGGTTATTCCGCATAATGCAGAATAATTGTCGTCCATTGTTATGTCGTTCAGGTTATTCAGGTCGCTGAATATGCTCACCCTGCTGAATCTGGTTACGCCTGTAAGAATGGCAAACTTGATATATCCGTCGCACGATTTCAGGTTGCCGTAGAATGCTTTAAGCGTGTTGCGGTATTCATCTTGCAGCTTTTCGTTTCCGATGGCCTGTATCAGTGGCTTGTCATATTCGTCTATGAGTATAGCCACGTTCTGTCCGGTCTGTTTTGCCGCATGCTCAATTATATATGCAAAACGCTCTTCAGGTGCTCTGTTTTGTTTCTCACATCCATACATCTTTTCCCATTTTTCAAGATGCTGGTTTAATATTGCTTTTAGAGATTCTATCCCATTATAGTTACGGCTGTTCAGATCTAGGTGCAGCACAGGTCTGACTGTCCATTCTTTTTCCAATATTTCAATGTCGAGTCCCTTGAACAGTTCGCGTTTTCCCTGGAAATAAGCCTCCAGAGTAGAAATCATCAGACTTTTTCCGAAGCGTCGCGGGCGGCCGAGAAAATAATATTTGCCTGTGCGTACAAGGCGGTGTATCAGTGCCGTCTTGTCTACATATATATACCCGTTGCGTCTCAGGTCTTCAAAGTTTTGTATGCCTATCGGATAAAGTCTTTCCATTTCTCTCTTCATTTTTGTTACGTCATGCGGCATCCGTCTGTAACGTGTAGCCTTCATGCCTTATGCAAAGATAGTGAAAGGCGAGTGAAAAGTCAAAAGAAAAACAATGTTTTTTGTTTTGACAATTCCGAGCCGCCTCCTATCTTATGTAAAGATAGTGAAAGGCGAGTGAAAAGTCAAAAGAAAACCGATGTTTTTTGTTTTGACAATTCCGAGCCGCCTCCTATATTCTTTGAATCATATGATGAAAAAGTATGATTTTTATAAATACCCGGTAAAAAGCATGTAAGTGTTTGCGGACTTTAATCAGATTTTGTGGAATTATATTTACAATGAGTTGAAAAGCGCCCGAAAATCGTAACTTTTTATCGGTTTTATGTTTTAGATGGTAATTTGCGCTGCATTTTAATGCCTGTTTATTAAGATGATCACAGTGTTTTAGTCTTAAACTGTTAGTGGCTTGTTTACGACTCGTAAATGGGCCACTTTTTATGCAAAAACGGCCCACTTTTTATCCGTAAACCATAGAGTAATTTTGTTTGTATTGCAAGGTTTCATTTTCAGATGGGCGAGGGCACGGCTGAATATCTCTATATGCATGGCTGCTGTATGTTGCCTTTGCGCCTGTCTGTCGTTGAGTGCCGGTTTCGTCTGTATGCTTGTTATAGCATGAATCATGCTTCCTGCCGAATAAAATAAGCGGACAAAGGCAAAACATTATTGCCTTTGTCCGCTTGTCAGGTTATTGCATGTTGCAGATGCAGACCGAATGTATGTAGATAACTTCCTGCTCCTCAATATTCTTACTTCACCTTAACCGTCGTTATGGGCTGATTCTTTGTAGCGTCGAGCAGTACGGCCTGATATTTCACCTTGTCGAATTTTATTGTCTTCAGGTCAAACTTCCTTATGGCGCTGTTGTGCATCGTGCGGTAGTATATCGCCAAGTTCTTCATGTCCGTGGCCGATGTCCACTGCGTTGCGCTTGGAATGTCAGCTGGAGTCTCGCCGTCGGCAAACTCAATGCCTACGGGTATGTCGAAGTTGTTGAGTATCTGGAAACACTGCAGCACGGTTTCTTCGGCAGTCTGTTTTTTCGGAGCCGTTGCCTGATAGAACGCCGCGCGCACAAAGCGTGAAGGCGGAGTTACGTCGCCCGGTATGCCTAAGAATCCGCTGCCGGCGCCAAACGACGTGAGGGCTGTGCCGTCTAATGTCTTTGCCTGTGCCGTGCCGGGATAGAGGTTTACGTAGTTGTTCAGATTGGTCATCTGCCATTCAAAGCCAGGCGAGTTGGTCAGCACGCCCAGTTTGTTTTCAAACACGTTCACCTTGCCTTCGGTTATCTCTATCACTATCTGACGGCCCGACGGCTCGGTTATGCGCCAGTGAACTGTTGAGGCTCTCGGGTCTATTGCCACCACATGAACATCTTTCATTCCTTCAATTACCTCGTCTACGGTGCTGAAGTTGCCCAGAATCCATGATACCAGCTGCAGGTCGGCTATGCTCGACTGGCGGTTAGCTTCGCTGTAAGCCTCATACTGTCCGTATCTCGGAAAGTAGAACAGACCGGCCGACAGTCCTTTTTCGTTAAGGCCTTCAGCCACAAATTCCTCCTGCTCAACGGCCAGACCTACATATCCGTATTTGGCTGTAAACTGTAGTCCGTTCTTCTGTCCGCCCGGTATATACGACTGCTGCGTATATCCTCTCGGCACGATTACATACTTGCTGTTAAGGTCGCTTCCGCCCCATTCGATAGTTCTTGCCGGGATGCTTGTTCCGTCGGCAGTCTTCAGTGTTATGCCTGTGCAGGCTTCTGCCTGCTGTGTGCTTGTTGCCATCAGGGCCGCTGCGGCCATTACGGCTAATAGTTTCATTCTCATAATCTCTTTGTTTTTTGTTGATTATTGTTTCTTTCAGGCAGCTGCCCGGCCCCTTTTTTTCTTATGCCGGCCTTTCTTTGTTTTTGCCGTAGGGGGCTCTTGTCTGCCATTATCCAAAGATACAGAATAGTTTTGACACCGCAATGCATAAGTCCGTTTATTTGTAAATTTAATGATTAAGGTCAAGTCTGTTCATCTTATTAAGGTGTGCTGTCACAGATGTTTTTATCTCATGTCGTCAGACGGTACAATAAAAAAACGGCATCCGCATGTGCGGATGCCGTCTCTGTTGATATTTCTGTTGTTTACATTTCCTTGTTAATCACGGCGTTGCGCATCTTTTTGAGCAGGTCGCTCGCAAATATGAAGTCGGTCAGCTTCTGGTTGCTCGAGCCCATAATGTCGGCGCTCACGCCCTGCCATTCCTTGTGTCCTTCGTATATGAAGATGATGTTCTCGCCTATGCCCATCACCGAGTTCATGTCGTGAGTGTTTATAATCGTGGTGATGTTAAACTCGTGCGTGATGCTGTGCAGCAGTTCGTCAATCACGAGCGACGTCTTCGGGTCGAGTCCTGAGTTAGGCTCGTCGCAGAACAGATATTTAGGATTAAGCGCTATGGCTCTGGCTATTGCCACACGCTTCTGCATACCGCCCGAGAGTTCGCCCGGAAACTTTGATCCGGCATCCTTCAGATTTACGCGGTCGAGACATGTCTTGGCGCGCTGTATGCGCTCGCGGAGGTTCATGTTCGAGAACATGTCGAGCGGGAACATCACGTTCTCGAGCACCGTCATCGAGTCGAACAGCGCCGCGCTTTGGAAAATCATGCCCATCTCCCTGCGCAGCATTATCTTCTCCTTTTTGTCCATGGCCATGAAGTTGCGTCCGTCGTAGAGCACGTCGCCGCTTGTAGGCTCGAGCAGTCCCACGAGATTCTTCACGAGCACGGTCTTTCCCGAGCCGCTTTGTCCGATTATCAGGTTTGTCTTTCCGCTGTCAAAAACGGTGCTGATGTCTTTCAGCACTTCTTTCTCACCGAAGGATTTGCAGAGGTTCTTAACTTCAATCATGGCCTATGAAAGTATTTGAGTTAAAAATACGTCGGAGAACAGCACCAGCACGCTGCTTGTAACCACGGCGTTGGTGCTCGACTTGCCCACCTCGACCGAGCCTCCCTCAACGGTGTAGCCGTAATAAGACGACACGCTCGTGATGATGAACGCGAAGAAGAGGCTCTTGATGATGCTCATATACATAAACCACGGGTTGAAGTCGTGCTGCAAGCCTATAGTAAGGTCTTCCGCGCTTATCACGTGTCCCAGATACGAGGTGGCGTAGGCGCCGATGATGCCTGATGCCGTGCTGAATATAACCAGGAACGGCATGATGGTTATCATGCCCATGATTTTCGGCAGGATGAGGAAGTTGGCCGAGTTGACGCCCATGATGTCAAGCGCGTCTATCTGCTGCGTCACTCTCATCGTGCCTATCTCCGAGGCAATGTTAGAGCCCACCTTTCCGGCAAGGATAAGACACATTATTGACGATGAAAACTCGAGCAGCATGATTTCGCGCGTTACGTATCCCGTAACGAAGCGCGGCATCCACGGGCTCTGTATGTTCAGCTTTATCTGTATGCAGATTACTGCGCCGATAAAAAACGATATCAGCAGCACAATGCCTATCGAGTTTACGCCCAGCGATGACATTTCCTTCAGATACTGCTTCATGAACATGCGCATGCGTTCAGGCCGCGAGAAGGCACGGCCCATAAGTATCAGGTATTTACCGAAACTTGTTAGATATTTGTCTATCAGCATTGTCTTAAAAAGTCTGTTATATAATTTCTCTTGGCGTGAAACCGCTACAAAAGTAACCAAAAATTGATAAAAAACTGCAACAAGTTCAAGAGTTTTTCGATTCTGTAGATATTATTAGATACAATTTTACTACTTTTGCATAAATAAACATTGTTACAGTCTTAAATGAACGGAGAAAAAGATTTGAATGCGGGCATGCAGCAGGGCGAAGGCATGGTGCTGCGTGCCGAGGGACTGGTGAAGCGCTACGGAAAGCGCACCGTTGTTAACGACGTTTCGATCAACGTGAAGCAGGGCGAGATTGTCGGACTGCTCGGACCTAACGGTGCCGGCAAGACAACGTCGTTCTATATGACCACAGGTCTTATCGTGCCCAACGCGGGCCATATATATCTGGGAGACAAGGAGATAACCGACTTTCCTGTATACAAGCGCGCAAGGGCGGGCATTGGCTATCTGCCGCAGGAGGCAAGCGTGTTCCGCAAGCTGAGCGTTGAAGACAACATCATGGCTGTGCTCGAGATGACGGGACTGAAGCGTGCCGAGCGCGAGGAAAAACTGGAGAGCCTCATACGCGAGTTCCGCCTGAACAAGGTGCGCAAGAACAAGGGTGACCAGCTTTCGGGAGGTGAGCGCCGCCGTACAGAGATTGCGCGCTGTCTGGCCATCGACCCTAAATTTATCATGCTCGACGAGCCCTTTGCCGGCGTAGACCCTATTGCCGTTGAGGACATTCAGCACATCGTGTGGCAGCTTAAATACCGCAACATCGGCATCCTTATAACCGACCACAACGTGCAGGAGACTCTTAGCATCACCGACCGTGCATATCTGCTGTTCGAGGGCCGCATATTGTTCCGCGGTACGCCTGAACAGCTTGCTGAGAATAAGATTGTAAGGGAGAAATACCTCAGTAACAGCTTCGTTCTCCGAAAGAAAGACTTCCAGCTTATCGATGAGGAGAAAAAAGCACGCGAGGCAGAGGAAAACGGTTAATTAATTCATAATTCATAATTCACAATTCATAATTGGGTTGATTATTTTCAAAAAAACAAAACGGCATATCCGCCAACCAATTATGAATTGTGAATTATGAATTAAAAAAATTATTTATTGAAATAATACAGGAATGTCGCAATGCCGGTCAGGGCTTTCTTGGGCGAATCCTTTATCTCAATACTGAACTTTATTTCGGCTTTTACCGTTCCGCGCAGGTTCTCAATGCTGTGCAGGTCGGCCACGAGGCGTATTGATTCGCCTGACTTTACAGCCTGTCCGAACTTCATCTTGTCCATGCCGTAGTTCACCATCATCTTCAGGTT
>OGLN01001597.1_pt1 | contig 15631 bp, 10 predicted proteins | sample 1572641 | NCBI WGS metagenome assembly OGLN01 (sample SAMEA2581903, study PRJEB24529) | metagenome | biome: Human gut stool | place: China | collected 2011
GGTGAATAAATAATGTTTTCGATCGTAAAGAATTATAAAATTTTCTTTTCCATCACCATTATTTTTCTGTTGATCGGCTTTGGTTCTATTGTTACCCGTGGTTTCAATCTTGGAATTGATTTTACAGGCGGCAGTATTGTTGATTTGACTTTTGAAAATCCAGTCAATGTGGCACAGGTTCGGGATGTCCTGAAAGAACATGATATGGGCAATAGTATCATCCAACTGGAAAACAGTGATGGCAAAACTGAAGCCAACAGTGTATTGATTCGTACTGGTGTTGTGGAGGATACTGAATTAAGAGCTACGATGAATGATCTGCAAAGCAAGCTTGGAAATTATCAGATACAGCGTGTTGAGCAGGTTGGCGCTACAATCGGTTCAGAACTGGTACAGCAGGCGGCTATGGCAATAGTTCTTTCCTGGGTATTGATGATTGCTTATATTACCTTTAGGTTTGAGTTTAAATTTGCAATAGCGGCAATTATAGCACTTATTATTGATGTTTTGGTAGTATTGAGTTATTTCTCATTGTTCCAAATGGAAATGGATTCTTCGTTTGTTGCAGCACTGCTGACGGTAGTCGGTTATTCTGTTAACGGTACGATCGTTATTTTTGACCGTATTCGTGAAAATCTGAAAATACATCGACGCAGTGAAAGCCTGGGCGAGATGGTCGATAACAGCATTTGGCAGTGTATGACAAGGACAATTTATACTGTGGCAACATCATTGTTTGCTATAGTGTCAATCTTCCTTTTTGGCGGAGAGACTATACATAATTTTTCTTTCGCTATGCTGGTAGGTTTTGCTAGTGGTGCCTATACTTCGATTTTTCTGGCTGGTCCGATGTGGATGTTCTTGAAAAATAAGAAAATTGGCATTTGATGAGTAAATAAAATCCCCTGTGCTTTGCACAGGGGATTTTTCATTTATCTGTGAATAGTATTGTACTGATACAAAAATGAGATCTTTTTTCATAAAAATGCTTGATAGTACCCAGAAATAGATTTCGTTTTTTTGAAGCGTCTATTTAAATAGAGCGAAATAACCGTTGATAAAAATTCCAAGAACGATCAGAGGCAAAATATAAGTGACATAAAACCGCATCCATTTAGGAAATTTAAGACCGTTGCCGGTATCAGCTTCTTTGATAAAATTGTTCCAGCCCCAGCCATAACGCTGTGTGCAAAATAGCAGATAAACGAGGCTGCCTAATGGCAGTAGATTGTTGCTGATAAAGAAATCTTCTAAATCAAGGATACAGCTTCCAGGACCTAACGGCTGGATATGGCTCCAGACATTGAAACCAAGTATACAGGGCATAGAAAGCATTGTTATCAGCACTATATTGATATAAATAGTTTTACTGCGGCTCCAGCCAGTAAGATCGCGGATGCAGGCAGTTATATTTTCAAAGACTGCAATAACAGTAGAATAAGAGGCAAATATCATGAAGAGGAAGAATAATGCTCCCCAAAATTGACCCCATGGCATTGCGTTAAAAACGTTAGGTAAAGTTACAAAAAGGAGGTTAGGTCCGCTGTCCGGATTAACACCAAAACTAAAGCAGGCTGGAAAAATGATCAAGCCTGAAATAAGTGCTACGGCTGTATCCAAAATAGTGATAAATACTGCCTCGCCTGTTAGAGAACGTTCTTTGGCAATATAGCTTCCGAAGATAGCCAGAGCACCTATACCAAGGCTGAGTGTAAAGAAAGCCTGTCCCATAGCGGCGAAAATAACTTCGGAAACACCTTTTTCAAAGACTTTATTGAAATCAGGATAGAGGTAATATTTAAGACCAGCTTCCGCTCCTGGTAAGAACATGGAGTTTGCAGCTAAGGCTAACATGAGGATGAGCAGGCATAACATCATTGTTTTTGTGATTTTTTCTACACCGGCCTGTAAACCTAAAAGACAAACACCAAAACAAACCAGGACTGTCAGGACCATATTGAAAGTCATAGTCAGCGGATCACCAAGCAGGCCACCAAAAAGAGCGCCTACACCCTTAGCATCAAGCCCTGCGAAGTCACCAACAGCCATTTTATAAAAATAATACAGCATCCAACCAGCAACTGTTGTGTAGAACATCATCAGGATATAGTTGCCGGCAATAGCTCCGTATTTATAAAGGTGCCATTTAGTTCCTTTGGGTTCTAAAACATCAAATGAAAGTGCAGCGCTACGGCAGCTGGCACGGCCTACTGAAAATTCTGCTACCATGATAGGCAATCCTAGAATGAGCAGGAAAAATAGATAGATAAGTACGAAAGAGGCGCCTCCGTACATGCCTGTAATAAATGGAAAACGCCATACGTTACCAAGGCCGATAGCACAGCCAGCAGAAATAAGGATAAAGCCAAGTCGGGATGAGAAATTTTCACGTTCCATAGTAATAAAAGTCCTTTCACTCTGCATACACAGCATATGATAAAATAATAATTATAGTAAAAACAATTATACAAAAGAATCTGATTTTTGTAAATTGTTTGTGAACTTAGAATGAAATGAAAGTAAAAAGCATCTTGAATTTTCAAGATGCTTTTTTTGTAGAGGTAGTTCTTTTTCCTGTTAATAATAAACCTAACCAAGGAAGTTTACCTCCTAATTTAGTTATGATAATACTTGAGAGTACAGATAAAGTGACAAGAAGACAGTAGATCAAAAGAATTTTTTTGCTGGTCATAACAATTCCGCCAACGTGACAAAGCCTGCTGATGATATCCATCCAAAAGGGATGGATGAGATAAACAATAAGCGAGTTTACTGATAAGAGATGAATAAACTTTCTGATAGGATTCGAAAGACTTGTTTTGGCAAAGACTGCACAGAAAAAAATCAGAGAACCTATTGTGTAAAGGAACCCCTGCAGACTTAATTGCTGAAGAGTGTTTACCAGAATGATCAGACTGGAATTATGATAAAAATAATAATAGTAATAACTGCCCCCGATAAACAAGAGCGTAAAGATGTAGAAGACACTTACTTTTGTGAAATGTCTGATAATAAATTTTATAAAAGTATTATAATAAACTGCTGCCAGGCCACCTGACATAAAAATAAATAAATAATGCAGAGGCAGGTAATTTAGACGATAGTTAAAAAGGTTTTGTAAAAATACTGGTAAGTCAGTACTTTTAAGATTGGGATGACAGGTCCAGTAGTTGAAGACGATCTGCAGTAAGAACAGCAGTATAAAACCAAGTTTAAGACTGCTGTTTTGGAAAAAAGAAAATAATTTATGCCATAAGAGGAAAATGAGTATGGAAAGTAAAATAAAACCATAGCAGTATGACCATAAAATATAAGTGGTAGCAGGATAAACCATAAAAGAGCAGGAAAAGGATATTTGCTGGCTGCCAGTTTATACATCCTGGCATAACAGCAGAAAAGTAAAGCAGATAAAACAGTGACCAGATAACATAGGGAAGTCCGACACTTTGCAGCCGTTTTTTTAAAAAAGGCAGATAAGCTATAGTAGTTTCTGGTCGGTATTGGCAGAATAAACCATAACCGGAGATAAAAAAGAACGCGGGAACACTATAGCGTGAAAGTATTTCCAGCAGCATATATAAGAAACTATTGGGATAAGGTGCTTCTAGGACAAAAGAACCAACGTGGATACCGATGACTCCAAGCATACAGATACCGCGCAGGTCGTCAATTATTTGATTGCGTTCCGGCATAAGATACTCCTTTTGAAAGTAGATTTATTGATTTATATATTATACTCTAAGCCTGCAGGGATGGCAAAGGAAAGTATGAACAAATAAAAAAACAGACTCGTAAGAGTCTGTTTTTAGGAGGTTATAAAACAATGTTTAAGGATTAACTGTTGCGCGGTAAACCTGTTTGCCATCTTTAAATCCAACTATAACAGCACTTTTTACTGCATCGTGGGAAGCGTCTAAAGAGGTTTTGCCTGTTACTGCCTGAAAATCTTTGGTAGCAGCTAATGCTTCTGCTACTTTTGCTGATTCATAGACACCTGCGCGTTTGATGCTGTCGGCTAAAAGCATGGCTCCATCATAGCCAAGCACTGCGGGCGCGTCAGGTTTTTGCTTATAAGTTTTAGCATAAGTATTTACGAAAGCTTTGGAAGCTTCATTGGTAGAATCCGGGCTGTAATGGTTTGTGAAATAGGTATTGTTAAGAGATGATGCACCTGCTATTTCGACTAATTTAGGACTATCCCAGCCGTCACCGCCGATAATAGGAACTGTAATACCTAGTTCACGGGCTTGCTTGCATATTTTACCTACTTCTTCATAATAACCAGGTACATAAATTACTTCAGGCTTTGCCGCAGCTATTTTTGTCAAAACAGCTTTAAAGTCCGAATCTTTTTGCAGATATGATTCTTCAATGACAACTGTACCGCCTTTTTCTGTATAAGCTTTTTTGAAAAATTCAGCCAGACCTTTGGCATAGTCACTGCTGTTATCAATGTAAACAGCAGCTTTTTGGAGCTTCAGTTCATTTAAAATAAAATTAGCACCGACAGTACCCTGAAACGGATCGATGAAGCAAACTCTGAAGGTATTTGGTTTTACCTTACCTGTTTTTTCATCTAAGGTTACTTTTGGATTAGTGGCTCCAACTGCAAGAAAAGGAACCTTAGCGGCTTCACTTACGTTAGAGGCAGCTATGGCACTGGAACTGGCAAATAATCCCATAACAACGGGAGCTTTATCCTGATTGACCAGTTTACTCATTGCATTAGCAGCTTCTGCAGGTTCAGATTTATTATCGGCAACGACCAGTTCAATTTTTTTGCCAAGCAGACCACCGGTATCATTTAGCTGCTGTACGGCAAGTTTGATTCCATTTGTAATGGATGTTCCGTAAGTAGCGTTATTACCTGTCAGCTCAGCAACAACGCCTATTTTAATAGTGTCTGCTTTCTTGTCGCTGCCTGTACTGCAGCCGCTGACTAAAACTGACATGGTTATAAGGGCACCGCCTATGGCCAGAGCCAGTTTTTTCTTAGTAAATTTCATGATAAATCCCCCTCATAAATAAATTAATAATTACGAAGAACAACAAGGTATTGTACTGGAGAGAAAAAGTCGAATTAAAAGCTTTGACTTCTCGAAGCAGCAGTACTGGAAAACAGTACGATAAAAGTACCTTGATACTATTCGATGAGATAATTGTACTTTGCAAAAAAGCAAAAAGCAAGAAAAACTTGATAAAGCATAAAAAATGAAGAAAAGTGTAAACAAAGGTATAGTTTCCATATCAGAATAGTATAATGAATTACCAGATTTACGGCAGGATTTAAATATTTAACAGCGAATTAAGATTTATAAAACAATATATATTCAAAGATGAAAGCAATATTTTAACAAGGGTGTGGAAGGTATGCAGTTAACAACAGTACAACTTGTGAGTATAGTTATAACACTGGTTTTAACGATTTTGCCAGGTATATATGCCGGTCGTAAAATAAAATCTGCTGATGACTATGCCTTAGGTGGACGCAGTGCCGGGATTGGTATGGTCGCAGGCAGTATTATAGGAACTATTGTTGGCGGTGCTGCTACCATAGGCACAGCACAGTTAGGCTTTCAGCTGGGACTAACCGCTTGGTGGTTTACTTTAGGATCTGGCATTGGGTTTATCATCATGGGACTGTTTTATGCCCGTCCGCTGCGTAATAGCGGTCTGATGACGATTTCTGAGTTTTTAGTTGTAAACTTCGGGAAGAAAGCTGGTCCGATAGCGAGTTTATCGGCTACGGCAGGTATATTTTTCAGTATTGTTGCAAGCATGCTTACGTCAATACATTTAATAGTGGGCCTTTTTCATGTAAGCCTGGTGGCTGCTGCGTCAATAATAATTGTTATTGTTGCGGCACTGGTTTTTTTTGGCGGTATCAACAGTTCTGGAATGGCTGGTATTTTTAAAATATTACTGGTTTTTGCAACTGTTTTTGTAGGAGGCATTCTTTCTTATAATGATTTGGGAGGATTGACGGGAATTCGTGAAAGTTTTCCTGCGTTTCCATGGCTCAGTCTTTTTGGTAAGGGCATTGAAGACAGTCTTTTTAGTTTATTTTCTATGGTGATTGGGGTTATTTCTACACAGACCTATGTACAGGCTCTGTTTTCGGCCAAGGATAGTGCAACGGCAGCAGCAGGCTGTGTCACAGCTGCATTGATTGTTATTCCTGTCGGGTTACCGTCAGTGATGATAGGTATGTATATGAATGCGATGCATCCGGAGATTAACGCTATTGATGCACTGCCGTTTTATCTATGTATATATTTGCCTGAATGGCTGGGGGGCATTGGTATTGCAGCATTGCTGCTGTCTTCGCTTGGTTCTATTTCTGGTCTTGCATTAGGAATTGGGACGATGATTTCACGAGATATTTTTAATGATTTATTCGGTCTTCGCGATGTAAAAAGATTATTGTGGATTAGTAGATTTTCAGTGCTGGCAGTTACATTTGGCGCAGTAATATTCGTTTTTCATTATCTTGATTCACTGGTTTTGCATTGGAATTATTTGTCAATGGCATTGCGGGGGGCAGGAATATTTTTACCATTGACATTTATTGTGTTTTTTAAAGGCTTAGTGCCAAAAGAGGCTGGCTTTGCCGCAATGATTGCTGGTATAATGGTAGCCTGCCTTTGGCCGTTTATTTTCCCGGATTCGGCAAATGCCTTATTCCCAAGCTTGGCTTTTAATTTGTTGTTTTTAGTACCGGGAGTATTATGGAGTTTATATAAAAATAAAGATAGGAGAGTTTGATGTTCAGCATCACTTTGCCGCTATTGGCAGGTGATGCTTTTGCTTGAGTAGCAGTGCATCCTTAAAGCAACTGGTGTTTGCCTATATCTGTTGTGGTATAATATATGGTATAAATTTAATAAAAAAATCGATGCTTTTTCGGAAGGAGGACTGTTGTGAGCGTAAATTTTACACATCTGCATGTCCATACTCAATACAGCCTGCTTGACGGTGCCGCAAAAATAAGTGATCTGGTTGCTTATGCTAAAGAAATCGGAATGAAGAGCCTGGCGATAACAGATCATGGTGTAATGTATGGTGTCGTTGATTTTTATCAGGAGGCAATGAAGCAGGGAATCAAGCCTGTTATAGGCTGTGAAGTATATTTGACAAATGGATCACGATTTGAAAAAACTAACCGTGATGGGATGTACCATTTGATTTTACTGGCAGAGAATGACGAAGGTTATCACAATCTGATGAAGCTGGTTTCACTTGGACATTTAGAAGGGTTTTACTATAAACCTAGAATTGATAAAGATATTCTAAGACAATACAGTAAAGGTATTATCTGCATGAGCGCATGCATTGCCGGTGAGATTCCTGTGCAAATACTGCGAGGCAATTTAGAAGGAGCTGAAAACAGTTTAAAGGATTATCTGGACATTTTCGGGAAAGACAATTTTTTTCTGGAAATTCAGGATCATGACCTTGAAGAAGAACATACTGTTAATACTGAACTGAAACGCCTGGCAAAAAAATATGATCTTGGTTTAGTGGCTACTAATGATTCTCATTATGTGAAGCGCGAAGATGCAGATGCACAGGATGTATTGCTGTGTATTCAGACAACAAGTACTGTAGATGATCCTAAAAGAATGAAATTTCCTAATGATCAATTTTATTTAAAAAGTGAAGCTGAGATGCGCGAAAAGTTCGGTGATTGTCCTGAAGCTTTAGAAAATACAGCGAAGATAGCAGAGCGCTGCAACGTGGAATTGAGTTTTGGTCATTTATTGCTGCCGGAATTCCCTATTCCAAATGGATTATCGGCAGAGGAATATTTGCGTAAGCTGTGTTTAGATGGGATGCCGGGGAGGTATCCTGAGCCGACGCAGCAGGTTTTAGATAGGCTGGAATATGAATTAGGTATTATCAATAAAATGGGCTATGACTGTTACTTTCTGATTGTTTGGGATTTTATAAGTTACAGCCGCAGAAATGACATACCTGTAGGACCTGGCCGCGGAAGTGCGGCAGGCAGTATTGTCGCTTATCTTTTAGGGATTACTAATATTGATCCGCTGAAATATGATTTGCTGTTTGAACGTTTCTTAAATCCTGAACGTGTAAGTATGCCTGATATAGATACAGATTTCTGTTATGAAAAAAGGCAGCAGGTTCTGGATTACATTATTAATCGTTATGGACAGGAGAAGGTTGCCCAGATCATAACTTTTGGTACCTTACAGGCTCGCGCGGCGGTTCGTGATGTTGGCAGAGCGTTGGAAATGCCTTACAGCATGGTGGATAATGTAGCAAAACTTATTCCGCGTGATTTGGGTATTACATTAGAGAGAGCGCTGGAGGCCAGTAATGAGCTGAGAAGTTTATATGAAAACGATGCGAACATCAAACGCCTGATTGATCTTGCTCAAAGCGTGGAAGGCATGCCGCGTAATTCAGGTACTCATGCGGCGGGAGTTGTTATTGCCCCGGATGATTTGAAAAAGTATGTGCCGCTGCAGTTGTCGAATGAAAATTTTATTACAACTGAATATGATAAAGATAAGATTGAAAGTCTCGGACTTTTAAAGATGGATCTTTTAGGGCTGCGTACTTTGACAGTAATTGGTGATGCAATCAAGTTTATTTATGAAACTACTGGTGATAAACTTGATATTGATAAAATTCCTCTTGATGATGAAGCAACGTGCAGCATGCTGAGAAAGGGCGATACTCAAGGGGCATTTCAGCTTGAATCAGGCGGAATGACGAAACTGGTTATGGATTTGGGACCGGAAAGTTTTGAAGATCTTATTCCTTTAGTTGCATTGTATCGTCCTGGACCATTAGGAACGGGAATGGTAGAAGATTTTATTGCAGGACGTCATGGTGAAAAAACTGCAGAGATGCTGCATCCTTTATTGGAACCGGTTTTAAAAGATACTTTTGGCGTTATTCTTTATCAGGAACAGGTTATGCAGATCACTTCCGTTCTGGCAGGCTTCAGCCTCGGGCAGGCAGATATTCTGCGGCGGGCTATGGGCAAGAAAAAGGCTAAGGAACTGGATTCTATGCGTGAAGCCTTTATTGATGGAGCTCAACAAAAACATGGTATCAGCCCGCAGCTGAGCAGTGAAATTTTTGCTCTCCTACAGCATTTTGCCGGTTATGGGTTCAATAAATCGCACTCTGCCGCGTACGCATTAGTTGCTTATCAGACTGCTTATCTTAAAGCACACTGGCCTGCAGAATTTATGGCAGCTTTTTTGACCAGTGTCATCAGTGACAGCGAAAAGCTGAGCTGGTATATAAGTGTGTGCCGCAGTATGGGGCTGAAGATTTTACCGCCGGATGTTAATGAAAGTGGCCGAAGCTTTTCTGTAAATAAAGACAGGGTTATCCGTTTTGGTTTAGCAGGTGTGAAAAATGTAGGTGAAAATGCGATCGGCAGCATTTTACAGGCACGTAAAGAGGGACCTTTTAAATCTTTGATGGATTTCTGTAAACGGGTGGATAATAGAGCTGTTAATAAACGAATGTTGGAAAATTTAATAAAATGTGGCGCGATGGATTCCTTTGGTTATAAACGTTCCGAGTTGTTAGCCGTTGCAGAACAGGCTATGGACATGGGCAGTAATTATCAAAAAGATTATCAGAGCGGACAGATGGGGCTATTTGGTGATGACAGTTTTGCTGATGTTAATGAGCTAAGAATACCTGAATTGGAAGAAATCCCCAAACGCACGATTTTGCAATATGAGAAGGAACTGATCGGTTTTTATGTAACCGGTAATCCTTTAGACGCTTATGTCGGTTCCTTGTATTATTACACTCCATTGCGTAAAATATCAGATGCCAGTGAAGTGCTTGACGGTAAATATTTCAGTGTTGCCGGCATAATTTCGGATTGCCGGATAAGAAATACGCGTCAGGGTGACAGTATGGCGATTTTAACATTAGAAGATTTTAACGGAAAGATGGAGATTGTGGTTTTTCCAAAAGTTTACCGTGACGCTGCCAGGCTGCTTTATCAGGAGAATGCAATCAGCGTGGAAGGAAAACTCAGTATCGATGAACGTGAACGAAAAATTCAGGCGTTAAAGATTAAACCTCTGCAGGAAGTGCCTCCTGATTTACATATAAAGATCATGAAAAAGGATGAAAATGGTATTGTCCAAAAAGGCTTAAAACAGATTTTTGAAAGTTTTTCGGGCGATACACCTGTCTATCTGCATCTGATAGATTCAGGAAAGATGATCAAAGTGGAGCGCTGCTTTTGGGTGGATGGGAAGAATGCCGGTGTTTACCAGGCTTTAGATGATTTATTGGGAGAAAATTGGTATTTAAAGGGGTGAAACCTTGTTGAAAAACAGGGTTTTGCTTGCCACAGTCAAGTAAAGAATGTTACAATAATAAATATGTAGTTAAAACCTTTGGCATAAATATAGAGGAGGGCTCACATGAATATCGTAGTATGTATCAAACAAGTTCCTGATACGGCAGAGGTAAAAATTAATCCTGAAACCAACACACTTATTCGCGATGGTGTTGAAAATATTATGAATCCTTTTGACCGTCAGGCATTGGAAACTGCCTTGATCCTTAAGGACACCAGCGGAGCGAAGGTTACCGTCGTTTCGATGGGACCGCCGCAGGCGACGGATATTTTGAAAGAGGCCATTGCGATGGGCGCTGACGACGCTGTTTTAATCAGTGACAGGGCTTTGGCTGGTTCTGATACTCTGGCTACAAGTGTTGCTTTAGCAGCTGCTGTACGTAAGGTAGGAGAGTGCGATTTGGTTTTATGCGGTAAACAGGCAATTGATGGTGATACTGCTCAAGTTGGACCTGAAATGGCCGAACATCTTGGCATTCCACAGGTTACCGGGGCTTTAAAAGTAGCGTTGGGAGCAGATGGAAGACTGCTTGTTGAACGAGAGAATGAAAGCAGCTGCCAGACTTTGGCTGTTACATTGCCGGCTGTAGTTACTGTTACTAAATCTGAAAAAGAACCTCGTTTTGCCAGTATCAAAGGAAAAATGAAAGCAAGAAAAGCAGAGATTCCCGTAATGGGTGCGGCTGAGTTGGAGATTGATCCGAAAGTGATAGGGTTATCAGGTTCTCCGACTAAAGTTTTGAAAATCTTCACCCCGTCCGTACCACAGATCGAAAGCGAAATAATCAATGAAGAAGATACAGACAAAGCTGTTGATATGCTGATCGAAAAATTGGTACAAGCGAAAATTATTACTCATTGAGGTGAATGAAGATGGCTATTTGTGTAGATAGAGAAAAATGTATCGGCTGTGAATCCTGTATAGCAGTATGCCCGGTTGGCGCGCTCAATATGGTTGACGGTAAGGCTAATATCGATCAGGACACCTGTATCGCCTGTGGCGCCTGCATAGGGGAATGCCCTGTTGAGGCAATTGAACGTGAAGAGATTGTCCGTGAGGTAAAGAATAAAGAAGGTAAAGATTTATGGGTCAATGTTGAATTAGAAGACGGAGAGCCTGTTGGTGTTGTTTATGAATTGCTTGGTGTCGGCGCCGAATTGGCGGCTAAAGCAGATCAGAAATGCTGCGCTGTTTTGATTTGTAAAGAAGCTGGCAGCTTGCCGCAGAAACTATTTGCAGCCGGTGCTGATATTGTTTATGTTGTCAGCGGACCTGAGTATGCAGAGTATAATACTGATATTTATACTAATGCTTTTTGTGAATTGGTTGAAACCTATAAACCAAATGCTGTTTTATGCGGAGCTACTGTAGATGGCCGAGATCTTGCTCCTCGTATCGCCGCACGTTTAGGCACAGGTCTTTGTGCTGATTGTACGGCATTGGATATCAATGGAGAACTGGTAGAATGGACACGTCCTGCTTTGGGCGGTAATATTCTGGCTACGATAATCTGTGATGAGCATCGTCCGCAGATGGGCACTGTACGTCCTAAGGTCTTTAAGGCAAAGGATGTCGATGCATCTAGAAGCGGCGAAATTGTAAATTATACTGTAAAAAATGCTGTTACATCTAAGGTAGAGTTGGTTCGCAAAGAGATTTTGGGGGCCAGTGGCGCTATTAAAATAGAAGATGCGGAGATTATTTGTTCAGGCGGTCGTGGATTAGGCAGCTGTGATAATTTCAAAATGCTTGAAGAATTGGCTGCTTTATTTGAACATGGCAGTGTTGGGGGGTCTCGCGCTGTTGTCGATGAAGGTTGGGTAGATCATGCGCATCAGGTTGGTCAATCTGGAAAAACTGTAACGCCTAAAATTTATTTTGCGTTTGGTATTTCCGGTGCTATACAGCATTTAGCTGGTATGTCTGCTTCTGATATTGTTATTGCCATTAATAAAGATGCCAATGCACCAATTTTCAAGGTTGCTCAATATGGTATCGTAGGCGATGCACGTGAAATTTTGCCCAAGCTGATCGCTAAAATCAAAGCTGTTAAAGAGGCTTAAGCTTTAAACTTGGAGGAAAAACCTGTGTGGAAGGTAGTATACATTGCGCAGACCGCTGAAGCGGCTGCCAGGATCAAAGAAGTATTAGCCGCGAACGGTTTTTTGACGCAGACTAAAACTACGAATTCCAAGCACGGTGGCGTATATGAAATCAGTGTGCCGCTTTCCGAAGCTGAAGATGCGTATGAGGTCATTTGCGAAAACAAGTTTCAGTTGTAATTCTAAGGAGGCCGGGCAATGAAGAAAACAAAAATCATTTGCACCGTTGGTCCCAGTACTGATAATATCCCGCTTTTAGTTTCTATGCTGAAAGCGGGAATGGATATGGCCCGCTTTAATTTTTCACATGGAAGCCATTCTGAACATGCCCAAAGATTGGGGCTTGTCAGAGAGGCGGCTGAAAAAGTCAATAAACCGATCGCTATGATTGCCGATACCCGGGGGCCTGAGATGCGCCTGGGTATTTTTGAACATGATAAAATTACGTTGCAGGAGGGCGAATCTTTTTGTCTGACAACGAAGGAGCAGATCGGTAATGAACAGATTGCTTCAGTTAATTATTCAGGTTTACCTGATGAATTAAAAGTAGGCGATGCTATTTTATTGGCTGATGGATTACTTTCTTTAGAGGTAGAACGCATCAACGGAACTGAAATCTATACGAAAGTAGTGCATGGTGGACAGCTGGGCTCACGTAAAAGAGTCGCCTGTCCGGGTGTGGAATTAAAACTGCCTTTTTTGTCTGAGCAGGATATAAAAGATATTACTTTTGCAATAGAACATGATATGGATTATATTGCAGCGTCTTTTGTACAAAAGGCAGAGGATGTTCTTGCGATTCGTAAGGTTTTAGAAGCCGCAGGATCGGGGATGGGGATTATTTCCAAAATTGAGAATCAGGCAGGTTTTACGCATATTGATGAAATCATAGAAGTTTCTGATGGCGTGATGGTTGCGCGTGGTGATTTGGGAGTAGAGATTCCCGCTGAATATGTTCCTTTGGTGCAGAAAGAAATTATCAGGCGCTGTAATAAGGCTGGTAAGCCTGTGATTACAGCTACGCAGATGCTGGAAAGCATGGTCAACAGTTATCGTGCAACCCGTGCAGAGGCCAGTGACATCGCTAATGCTATTTTTGATGGAACTGATGTTATTATGCTGAGCGGTGAAACTGCTTCAGGTTCATATCCGCTGGAAGCAGTTCAGACGATGGCCAAGATAGCATTGCGAACAGAAGAGGCATTGGATTATGCCGCTATTTTTAAAGGAAAAGGGATTAGTGATAAAATACATTCTACTGAGGCTATAAGTCATGCTACAGTGCAGATTGCACAGGAACTGGATGCAGACGCTATTGTTACGGTTACTGAATCTGGTTTTACGGCTCGAATGATTGCTAAATACAGGCCTAAGTGTTATGTTGTAGGCGTTTCACGGATACCTGCAAGGGTAAGGGCGATGCAGTTTTACTGGGGAGTAAGGCCGCTTTTGGGGCCTTCTAGTGATAATACTGATGAAATGATTGAGATATCATTGAAATGTGCACGTGAACACGGTTATGTCAAAGACGGTGACTCGGTTGTCATTACAGCTGGAGTTCCTGTCGGTAAACCAGGTTCAACGAATTTGATTAAGGTGGTTAATGTGGGAAATAAATTAGTAAGCGGTGTTGGTATAGGTAAACGTTCGGTTACAGGTAAAATATGCACTGCTGTTACATTGACAGATTTTAAAGAAAAGTTTAAACCTGGTGATGTTTTAGTAGTTGGAGTATTGCCGGATGAAGCGGCAGCTTATGCGTCTAAAGCAGCTGCTATTATTGCAGAGGAGGGTGGACTGACATCTTCAGTAGCCATCATAGCAATTAATTGTAGTATTCCTGTAGTTGTTGGCGCTGAAAATGCGCTTAACCTGCTTAAAGACGATATGGAAGTAACTGTGGATACTGTAAGCGGTATCGTTTATGAAGGTGCTATCAATATTTAATAGAGGATAGAGGTAGAGATGGCTGAAGAATCAACCAGGATAGTTCATGGTCCTACGTTTAAAAATCTTTTAGATAATGTAACTAAGCTGGAAAAACAGACACAGAAAAAAGACCTGTCTTCAGATGAGAAAAGTGTTCTGGCACAGGATCTGCTCAGTTGTCTTCTGGATGCGTTAGATATGCAGTCTGAGGCGGTTATGTCGCAAAGCGTCAAGGAACAGATGTCATTGACGATTGAGCGAATAGTACGCCGTTTTAAGCTTTTGGCAGAACAAGGAATAGCCTGCGAAGCCTGTTTGGAGAAATTAAAGAATTCCTGCATCTATTTCATGCGTGCTAAACATGAAATTTTAGCAAAAGAGATAGTAGCTGTTTTTCAGCCTGTTTTAGTGACAAATTCGCATCTGCGTGCAGAAGGCATACGTAAATTGGGTATGCTTGGCTGCCTGGCAATGAAAGATGGACTGCCGGAGGTAACGATACAGTGTGCGAATATAGTGGTTATTGTAAGCAATGAATTAACAGAAACAGATGCTGATTTGGAACAGGAATTGCTGCAGATGCTGCAGGATATGGCAGTTATGGCTGCTAGAATGCGTGATGAAGCCAGATTTTCTGCTATTGTATCCAAAGCTGTTGTACGTTACAGTGCAGAGAGTACTGTCTATGCCGGTTCTAAAATGGTAGAATTTTTGCTGACGCTATTTTTTACGGCTTCGGACAGACGTTATGTTAATGCATTACCAATGTTGCGTTGGATGAGTTTGTTATTGACCAATAATAAATCATTAACTGCAGGAGAATTACAGTATTTTGTGCGTGAATGGACACAGCTGATTGCACAGATTGCCCGGAGAAAATGGGAAAATGAGACCAGGCAGTTAATGGACGGATTATTTGTTTTTCTGGTGCGTGAAAAAGATTTTGCCTTAACGCGTAGTACGCTGATGAATATTGCCTTACATTTTCAAATGTATGCAGGCTGGGATGGTTTTGCTAACGCGTTTAAATTATATGCTCCGTGGCAGAATTTTATGCTGGTTTTACTTGATCAGGCTGTTTCCAGCAGGCGCAGTCAGCAGCAACGGGAACAAATAGGCAGTTTGGTGCTGCGTACTCAGCGGGATTTGATAACTGCTGTGGCGAGACTGACTATGCAGGAAGAAATGAAATGCCGGCTTTCCCCTTATCCTCGTTTTCTTGTCCCCGTTGCT
>OGLN01001609.1_pt1 | contig 15561 bp, 20 predicted proteins | sample 1572641 | NCBI WGS metagenome assembly OGLN01 (sample SAMEA2581903, study PRJEB24529) | metagenome | biome: Human gut stool | place: China | collected 2011
TTCCCCTTGCGTGTATAATGCACGATAAGATACAGCACGATTAAACGATTGCTTAATTGAATATTGTATACAATGTACAGCATATGAACCTATAAAAAGGATGTCACATAATGTGACACCCTTATAACCTTGCTTTATTTAATCATTACTACATAGGTATGATTATAAATTCCATGTTGAAGTGTTAAGTGTAAGCTGAGTATTCATATACATTACATTGTTTAGCGTATACGGTAAAGAGATCTTTCCTGTCTGATCGAGCGTGAGATTCTGAACTTCTAGTGAGTTATCCGCTCTCGTCACAAATAAAGAACTCCAAATTTTTTGCTCTCCTGTTGAATTAATCAATTTCATAATATTATTAGGAATTGTCGCAATTCTTGATTCACCCGAAATAGTTGAACCCTGAGAAAGTTCAATCTGTCCACTTATGTTTAACAATCCCGAGAACCTGTTATATGAACAGTTCCATGAACCTTTCGTATAGTTAGGAAGTCCAGTATTATGAATGTTAGTTCCCTGAATCCACTGATTACGTGTGTTAATGTCTGTAATATTCTGCTCATTCTGATTTGCTTTGTTGTTAGCTGAGCTTGCTGTATTTGTCGCGTTCTGAATAGATACGTCCTGTTGTCCGTTTTTTGTTTTTAAACTAGCGATATCTTTACTGTTAGCTGTCACAGAGTCATTTAAAGCCTTAACGTCTTTCGATGCTTTATCTGCTACAGCCTGAGCTGCACCGGCAGCGCTCGTTGCATTGCTTGCGGAATCCGCGTTCACTTTCATCTGATTGTCGATTTTCAACATATCTCCGTTGTAGTCACCAAGGTAAGTAGGTTTGTCCGTTCCGATATACTGTGACAATTTATAGTTTGTTGTTTTGTTTGTGCTACTCATAATAATCTCTCCTTACATTAATATATCTTTTGCTGTGTTATCAAACGTGTACGCCGTCATGTTGTAACCTACAAAGGAATTACACGTTAGTGATTTTAGGGCATCAAACTCGCTAACTGTAATTGGTGCGTTGCTGTGTAATTCAGCCAACTGATAAATCACATCTTGATAGAACACGTATTCACCTGTTAACGGTGAGGACATGTATAACTGACTTGATGGGATTAATTTGCACCCGGCGTATAAATCAAAATCGTGTGCCATCATGCTTAGCGCTTCAAAACCATTACAGCTCAGCTCCAAACCGTCAAATTCATCGCAAGTTATTCCACAATATCTCGCTGAGTCATAAATATCACCAAGAATTTTACATATGTTGTTATATTGTCCTGTGACAGGATTATAACACTGTATATTCTCGCAGACGTACTTGTCAATATAATCAATTAATCTATCAATTTGCTGATTGATGTATGAATACGTTTCAGCGTTTAGACGGTACATGGTTTTTGTCAATTCTGTCAATGAATTCGAAATATCATTTATTTTCTTGTTTATTGATGCTTCAAGTTTTGTTATTTTTTCGTTGTAATCAGATTCAACAATAGTAATTTTTCCGTCAACATATTCTTTAAAGTCAGCAACTTGTGTGTTCACATACTCTTCAAGGGAATGTATCTCATTTTCAAGTGTTGCTTTTAATTGAGCGATTTGCGTGTCCGTGTAATCTTTGTATGCATCCGTATAGTCATTGATAGCTGAAATGCATTCATTTATCTTATTTTCGAGATAGCATAACACCTCATAGTACGACTGTTTGTCGTTATACACTGACGGTAGATTACAACAATTCAATTTAATTAATGGTGTTATTTGCATATTATCACCTCACTTTTACCACACTTGCATAAACAATCTTCTACAGCGTTTTAACAGTATTGTGTTGATTAAATACGTACCCTCAGAAATTGCTTTAAAATATTTTTCACTATTGCGTGTGTCTGTTTCATTTTCAGAGAGTGTCCTGATTGTGTTTCCTACACGGTTACTGTTATTTTTCCCTGATGAGTTACTTGTTGTGTTTGTGGTGTTGTTTGTGGTCGCTTCGCCTCTATCCATTTCAGATGCATAGTCATTTGTACTAATTGTGACCTGTGGGTTGTCTGAATGAATAGACTGCGAGTTTTGTTTCTGATTTGAAGTATCTGTAGATACTGCATCTTGCTTCACATCTGTGTTACTTGTCTCTGTGTCGTTTATGTTTTCATTGTGTTTCACCACCCTTTCTCCCGCAACGTTAGGCATACCACCAAGCAATCTATATTTTTGACTCATTTCTTCCATGCTTTCACACATCAAACCTTTAAAAAATTGTTTGTGCATTCCTAACGTTTCTTGCCCTATTTCATTATTCAAATACCTTGTTAAGTATGCGCTCATAAACTCAGATTTTCCATCACCTGTGTTGTTATACCAAGGAAATGAGAAGTCGAAAAAAGCGTTTACACCCTGCTCAACCAGTTCATCCGGTGATAGGCTCTCCGAGTTTGGTACAATGTTTTGAAGTATATTATATATAGTTGTGGTATACTTACTCAATAACATCACCCTTTCTGTCAATGTTTGGCATAAACTGTGTTGGTGCGTTCAGTGGTGTTGGTAGGTTCGATCTAAATTCCACTTTCGCTTCCCAACCAAACAATTTATTGCAAGCGTCAATTGCACGTTCTCTTAGTGCTAGAGCTATATTTCGATTACCCTCTGTGTGACCGTTGTTCCCGGCAACTTCATCAGATATCAGTCTTTCTCTTTTTTCTGATGGGTTCGATTCATAGCCAAGATCAGTTAGTACACGCGCCCACAATACGGTGAGTTCATCTTCCAACTTGTCAATAACATAAGGCGCGCCTAATGTGACAGCTTGTAAATTCTTAATATTAATTGTGTCGCTAATTTTAATCACAGGGACATAGTTGGAGTATTCTTCACCAAGTATTTGATAACTCAATTTCTCGTCATCTGAGGATACAATCGCAACAGGTGTACGTTGACTAAACATATTAATGTCACGTGTACGCCACACATTTGCCATAGTTTTTGCGTACAGACAAGCCGTATAATAATATGGAAATGCGGTCGCTGAATCCCACATGATAACGGAGTTTTCTTTTCCGTATTCTTTCATGTAACCATTGTTAGCATACGCCCATCTATCCTGTGGCACGTTGTATATATCATACATCCCGGACAAATTCACTTTCATGAACGCGAAAGCATCTACAACATCGTCATGAATGAATGACCCTAAACCATGAAAAAACATAATGCGTTCTATAAAGAATGGTTCAATTGATTCGGGTAATCCTGTGTATTTGAACCGATTAATAAACAAGTTCATGATACTGTTAAAAAAGTAGAATTCAGTGATGTCTCGCTCGTTACACGGTTGATTTATGTTCTTTTCGTATACCCGGTAAGGGTTTTTCACTGTACCCATACTATCACCTCTTTTCTAATTGTTTGGCAGTGAATAGTTTCCGATATCATCTGTATGCCACAGTGTAACACCACGGTTGAAAATAGATCTAATCTGTTGTAGTTGTGCAAGGTCAACTGCTCCAGTAAAACCACACCCGGCTGTTTTTACGTAATTCCATGTTGATCGACTGTGTATGTTTGGTGTTGCGACTCTATTGATTGGATACCCGTAGACATCAAAGAACGAGTCAATCACACGTGCAAATTCTTCCTGACACGACATAACGTAGAAAGTGAATCCCGTTAGAGCACAAGCCACATTGACATTTTCAGAAAGTGCTTTCCCGTGAACAGATGCCGGAACAACAGATTTGTCTCTTAGCTGAGCCAATAACGACATAGTGCCTTGGATTGCACTGACTGAGGATGATGTGGCTTGCATCCCACCTAACACAGCACTTGTTCCACCTGTAGCTACAGCTGTCACAGCGCCAACAGGTGCTTGTAATGAATCAGCCACAATAGATGTAGCTTGAACAGCCAGTGCGCCCTTATTCTGAGCAACCCAAGCTTTGAATGTGTCAGACTGGAAAGCACATTGTGGAAATCCTGATATCACCAATGACTCAGAAAATAAACGGTTCACACCCTTATAATTTGATGGTGACACCAACACCTGTGGTAGGGTACACATTGCACCAACTATTTCAAAGTCAATACTGTGGTCGGCATTGTTCGATAATTCAAACCGATAGACATTTGCCTGACCCTCATTATTGTCCACCATAGCATAACAAAATGGGTAACTATACAGTTTGTTATTGCGTGGAATATAACCACCGAAAATATCACCTTTGTTTAATGGTAACTTGAACTCTGCCCGGTTTGAGTCATCACCCTTTATCGCGTTAATGCATATTTGAGGAGCCATGAATATAGCCATAATATCGTCAACAATACCCTCTTCTGTGTATTGTTTGATTAGGTTGTTTACGGTTTCCACGTCTTTGACACTGTAATGACCCAACGATCCTGTTCGATATATTCCGTTAACTACTGAACCGTCAAAAGGTTCACCTGTTGTTCCCTCTGAAACATAGACGCATATGTCCATATTGTACAATGGATATAGATAGGAATTTGCCACTACCGACTCTCCTGATTCAAGGTTCACAGGTATTTGGTTTGCCCCTATTTTGTCCTGGCTTTTCGGTATATGTTGATATTCGATGAAACACGGTTTCACATTCAGTTTATACCAGTTACATTGAAAAACGTCCAGTTCAAATATGATTCTTGTTGTACGCTCTGATCTCCACTCTATAGATGTAATGAAACAGAATACCCATTCATCATGTAACCCATAGTTGTTGAACGCTAAATAGTTAAGATCAAGCGCAGACATTTCAGTGAATGGAACTTTCACGTCAAGTGACCCAACTCTGATTGGTGACATTTCATCCAATCCACTGGAGAGGTTAACCCTCCAGTTCTCAAGATGATTTAGCAAGTCCTGTGTTGAGTTGTATAATCTAACATGGTTATAGGAATTATCCCACGGAACACCCCTATACAGTCTTAATTGTGTTTGTGGTGCACGTGGCACAACATTCGCCTGTGTAGGCATTGGAATCATGATTATTCACCTCCAGTAAAAGTTTTTCCAACTTCCGATCTTTTAGTGATCCCATTTTTGTCAGTTAAAACAACGTCAAGTTCAGTACTGTCACCCACTGATTCTGCAACATTTTCGATAGATAATGTTACATTGTCTTCTGATTGATCCACTATAGTGACTGTGTACTTGTCTGTATAAGGTGTTCCGCCTGTGTAAGACTCAAACGGCAAAGCAACGTTGCCCTTATTCAGCATTACTTTTATAGTTGTATTCACTATCGTGTTTGGCATCGCCTCTACATACAACTTAATACTAGAGATGTCATCCGTAATAGTAAACGCTTGGTTATTCAAATAATACATTTCTAAACCTGAGATGTTTCTAGTTTTTATAACAACCCTGATTGGATTTACACCACCTGAAATGTAGTAATTTCCGGGTACAACAGGCACACTATATATTAGATCAGTTGGCCGAGAATACTCGTTTCCGGTTTCCCCTATTGCTGTAACCACATTGTCTTTACACGACCAAGTCACACCGTCTACAGTGACGCTGTTTTTGTTCGGTAAATTTGCAAGTTGCGCCCCGGTGCTACCATGAATAGCCAGTTTAGCGTCACTAATGAAGTTATCGTCTAGTACCATAAGATCACTCGCTGCACCTCTTGTGTATTCTACAGTTTGTTCACTTGTTTCGTTTTGCGGGATTGTTGCCACATCTAAATTTTTCCACTCAACACCTGTTAACACTAACCCGCTTTCGTAAAATTTACGGTTGTTTTCACCGCCTCATCAGGTCTGTAAACAATCTCAACAGCAAGTTTTTCTGATGTTTCATCTGAGCCAACGTATAACTGATCTGTACCAGGCAAGATATATGTATCTTTCGAAGTTGCACCTGAAACACTGTAGGTAAGAAGTTTCTGATGGTATGCACCTGTTCCACCTGACACGGTTGCCGGAATATTAACCACTGTACCCGGTGTGTATGTTCCATCAGTCGCGGAAATAGTTAATGTCTGTGTAGCAACCTGATCTGTGGTGAACACTCTGATCGGGTAGAACGGTGACGCACTAATCATTTCCACCACAGTGTAGAAATAATTCCACGCCAACACGTTCGCAAGTCTCTGGTCGCTCATTTCACGGAACTGATCTCTTACATTGAAAAATCTAATATCCATCAATACACCCTGAATCGCGGAGTTCGCGAACTTGTCAACAATTACGGTTCTCACATCCACCTGTGTTTTGTCAAGATGGAACGCATAAGCCAGTGCGTCAACACTAATCTGAGCGTTAACTTTCGGTGTTGTAATGAAGATGAGACTGTACGGTTCAGATGTAGAAGTCGCACCCGCGATGTTGTTCGCCGGGTTCGGGAATTTAAATTCATCCACTGCGGATTTCACCTCTGCAAGCATTCTCTTAGCAGACGCTTCATCCACAACAGCCGGAACAGTAACAGCCGGTAAAATCTGTTGTTTATATCCAGTGTCAATCATACCTTTCATAGCGTTGTATTCATCCCAGTTCGCGCCGGACACGGCTGACTGCATTTTCATCCCCATCATGTCGCGGATTCCGAATTCTGTCAAAAATGCTGACCGTAAGTTATCGAATGTTACTGTAACTGGGTACTGCATATTTAGATTGACCTTGTGGAACACGGTCATAATGTACGACTGATACTGCTGAAATGCAACCTCGTAGGATTCACGTGGGTCGTACAATTTCCCTTTGCACATATTGACGAATGTTTCTTCGTGCGTCATACCATAACGCATAGGGTCTTTTTTATACATAGCAAGAGGATTTTTCCAAGCTGTTGAGTCCACAGTCTGTAAACCGATTCTCTCAAGTAGAGATGGAATAATCTGATTTTTACCCTGTGAATAACTCATCATTGTTGTGAAAATCTCAGACAGATTAGTAAGAGTTGCCTCGGGTATTCTGTTTTCAAGTTCATACTCTGACCTCATTGCATTTAAAATTGCTGTGTTAGTTGCTTTCGTTGCCATGTGTGATCTCTCCTTTCTCTGTGATGTTTCACGTGAAACATCTATCAACAATTACTCTGTTTCTGCTGAAAAGTCCAAGTCGTCCAGTTTGGGTACTGGTTCAGGCGTGATTGGTTCAGGCGTTATTGGTTCATCAATCGGTTTTTCCAATGCTCCACTGTTCTGTGTCATGATTGCCTCTTTGAACCGTGTTTTGTACTTTTCAGCAAGATCATTATATTTCGCTTTCCAAGTGGTTTCGTCCTCTGTTGGTGTTCTTAGCACGGTGAGTGCTTCGTCAAACTCCTCTACATCGCCAATCGCATCAATAATCTGTGTTAGTGCTTCTTCTCTTGTCATACTCTATTAGCTCCTTTCCATATTGGCATACTGTATAACCACAATTTTGATTTCTTTTTCTTTTTCGGGTGTGGGTTGTTTGGGTTAAAATTTTTTAAATATTCATACCACTTTCTTGCGTCTTTTCGCCGTTCTTCCTCAACCTCGACTCCGGCACGTTCGAAATTTTTTAGGAACGCACTCGCAAGATACTCAGGTTCATCTGTAGCTTTTTTAAATTCCAACCAAGACATTTTATATTGTGGGGTTGGAATCCACTGACCGGATGGGTCAGTCTGCGTATCTAGCCACAAACACTGCCCGTCACCGTCATCAATTTCGAACCCCTGACTTTTCGCCCAGTTTGTATAGTTTGTTGCGGGTGTCCACTGAGCGAGTCCGAAACCTAGACTATAATTTCCCTGATCTAAGTTTTGCCACAATCCCGGGTTGATATTGGATTCTCGCTCAAAGTTGCCAAGCATACCCGCAACAGCGTTTAAAGTAAAACCATAACCCCACATGATAGAATAAAATACATAAGCATTGTTCTGCATTTCTTCCTCTGTGAGATAGTTATTTTTTGCAATCCATTTAAGCTTTGTGGCTTTTCCTAATCTATAGAGGTCGGTGTAGTAATCAACCCCGGTCACAAAGTTATTTATGGAAACCTGTTGCGCAAGCGGAACATTCGCTGTGTGTGCACCCATTGTAATGCCACCATTGTCCGCAGGTTCATAACACATTTCTGTATGTTGACGTGTTGCGTTGCGAACAACTAGAATGTCACCCGCTTGCCACGGAACAGCGTCTGTTTTGTAATGTTGTGCACCAAGGTCTAGCAAATACTGCCCCATGGTGTAAGTCGTGAACCATGGATTCGTTTCGAAATAACCGGCTTGCGTTAATGCCTGTGATATTAATGAAGAGCAATCATAATACGTGATCCCGTTTACATTCTGTCCACGCCGATATTTTTGAGAATACCCAATGTTGGGTGCATTACACGCGTTAATCATCCATGTGTATGCTGTGTTAATAGACGGCATATTACCACAACCTTATACTTTGACCCGGATAGATTCGATTCGGATTCTTGATTCCGTTCAGTTTAGCAAGCGTCTGATAACTCGTATTATACCGTGATGCAATGTCAGACAATGTATCACCTGACCGCACTGTGTAATACTGTGAAACATTTGATGATTGCGAACCTGACGCAACTGTCAGCACCTGACCCGGAAAAATAGTATAAGGCGAATGAATACCATTTCTATTTGCAATATCAAGCCACGAAACACCAAGTCTTTTTCCAATGGCGGATAAACAATCACCAGTTTTTACTGTGTACGTTGCGACACTTTCCGTATTCGTGTTTGATGAATACGCGCCGGAAATTGTGAGAACCTGTCCTGGGTAAATCAAGTTCGGGTTCGCGATACCGTTCAGCTCAGCAAGATATTTGTACGTTGTGTTGTATCGTTGTGCAATACGTGACAACGTATCACCTGACTGTACAGTGTAATACACAACACGATCTTCTGCTTTGTGGTTTGGCTCAGACGGTTTATAGTTATCTGACGCAACATAACCCGCTAATTTATCCCAATCCGCATTATCACCATAAAAAAGATCTAAGTCTAAATTTTCCGACCATCCACGCAAGCGACCTGACGAGGTGTATTGATACAACACTGTGTTGTCGTAAAACTCACCAAGTGAACCACGTAACGGTGGGTTGTCTACGAACCCATAAATCGTGTTATACCCCGAATAATAACCCGCGTTCCATAAGGAATAATGCTCTGACACTGAGCTCCAGTCGTATCTATGTATTACGCTGTTTGACATATAGATCACAGGTTTCACACCTGTCATGTTATAAACAGCGTCTAGCCAGTCTTTCGCCCATCCGACACCTTGATCGACTGCGGATGACTCATAATCCAACACCAACACAGAATGTCCGATATAGCCGGAAATGTGATCTACGAAATACTTAGCCTGTGTGATGGCGTCACCCTTTCTCGCGAAATGGTATACACCCGTCTTTTTTCCGCTCTTCTTTGCGTCTTGATACACTCTGTCACAATCAGGGTTAACATAACTTGTGCCCTCTGTTGCTTTTGCGATTACGAACTCAACATCATGCATCTGTGTTACGTCAATTCCACGTTGCCAGTTAGACACGTCAATACCGTTCATATTAGCACTAGCTGTAACTGGTAGTGAAACAACAAGCATAACAGCTAGGAATAATGCGATCAGACCCTTACTTTTTTTCATTCGCATTCACCTCACTATCTAGCTTGTCGCATAACTTCTGTAACACAAGGGTGTTATTGTTTAGTGCATCCGCCATTGTTTTCATTTCTTCTGCGTGTGATTGTGACAGCTGTTTAAGCTGTTCAGAATCCTTGTCACGTGTGTATTTCTGATAATACATTAACACACCACAACACACAATCGGAAAACCAACCGTAGCAACGGCGTTAATCACTGTGTTAATAGTTTCCATGTTTTTTCACTCCTTTCTGTGTAATGTTTCACGTGAAACATGTATCAAGATGTTTCACGTGAAACATGTATCAAGATGTGTGTTAAACAATTAAGCAATCACTTAATCGTTAATTACATTATAGCAAAATAAAATAGCGGTGTCAACGGTAAATTTGTTGACACCGCTATTTTATGTGCCCGTGACCTATAAGATAAATCAAAGGGTGCGTTACTCCACCCGCCCCGGTTGACTACTTGCCCCTTAACGCGTCCGGGCGCGGTCAGTGATTCTGCTCAAATAGGGGAGCAATATTATAATATCACAATTTATTACCTATGTCAACCTATAAAAAAGATAGCATATCGAACACCATATTTTTACAAGCGAGGTTTTGGAAACGCATCAAACCACGGTGAAAATAATTTCGTAACGCCATAACAATGTAGTTGCTACTATTCACCATCACTGCGCGATCGTCTATAACATCCGTATAATTGAAGCAGACACGCCGTGGGAATGTTTCGTCCGCGCCCTCTGACACATAGACACAACTGTTGTATTTTCTTACATTGTACCACATTTCATTGTAGCGTATCGAAAGCATATACTCAGACGCGCCCGACGGTCGTGTGATTAACGCGTCATTGTCATTCAAATACACGTTCTGTGACGCATGGGAAAAGTATTTTGATCCGGAAAATGCACGGTTAAAAGCTGAACTCTCAAAAGCTTTACTGGCGTTCTCGTTATATGTTCGCTCGTATACCCAACCATCACCACGTAATATTTTTGTGTCACGTTTTAGCATTTTATTAATACCTAGTGCTTGATAGTATGGGTTGAGTATTGATACGGTGTTACTTGCCATATATAGCGGAACACGCCGACTCTGCTTTCCGTCACCTCGTGCGATAGACGTGTGTATAGACATTAACTTATCTATTTCGTTTGGTAGATAATTGTTAGACTCGTCTTGGTATTCGTCAAAAAACCCATGAGCCACTTGCACGAATATGGACGAAATTCTCTTAATTTTCCCTGACAATGACAGTGGTAAGCACCACCCACAGGGCTTATCATCTAACAGTAATTGCACCACTGCACCGTCAAACAATTTCTTTTCGGTCATGACGTGACCATTGTAAAACAATCTTCGGATGTCAGTGAAAAATGAATCGGACATGGACTGCATATCTGTTTTATAACGATAGATAAGGTAGAACTGGTTAACGTCTGTTTTTTCTTTCAAAAATGTGTCGATCAGACGCCGTTTAAAAGACACTGTTTTGCCCGCTGTTCGGTTTCCATCTGTAATATATATATCCGGGTTTTTTCCGTTACGATCTTTTAAAGTCAATAAATAATTACAGTCATAATATTTTCCCATGTGTAAACACCTTATACCTTTCGCCAGTTATTGACACCACGTTATAACATTGTAATCCCTTTCTGTCTGTGTACGGTGTCACAGATTGTACATATGGGTCATTGATGATATGCATTAATGTGTCAGATGTTACAATAGTCATATTTAATTTTTCTAAGTTAATCATATTACACCACCTTATAAAGAAAGGGCGGTTTTCCGCCCTTTCTGATTACTCGTCATATCTAGTTACAATGAGGTTTGTGCCGTTACCCTTTGCGAGTTTAATGTTTTCAAATTTTACGCTGATCTTCTTTTCTTCAACATCCTTACTGTCTCCAACGATTGCACTCAGGTTTTTCAATCTACCCTCAACAACTTTTGACGCACCACTAAAAAGCTCCCCGTTAACTTTTACAACGGAAATCGCAACTTTTTCCAGTTCTCCTGTTTTCTCGTTCAATCTTTCAGAATCCACGATACCGAAACCCTCAAGCACACCCTCTACTTTCTGTTCAACTGCGTCAATGAATCCAAGTCCTGAACCTACGTTCGCCATATCCATTTTTGTGATATTATACAACATGCTTATTTACCTCTCTTTCTTGAAGCGTTAATTTCTGCAACCTCTTCCTCTGTGAGGATCAGATGTTCTTTTACTGTTGAGTGTTCAAGAAAATCAGAATCAGTCATCACACGCTTATCCACATAGAACACGCATTCCGAAACATTCACAATCGCATTTTTGAACAGTTTACCCAATACGATTTCTGCCTTTTCTTTTGAAGTACACTTCTCAACATTTACCTCTACTTCTCTTGACTGGATTCCCTGATCTGTTTTTTCAACGACCTCAGCTTTAACTTTTGCTGTAATAATTGTTCTTGTAATCATAATCTAAATCTCCTTTCTTTTTTAACATTCATCTTGATTACATTGATTAGTATACACCGGATTCACTTTTTTGTCAAGACTTTTCTGTATTTTAAATGTTTTATTTTTTAACAATATACCGCCTCTGATTCTTACGCCCTTTAAGTTAGCGTCCTCAAGTTGCAAGTTTTCACGTAACGCGGACACCGGTAGTCCGCGGTCAATAAACTCCTGTTTAGCTTGTTTCGTCATACCTGACGCTTTTAAGTTCAAATAAGGTTTACACTCCTCGCCATCCTCTGCTATAACGTGTTCTGCATAGGTTTTCTGACGTTCATAATAAGCGAAATCAAAATCACATTCATTCTTCCAACAGCAAAATTCAACAGGGTCAACAACAACCATTTCAGCCGGTTCTAAACCTTGTAAGTGAATAGAGTCTGTGTCTGCATAACAGAAACGATCATAATTAGCTATGGCATGTCTGATCGTAAAATTTCGCGCGTATGATGTTATAGCTGAACCGACAGGGATATAACCAACAGTTTTTTCATGTTCCTCGTGCAATATGAAACGGACGATCCCATCCTCAGACATATACGGTTCTTTCCATGAACTATCATCTGACATCGCGAACTTGCCATACAAGTTGTTTAGAAAAAGTTTAGCCAGTGTCCGTTTAAAACCTTTACTTTTCTTTTTCATTTCTGCGTATGTATCGATGTATTCATCAAACATACCTGGACGAGCGTAAAACCATACATGGTCTATAATCTCTAAATCGTACAAATCATATGTTTCTTGCAATAATAGCCAATCTGTTTTAGTCAACACAAACTCATGTAGTGTGTCACAGACATTTCCGTCATTATCATAATAATATCTATAGTATTGTCCTTTATGGCGTATATCTGAAGTGTACAGATTTTCGTTCCCTCTGTAGTGTGCGTTACCTCGGATATGCAACCACGGAAATGCCCCCGGTTTTAGCCGAAACCGAAACTTACAACGAACAAAATAATAAAAATCATTCTTATTGTTCATATAGTCAGGTGGTGCGCCTAAGCAATACTGACCACGTCCATAAGGATAGTAATTGCCGGAAACACTATGCATCATAGACGGATACAATGAATTTACATCATACACTTTCCCTAATGTTATAGTTCTGTGTGCGTATCTAGGATTCACGTAGCACCAACCGCCGGAGTATGATTTGTGTACATATTCCCACATGTTGTTATAGCCTGAAAATTCAAAGTGCATGGGATCATCTCGTATGTCAGGGAACAATCTATCGAAATCCTTTTTTGCGAACTGAGATTTAAACTCTGACAAGCAACATGATCCAATCGTTAACTTGTCGTGCCCCTCGTTGAACATCATTTCGAGAGCTTCTTTCAACACAAGAACGTCATTTTTTATGTATTCCTCTTCTTCCGGTGTTATATCGCAATAGGCTTGCCTATTCCCTGTGTACTCCATTTCTAACTTTTGGTGTTTCGTTTTGAATGACTGTCCGATTGCCCTCAAAGATGATGGCATAAGCTTCAAACTATTTCTTATTTCTAATAGTGCGTGTGACCATTTTATTTTAATGTAATACCATTGCCCCATAGCTGAAATTGATGTTTTGAATTGCCTGCTTCTCATATTAGTGTCTTTCACGCTTGTGTGCGTGTATCCCTCGCGGAGCAAAAAGTCCACAATAAATGAACCGTCAAAAGAGAGGTTATGAAAAAATAAAACGTTATTTCCTGACATACGTAAGAATCTAGTTAAAAAATCACGTATACTGTGTGTGATTGTTACACGTTCGGTATCATCATATAGTGCAACGTCAGCACCCGCCCACACTTCAGTGCAATCTTGTTCATGTCCGACTTGTTCCACCATCTCATCTGTCCACACAGTTGTCTCAAAATCACACGCCCAGTAAGTTATTTCTTTCTTTCTTCCCATAACGTCTCACCACCAAATTTATGTGTCTATTCCTCAATTTCTACACCGTCATACATAGACAGAAAATCTTGGTAAGCTTCACTGTCAGGTGCTAAATCCATCATACGCGCTACTTCATTAAAACTGTTTAATATTGCTTCTCTTGTTTCGTAAGGCGGTTCAGGAAATATATCAGGGTGCTGTGATAACACGTAGGCAAAACGCTTGCGTGTTTCTTCTGATTTACCATATATCAATCTATTTGTCTGCCACTCGATAAACTGGGCAATGTACCAATAGAACGACTCTCTAACCTGTTGATACCAATTATCTATAATCTGTTCATAACTTTCTGTTGGTGGCAAAATGTCAACACCCAAACCGAGATCTACTGGTATATCGTGTCCACCCTCAATTACTATGTCAACAGTCGGCAAATCAGCTTTTAGTATAGCTACATTTTTTCTCTGTTGTTTTAAGCGTTTCTTTTTGCTCTTAATGGGTTTTAAAATTTCCCCTGTCTCAATATCAACAATACGCGACTTTGATCTGATCTTTTCTCCTGTCTGTTGTTTTAATCGGTTAACGGATGAATTTGCTGGTTTCTTTACTTTTGTGATAACATCCACAATATAGCCTTGCTTCACTGCTCTATTTACACGTCTCAAATAATTTCGATATTCACGCTTATACTGTTCTTTAACGGTCAACTGTTGTCACCAACTTTCTTTAGCAATAACCCGTCCGGCGTTCGTGCCCACTGTATTTTATCACCCTCAGTTATCCCTAAGTCAGAAACCGCGCTTGCCGGAATAACAACACGCGCTGTGTAACTACAGCCAGACTTAACAAACATTACTTTGTAGATTGCGTCAACATTTTCTCTTTTCATTGTCATACCTCACTTTTATTGATGTTTCACATGAAACATTTGTGCTAATTTTACGGTAACGGAACTAAATAATTGACTAACACAGCTATTACATAGAAAAAACTGTAAAACAATAGTAATGATATTCCAATTAAAATTAACCGTGCCATATTTTTTACTATTCTTTTAATTTTTCTTCTAAACATCCATACATCTCCTTTATCAATGTTGCACTAATCGGAACGTTAATACGCTGATCGTTTGTTATATACGCGATATACCATTTACCGTTGTCGTACACTTTATCTTGAATTGTGTATAAAAAAGCGTAGTGTAAATTTGTGCGGTATGTGGTATTACATAATGAAAGAGCTGTACCGTTTTCTTCTCTCATGATATCTTTCATTTTTTCGTATTCAACAATCGTGTCAGGTGTTACAAGTTCCGGATGATCGTATAACGACTCACAAAAATGGTCTTGGAATCTCTTGCGCACTTGTGCGTGTGTTATCCATTCTGCCATAGCTTTATTCTCCTTTCTTTTGATGATTATATTATAACACTATAACGTGCATTAATCAAACATAACGTGCATTGTTTTTATAAAATACAATAAACAATTAAGCAATCGTTTAATCGTATGCTGTACATTGTATACAATATTCAATTAAGCAAT
>OGLN01001618.1_pt1 | contig 15520 bp, 18 predicted proteins | sample 1572641 | NCBI WGS metagenome assembly OGLN01 (sample SAMEA2581903, study PRJEB24529) | metagenome | biome: Human gut stool | place: China | collected 2011
ATTCCTGCCATTCGTTCTATTCACTCGACGACTTTGCCAAGCAGCTTGCCGTCCACAACCGCCGCGCCAACAACTTACCCATGAGACCCCTCCGCTGGCTCTCGCCTAATGAGTTCGCTGTCCAATATGTTTGACAAACCTACGATCCCTGGCCCCGGGACTGTAAACCGCCACGAAAAATGAAAGTTTCCGGATATTTCCCACCGGCAGGGGGTTGCAATTTTGGATTTTCATGATACAATATGCTCATAATCTAAATGGAGGTGCTACTATGGCTTATCAGATCGGCTCTGCTTGTGTCAGCTGCGGCGCTTGCGCTGACGTCTGTCCCGTGGGTGCTATTTCCCAGGGTGACGATCGTTATGTGATCGATGCTAACGCCTGCCTGGACTGCGGTACCTGCAGTGATACCTGCCCCAACGGCGCTATCAATCCTGCTGACTAATTACATCCGTACATCAGTCTAAAAAATTTCCCGGCTGCATAGCAGCCGGGAAATTTTTTACGTCGCCGGGGGAGTGCCGCGCTTGGAGATGGAGCCCAGCTCAGCGGAGTTAAGGTGCGCGCTGACGGTGCCGTCCGCCTCCTGATACACGCTGAATAGTCCCGGCTCAAAGTTCTGGGTGGCATACGGAATGCTCCGCTGGTCCAGGGCCGTGGCATAGGGATAGTGCCATATCATCTGCCGGTGCAGATACGGCTGATCCATCATATGCACCGCATCCCCCTCCATGGGCGGCACGGTCTCCCGCCAGTACAGCAGATAGCCCCGGATATTTTCCCCCTTCCGGGGCAGGGACCACTCGGCAAAAAGGTACAGGCCGACGCTGGACGGAATATCCGGCCACAGCCAGTCGGTATACTGGGCCTGTTCCTGCCGGACCAGGCTCTGCATGGGCGCGGCCATCGCGCCCTCCGGCCCGTCATACAGGATATACCCGCTGAGGGCTTCCTCCACATAGGCATCATAAGGGTAGTGGGGCACCAGCCACAGTCCGTCGGTGTCCCCGGACCAGTCCTCCCCGTCCTCGTATTGGAAATAGGTCAGGATGGCCCAGCGGTCCGGCCCGTTATCGCCGGGCACCAGCAGGGCCGCCCGCCAGAACTGGATGGTCCGGCCGCTGAGGGGCTTTTTCACCGGCTCCTGCATCCAAACCGTCTGGGTCACCCCGGACAGGGACAGCACGTCCTCGTCCGACAGGTCGTCCAGCAGCTCCCGGGGCAGGTTCAGCCCTTCCAGCCGGTCCCGGACGGCCTGGGCCGTCTGAGACGGCTCCTGCCGCGGCCTGTAGTCCATGGGAAGCCTTTGGCCCAGGGCCTGGCCCAGCAGCACCGCCGCCAGCACCAGCACCAGATATCCCCCCGCCAGCCACCGGCCGTCCAGCCGCACCGGCGCGGCCTCCACCGCATAGCCGCAGTTGTCCAGGGCCCGGGTCAGCCGGGTCAGCTGCCGCAGAATGATGATATACAGCGCCAGCAGCAGCCACACCGCCAGTCCCTGCAGGGTCTGGCCCAGCAGGCCGGTGAGGATCAGCACCCCATACCACAGCACCAGGGCCCCCGCCGCCTTGGCGGAGGGCTTTTCCTGCCCGGCCTTGCGGCCGATCTCCCTCATGCCCCACCACAGGCCCAGGCACACCAGCCAGAACAGGATGCTCAGAGTCCAGACTATGGCCGTCTCCAGCCAGGGGATCAGCCGGGACAGGACGGTGCCCATGACGACGGCATAGCCTCCCCGCAGCGCCGCCAGGGCTATGGACAGCCGCCAGCAGCTGCGCAGGCAGCCGTTCTCCTGCCGCAGGGTCCGGAACCCCAGCACCAGCAGGATGCTGCCCACCATGGGCAGAAGATGCTGCAGATTCCAGAAGTTCAGGGTGATGCCGGTCAGTCCGATGCCCCACAGAACGCAGCGCATGGCCTGCCGCCAGGGGGTCACCCGGGCCGCCGGCAGCTGCTCCTCCGGCAGTTGCTCCAGCAGGGTCTGCATATCCCGGTCAAAGCGGATGTCGTCCGTCACAGCAGGTCACCTCCCAACAGATTCCGCAGTCTCTGCCGCAGGCGGTACAGCCGCCCCTCGGCGGCCCGCTCCGTGATGCCCAGCTCTGCGGCGATCTGGGCGGTGGATTGGCAGTAGTAATACTTCCGGAAGAACAGCTGCTCCTCCTCCCGGCCCAGGGACCGGATGGCCGTCTGAAGCTGCTCCCGCCGGTCCTTTTGCAGCAGGGCCTCCTCGGCGCTGCCGTCTCCGTGGGGCATGGTCTCGTCCAGGGGCTCCTCCCTCCGCAGCCGCCTGGCCCGGTTCAGGGCCATGTTCCGGGCCAGCACCGTCAGCCACGGCACGAACTGCCCCCGCTCCGGCGCATAGTCCCCGGCCCGCTGCCACAGGCGCAGGGAGATATCCGCCAGGCACTCCTCCCGCTCCCGGGGGTCTGTCAGAATGGGTTTCAGGATATATTGCAGCAGCGGTCCGTGCCGCCGCAGCAGGGTCTGCAGGGCCGCCTGGTCCCCGGCGGCGATCTGCGCCATCAGCTGCTTGTCGTCCATGTCCGTCGCCTCCCTGTTTCTCTCTACTCTATAGTACACACCGCAGGGCCAAAACCCACGGTAATTTTTCTCACTTTTGAACACATATTAACACAAAACACCGCCTTGCGCCAGGGGGGGCGGTGTGTTATACTATGTATAACAACACACTGGGCAATTGTGCCCATTTTTTCAGAAAGAGAGAGACCATGACCACCAAAGATTACCAGACCCGCAGCCCCCTGCGCATATTCCTGTCCTATTTCCGCCCCCACCGGCGGCTGTTCCTGCTGGATATCAGCTGCGCCTTCTTCATCGCCGTCATCGACCTGGCCTTCCCCTTGATCTCCCGCACCGCCATGTACCACTGGCTGCCGGATAAGCAGTTTTCCATTTTCTTCACGGTCATGGCTCTGGTGGTGGCGGCCTTTGTCCTCCGGGCAGGGCTTTACTTCATCGTGGGCTACTGGGGCCACACCTTCGGCATCCTGGTGGAGGCGGATATCCGCCGGGACCTGTTTGCCCATATGCAGGACCTGGGCTTTGACTTTTACGACAAAAACCGCACCGGCCAGCTGATGAGCCGCCTGACCACGGACCTGTTTGAGCTGACGGAGCTGGCCCACCACGGGCCGGAGGACCTGTTCATCTCGCTTGTCACCATTGTGGGGGCGCTGGCGGTGATGTTCTCCATCCAGTGGCGGCTGGCCCTGGTGGTGTGCTGCATCATCCCCGTGTTCCTGCTGGTGGTGGTGTACCGCCGCCGCCAGATGTCCCAGGCCTCCTGGGCCGCCAAGCAGAAAACCGGCGCCATCAATGCCGAGATCGAGTCCGGCCTCTCCGGCGTCCGCACCACCAAGGCCTTCGCCAACGAGGCCCAGCAGCAGCGCCGCTTCGATGGGGCCAACGAGGTGTTCAAAACCTCCAAGCGCAATTTCCACAAGGAAATGGGCTTTTTCAACGCCAGCATGGAGCTGTTCATCAGCCTGCTGTCCGTGGCGGTGATTGCCGCAGGCGGCTGGCTGATTATGAAGGACCGGCTGAACTACATCGACCTGATTACCTTCAGCCTGTATATCACCACCTTCATCAGCCCCGTCCGGAAGCTGGCAAACTTCGCCGAGATGTTCTCCAACGGCTTTGCGGGCCTGCACCGGTTCATCGAGCTGATGGCCACGGAGCCCACCATTCAGGACGCCCCCGACGCCGTGGAGCTGACGCAGGTGCAGGGCCGGGTGGCCCTGGAGAACGTGCACTTCTCCTATGACGACGGCAGCCCCGAGGTGCTCCACGGGGTGGACCTGACGGTGCAGCCCGGGGAGACGGTGGCCATCGTCGGCCCCTCCGGCGGCGGCAAGAGCACCCTGTGCCAGCTGGTCCCCCGGTTTTACGACCCCGACAGCGGCGTGGTATCCGTGGACGGAACCGACGTGCGCCGCCTGACCCAGCACTCCCTGCGCCGGGCCATCGGCATCGTCCAGCAGGACGTGTTCCTGTTTGCCGACACCATCCGGGAGAACATCCGCTACGGAAAACCCGAGGCCACCGACCGGGAGGTGGAGGAGGCAGCCCGCCGGGCGGAGCTGTATGACGACATCGCCGCCATGCCCAACGGGTTCGACACCTATGTGGGCGAGCGGGGCACCCTGCTCTCCGGCGGCCAGAAGCAGCGGGTGGCCATTGCCCGGATCTTCCTGAAGGACCCGCCCATCCTGATCTTAGACGAAGCCACCTCGGCTCTGGACAGCATCACCGAGGCGAAGATCCAGCATGCCTTCGACGAGCTGAGCCGGGGCCGCACCACCCTCATCATCGCCCACCGGCTCTCCACCATCCGGGCCGCCCACCGCATCCTGGTGATCCGGGACGGCCGCATCGCCGAGCAGGGCACCCATCAGCAGCTGCTGGCGGCAAACGGGGCCTATGCCGGACTCTATCACACCCAGAATCTGGGGGAATACCATGGATAAACGGGAAATGCTGGACCGGCTGGCCGCAAACGGCGATGAGCGATTGCTGCTGGGCCGGGTCTGGGACAAATATGAACAGTGCCGGCGGCGGAATCTGCCGGAGGAGACGGGCTTTCTGTCCCCGGCGGAGCAGGCGGCGGCCCAGCGGCTGCTGAACGCCCTGTCCGTGACGGAGGGCTACGCCTTCTGGGGCGGGTACGACGGCGCCCAGCGGCGGCAGCTGTGGTTCCTGCCGGAGTGGCAGGAGGCCCCGGAGGAGGACGCCGTCCGGGTGGTCCGGGCCTCGTTTTATGAGGAGAACGCCCTGACCCACCGGGACCTTCTGGGCAGTCTCATGGCCCTGGGCCTGACCCGGGAGACCCTGGGGGATATCCTGGTGTTTCCCCGCTGGGCCGACGTACTGGCCACGGCCCCGGCGGCGGAGCTGCTGCTGTCGGACTGGACGGACGCCGGGCGGGTGCGGCTCCATACGGCCCCGCTGCCCCTGGCCCAGTTGACGCCGCCCCAGGAGAAAACCAAGGAGATCCGCGACACGGTGTCCTCCCTGCGGCTGGACAGCGTGCTGGCCGTTGGCTTTTCCCTGAGCCGGGGAAAGGCCGCCGAGGCGGTGACCTCCGGCCGGGTCCAGGTGAACTGGACCGACTGCCAGAAGCCGGACCGCCCGGTGGCCCAGGGCGACACCCTGACCCTGCGGGGGCTGGGGAAATGCGTCCTGGAGGAGGTCGGCCATCAGACCAAAAAGGGCAGGGTGTTCGTCACCCTGAAGCGTTATCTATAAAAGAGGGAGAGATCACATCATGGACGAAAAGAAAATCGCCCGCATCAACCAGCTGGCCGCCAAGGCGAAAACGCCGGAGGGCCTGACCCAGGAGGAACGGGAGGAGCAGCTGCGCCTGCGCCGGGAGTATATCGACTCGGTGGTGGGCAACCTGGCCCGGGAGCTGGACAATACCTATGTGGTGGATGAGCACGGCAGCAAGAGCAAGCTCCTCCCGAAAGGAGAGCAGTGATGGCCTATTCCTATGACGACCGGGACCGGGAGTTCCGGCAGTCGCCTCCCCCCAGACCGCCCCGGAAAGAGGACAACGATCTGGGGTCCTGGATTCTGATCATCTTTCTGTTCATCGTGGCATGGCCGGCGGGGCTGGCGGTGCTGCTGTCGAAGGTGCTGGGGAACGACTCCCGGCGGAAAAATGCCGCTCGAAGCACCCGGTCGACTGTGTCCCGCAGTGACCCGGCCGTGTCCCGGGCAGATCCCAACCCGTCCCAGGCCCGTCCCGGGACGGCTTCCGCCGCCGGGCGTAAGGTCACCAAAACCCCCCAGTATTCCGCAAAAGCCGCCCGGAACATGAAGATCGTGGGCCTGGTGCTGCTGTTTGCGGGGCTGGTGTCCCTGGTGGAGGGCATCGGCGCTGCCACCGGCGGCCTGAGCTGGGCCCTGCTGGCCAGCCTGTTTCCCACCATGGGCCTGGCCGCCGGAGGTCTGGGCCTGCTGCTGGCCGGAGGCGTCATGACCCGCCGGGCCCGCCGCTTCGGCAAGTATCTGGCCTGTGCCCACGGGCAGGAGGCGGTGTCCCTGAAAAAGCTGGCGGAGGCGGCGGATGTGTCCCCCCGGAAGGTGGAAAACGACCTGGAGATCATGATCGAAAAGGGCCTGTGGGGCGAAAATGCCTATCTGGACCTGGGAAGCGATATGCTGTTCCGGTCCCCGGAGGCGGCGGAAGCCTTCTTCGGCAAAAAGAAGCAGGAGCAGGAGGTCCAGGAGCCGCCCCAGGCGGAGCAGGGCTATTCCGGTATCCTGCGGGACATCCGCCGGGCCAACGACCGCATCGCCGACCCCGTTCTCAGCCAGAAAATTGACCGGCTGGAGGAGGTGGCAGGGAAAATCTTCCGCATCATCGAGAAGGAGCCCGCCAAAAAGGCCAAGGCCAGCACCTTCCTGAATTACTACCTGCCCACCACCCAGAAGCTGCTGGACTCCTATGCCGAGTTTGAGGAGGCAGGCGTCAGCGGCGAGAATCTGAACCAGGCCAAGGCCAAAATTCAGAGCACCATGGACAGCATCGTGGCGGGGTTCGAGCGGCAGCTGGATGAGCTGTACCGGGCCGACGCCATGGACATCGACAGCGACATCCGGGTCATGGAGACCATGCTCCGCCGGGACAGCGCCACCGTGGCCGACGATTTCGGCCTGGGCGGCGGCACGGCGGTGCAGCAGGAGGAAGAATAATATCACGGAAATAAGGAGGAAAAGCCCCATGAAGCGTGTTTTTGCCCTGATTTTAGCCCTGTGCATGACTTGCGCCCTGTTTGCCTGCGGAAAGAAGCAGACGGAGGTGGCCCCCGGCGGAGATAGTCCCACGGTGACCCCCGGGGCCACGGACCCGGGAAGCGGCCCGGCGGAAAATCCCGGCGGCAGTACCGGTGTGCCCGGCGGTGCAGGCAGTACCGGAAATGCCGGAAACGGCGGAAATACCACCGGCAGTACCGGCAGCGGCTGGGCCGGGACCCGGGTGGCGGTGATCTATTTTTCCTGCACCGGCAACACCCGGACGGCGGCAGAGCGCATCCGGGACATGACCGGGGCGGACCTGTATGAGCTGACCCCGGAGCAGCCCTATACCAGCCAGGATCTGGACTACAACGACGAGAGCTGCCGGGCCAATCAGGAGCAAAAGGACCCCGCGGCCCGGCCCCGGATCGCGGGCCAGCCGCTGGACCTGTCCCAGTACGGCACCATCTATCTGGGCTATCCCATCTGGTGGGGGACCGCGCCCCGGATCATCAACACCTTCCTGGACAGCTATGACCTGACCGGGAAAACCATCCGGCCCTTCTGCACCAGCGGCAGCAGCGGCATCGAGACGTCGGTGGCGGATATCCGGGCGGCGGCGCCGGAGGTCAACGTGACGGCGGGCCTGCGGGTGGACGACCCCGACGGCAGCGCCCTGAAGGCCTGGGTGCGGGAATAAGAGCTTGTCAAAAAAGGGCGTTGCCTTTTTTGACAAAAGAGATTTCGCTCCGACCTGTGCGTTTTCACGCATGAAATGCGTGAAAACACACTCTCTCCGCGCAAAGTATTTTTCGCGACGTACACGCCCAACGGAAGTCCCCTTGGGGGGCGCCGCCGCGAAAAATGGATGGAACACGATTCGCGGCCTGCGGGCTGCGAACTCTGTGAGGCGTTTTTGACAGCCTGGAATAAGAGGAGTCCGGCGCGTGCCGGGCTCCTTTAACCTATAAAAAACCGCCTGCCGGAACCCCGGCGGGCGGGCTGCTGCAATTTCAGGACAGGCTTTTGAAAAGCTCCTCCAGGTCGGACTGCCGGTAGATCACGGCTTCCTGGTTCTGATTGGCCTGGACCACGGCGTTCGACAGAACGGGCTCGTGGGCCGCGCAGGCGGTTGCGGACAGCAGCAGAACCACCGCTAAGAGCGCGGATAGAAAATTTTTCATGCTCGTTACCTCCTTTCGTGCGATTCGTGAAAAGATCATTTCGATAGTTCCCCCCCGCCCGCTGTGGCTACAGCGGGCGGGGCGTTCATTTATTCGGCGGGATTGATTTTTATTCCAGATGTTTGCTGGCCCTTTGGTACCCCACACAGTTTACACCGGTTATTCGTACCATAGGTGCATTTCCCAGTGCTTTTTATACCCCCACAAGCCGTGCAGTAACATTTATGCCAATTGGCAGAATTGGCATCTGTCTGATAAAACGAGTATCCAAAGGAATGGGTTGAATGGCTACCCGTAATCACCCTTGCACCCCATTTGTCGGAATCTGTTAATCCTGTTGACGTCCAGTTATTGTAATCACCGTACATGAGTTTTCCTCTATTTTTGGTTTCGTGAAGATCAATTAATCCGATGGCATGACCAAACTCATGTGCCATAATTTTGTCATTTATGGATGATACGCGGACTGTGTTTATCTGAATTTCCCATGATACCAAATGACCAGAAACGGTTCTTGGATTATCAAAACGTGCTATAGCGGAGCCTTGTGTACCTGGATATGTGCAAATCCTTCCAGCGCCGGTTCCGTCGGTTTTATTTGTTATGGTGACGGTTCCACTCCACATCTTCGCGCCATTGTTGACCGCGCTTTTACATGCGGGTGTCAGATACTGATTATAACTATCAAAGGAGTATGTCAGTGCAGTACCATTAGTGTGACAGTTTGCATCGACATTCCAACCAACATCTTCGCCACCTCTGACAGCCCCAGGATGAGCATGTGCAAACGGACAAAATAAGGTTATCAATACAAGTGCCAGAACAAAAGAAATCCCTGGCCGCAAAAATGATCTGTTCACGGTGAACCTTCCTCTCTTTATGTATAATCGGCGGATAGGTGCGCGAAATAGTCCTCCAGGTCAGTCAGACGATAGAGGTCGCCGGAGGACGCAACCGGCCGGTCCGGGTCAGCCGCGGAAGGCGCAATGGCAGCCAGAACCGGGTCCTGCTTTGTCAGATTGTCCCTGATCTGAAGAAGCTGCTCCTGCCCCGGGTGCGCAACGGCCGGGCAATCGGCGGGTTGATTGATCTGGCTCCATTCGGTCATCACGCCCAGGGCGTCCAGAACGTAAGACATGCCGCTGTCGTCCTGGGTCACATACATCACCGTGGAATACGTGCTTATCAGCTCATAGGCGTCCGGATACTCCACCAGGTCGTAGGTATCCCGGTACATGGACACATCGTATTTGATCAAGAACAGCAGCAGCTGATTGCCATAGGTGAATACGGGATAATTTCGGTAGGTCCAGGTGGAGCAGCCCTCCTGGGCCAGGACAAACTCATGGGGGATATCCCCCTTGTACACTTTTTGGACCGTTGTCCGGAAAAAGGTTCGCCCGGTGATCAGCTCCTCCTCCAGCCAATCCCCCACCGTAACAAGGGCCACCACCTCTGCGGCGTCATAGGCCTCCGACAGGGAGTAGGTGCGGGGAAGCATTCCTTGGGCCTCTCTCTCCCCCCACCGGCTGGGGGGCAGAACGGGCTCATGGGCCGCGCAGGCTGTTGCGGACAGCAGCAGAAGCGCCGCTAAAAGCGCGGATAGAAATTTTTTCATGCTCGTTACCTCCTGATCTGATTTTGACCGTATGGGCTGCGGCAGGCGCACAGACGGAATACGGCGCAGCCGCCTATGCGCCGGGAGAAAGTGCGGGGGTGCGTCTTGCCCAAATAACGGAGGCTTTGCTTGCGGAGCTATCCGCAAAATCACGGAATATCATACGCATAAATCGTTTCCTTTCTGCAAAACGCACTATTTTACAATTATCCTGTTACATTATATATAACATATTTCCCGGGAGAAGTCAACGGCTTCCGGGGGAGACTGGAAATCCCCGGGGAAGTGTGGTAAAATAGCAGAAAACAAGCGTGGAAAGGGTATGTGCAATGCGTATACTGGTTTTATCCGATTCCCATGGGTGCGTGGAGCCTATGGAGCAGTGCGTGGAGCGGGTGCAGCCCCAGGTGATCCTGCATCTGGGGGACTGCGTGCGGGACGCCCAGCGGCTGGAGGAGCGGTATCCCCAGATCCCGCTGCTGGGGGTGCCCGGCAACTGCGACTATGGCGGCCTGGACCAGCCGGAGCGGCTGACGGAGCTGGGCGGGGTGCGGATCCTGATGATGCACGGCCACACCCGCCATGTGAAGTCCGGCCCCATGGCGGCCATGTACGCCGCCCGGGAGTGCGGGGCGGATATCCTGCTGTTCGGCCACACCCACCAGCCGGTGGTGGACCGCAGCGGCGATTTCTGGATGATGAATCCCGGGTGCATCGGCCCCAGCGTCCGGCGGACCTATGGGGTCATCACCTTAGAGGACGGGAAGGTGGACTGCGCCGCCTTCCGCCTGTGAGAGGAGGCGGCGGACATGGGACTGCGGCTTTCGGCGGCGGGCATTTTCCTGCTGGGGGCGGTGGGTCTGCTGCTGCACTCTACCCTGCTGGAGACGGGACACATCCGGCCGGGGATGTTCTGCTTTTATACCAATCTCAGCAATCTGCTGGTGCTGGTGTATGAGCTGACCCTGGCGGCGGTGCCGGAGGGGGCGGTGCGGCGGCTGCTGACCGGCAGCGGCGTGGCCCTGGCCATGACCCTGTGCATCTATGTGACGCACCTGATCTATCACTTTGTGCTGGTGCCGGACGCCAGGCGCCGGGGGCAAAAATTTGCCGACCTCGGCGGCAGCTTTGGGAACCTGTGCGTCCACTATGGGACGCCGTGGCTGGTGGTGGGGCAGTGGCTGCTGTGGGGGAACAAGGCGGGGCTGACCGCGGTCTCCGCCGCCCGGTGGCTGGTGCTGCCCCTGGCGTACTTCGCGTATGCCATGCTGCGGGCCAGGACGGGGCGGCCCATCGGCCACACGAAGCTGCTGTACCCCTACACCTTCATGGACCCGGAGAAGCTGGGGCCCAAAAGGTTCTGCCTCAGCGTCACGGCGGTGCTGGCGGCATTTTTCGCCCTGGGCTGTGTATTTGTGGGCCTGGGACGGCTATTGGGATAGGAGGAATGACCATGGAAACGGAAGTGAAGCTGACCAAGCTGGCCTCCTGCGCCGGATGCGGGGCCAAGGTGGGGGCCGGGACCCTGGTGAAGCTGCTGGACGGGTTCCGGACCCATTCGGACCCCCGGCTGCTGGTGGGGTATGACAAGTCCGACGACGCCAGCGTGTATCTGCTGGACGAGAACACGGCCCTGGTGCAGACCACGGACTTTTTCCCCCCCATTGTGGACGACCCCTTCCTGTATGGGCAGATCGCCGCGGCCAACGCCATCAGCGATGTGTACGCCATGGGCGGGGAGCCCAAGCTGGCCCTGAACATCCTGTGCCTGCCGGAGTCCATGACCCGGGAGATGGTCCAGGAGCTGCTGCGGGGCGGATACGACAAGGCCTATGAGGCCGGGGCCATCATCACCGGGGGACACACCATCCACGGCGCGGAGCCGATTTACGGCCTGGCCGTGTCCGGCTTCGTGCACCCCAGGCGGGTGCTGACCAACAGCGGCGCAAAGTCCGGGGACGTCCTGCTGCTGACCAAGCCCTTGGGCGTGGGCGTGCTGACCACCGCCGCCAAGGCGGGGCTGGCGGAGCCTGCGGTGATGGACCGGATCTATCGCCAGATGGCCGCCCTGAACCGGACCGCCCGGGATATCATGGTGAAATACCGGGTCCACAGCTGCACCGACGTGACGGGCTTTGCCCTGCTGGGCCACGGCTTCGAGATGGCCCAGGGCAGCGGCTGCACCGTGCACATCCAGAGCGGCAACGTGCCCTTCCACCCGGAGGCCTGGGACCTGGCCGCTATGGGCCTGATCCCCGCCGGGGCCTACCGCAACCGGGATTACGCCGAAAAGGGCGTCACCGTCCGGGGGAACGTCAGCCGCACCATGCAGGACCTGCTGTATGATCCCCAGACCAGCGGCGGCCTGCTGATGGCGGTGGACCCCGCCGACGCGGCGGCCTGCCTGCGGGAGCTGCGGGATGCCATCCCCGCCGCGGCCCAGGTGGGCTACGTCACGGAGCGGCAGGACAACTGGCTGATCCTGGAATAAGCGAATCCCCTCCGGCAATGGCCGGAGGGGGTTGTGTTATATCATACTAGAATCTGTTAAAAAGCTTGAAAAGCTTTTTATAGCGCCAAGGGCGCGTCAGATTCTGCATGAGACGGCGCAGCGTGCTTTCGCACGATGCGAGTGTGCGTAGCACACGTGATTCTTGATTAAATCTTTTAATCAAGAATCAGTATCAGGGGGTGCGCGGCTTGGTTATTGGAGCAGCCACGGCATATAGCGCTTCAGGTACTTGAGGTTGAATGCCCTGGATTCCTCCGCGAAGTCCGCCAAGGGCTGTAGACTCCCCGTGGCCAGGCAGTCCCGGGCTACGAAGGCCGTCTTAGGTTCCCACACCCGCCAATAGTCCCGTTTTAGTTTTTCCGGAGGAACATCTCCCTGAAAGTAATAGGAAGTAGGGCACTTGACATTCTCCAGGGCTTTCCACACGCCATCCATATCACCAGCATCATACCAAAGGCAAGGCCGCCTATGAAAAACGAGTTCTCTTTCATGGGGATAAGATAGAATATCCTGGGCCGTATGGATCGTGTTCAATGTTTCAATCGTGTACTGCAATTGCATATTTAAATCATTATTTGTGCATATATAACGACAGTTCTCATCATATTGTGCACTGGCATTCCGATAAAAATTTCCCGAATAGGATGTCATATTCATCTGGCTGCGATAATTGCACCACATGTACTCTGACAGAGTCTGGGAGTAAAAGAGAATTTCTGGCAGTGTATATCCAGAACAAAGGATGATCTGCATGACATTTCTATTCACCACGCGAACCCATTCAGTGAAGTCACGAAGGGCAAAGAAACCGTTAGCTTCCAATGTATCCTTCCAGTGCAGTGCCATGAAAATATTCATTTCCTTCAAATATGGATTTCTCATACATGTATCTCCCTTCAAATTCATTCACTGCGCTATGGGAAGAATGAAATTATCAGAAAATTCCAATTTTCGGGTATATTGACGTATCTGTTGGAATTATAGCAAAAAAACGCAGAGTTGACAACCGTGTATTTTACAAATCCACACAGAAAAAAGCCGTATTTTTCCCGGGACGGGGGCATATACTGAGGGGAAGTTTCCAGGAAAGGATGTATGTCTATGTCCGATTTTTCCCAGCATGTGCCCCTGTCCACGTTTTTGCAGGCTCACCCCGACCAGGGGAGCCTGCGGGTGCAGGTGGCCTCCGGCGGCGGAACGTTTCCGGTGGCCGGGGCAAGGGTGGAGGTATACCGGCGGTTCGGGGGCCAGACCCACACGTTTTACCGGGGGCTGACCGATGAATCGGGTATCGTTCAGGGCATCGCCCTGCCGGCCCTGCCCGCCGCCTGGTCCCAGGCGCCGGACACCGCCTCCATCAGCGGCACCGGTTACCTGGTGTCGGTGCGGCACCCCTTGTTCGTGCCCCAGGAGGACCGGGAGGTCACGGTGTATGCCCGCATCGAATCCATTCTGCCGGTGATGCTGGAGCCGGTGATATAAGGGGGGAGCGCTATGCCTGCAACGCCTGTGGTCCCGGAGACCATTACCGTACACCTGGGCCCGCCGGGGTCCTCGGCCCGAAACGTGGAGGTGCCCTTTGCCGCCTATATCAAGAACGTGGCCTCCCACGAAATTTACCCCACCTGGCCGGAGAACGCCATCCGGGCCAACATCCTGGCCCAGATCTCCTATGCCCTGAACCGGGTGTATACCGAGTATTACCGCACCCGGGGGTATGACTATGACATCACCAGCACCACCCAGTATGACCAGGCCTATGTGGACGGCGGCGACGTTTTCGAGAACATCAGCCAGATCGTGGACGACAGCTTCAACAACTATATCGTCCGGCAGGGCAGCGTGGAGCCGCTGTTTGCCCAGTTCTGCGACGGAGTGCGGACCCAGTGCGGGGGGCTGTCCCAGTGGGGCAGCGTGGACCTGGCCCGGGACGGCATGAACCCCTATGAGATTCTGCAATACTACTACGGAGGGGATATCAGCATTGTGTTCAACGCCCCGGTAGGGGGGAACGTGCCCTCCTATCCCGGGCGGCCTCTGCGCCGGGGGGACGTGGGCAACGATGTGCTGCTTCTCCAGCGGCAATTGAGCCGCATCCGCCGGAACTATCCGGCCATTCCGGAGATCCCGGAGCCGTCCACGGTGTTCGACGGGCCCATGGAGGAGGCGGTGAAGTCCTTCCAGCAGATCTTCAACCTGACTCCGGACGGCGTCGTGGGCAAGGCCACCTGGTACAAGATCAAGCAGATCTATAACGGCGTCAAGGGCCTGTCGGAGCTGTCCGGCGAGGGGCTGACCATCTCCGAGGTGCAGAGGCAGTATACCGAGGCCCTGCGGCTGGGGGACAGCGGCCTGGCGGTGCGGACGGTGCGGTTTTTCCTGGCTTTTCTGGGGTATTTCCTGCCGGAACTGCCGCCCATCCGGCTCAGCGATGTCTTTGACCAGGAGATGCTGGACGCCGTGTATGCCTTCCAGAGCTATGCGGGCCTTCCCACCGACGGGGTGGTGGGCCGGGATACCTGGAACGCCCTGCGGCGGGCCTATGAGGATGTGCTGGAGGACCTGCCGGAGGACTATCAGCAGTTTGCCCGGGAGATTTATCCGGGGCGGTTCATCGTCCTGGGGGACCGGGGCGACACGGTATTGCTTTTGCAGCAGCAGCTGAATCGCATTGCGGCCCGGGACCCGGATATTCCCACCGTGGCGGAGGACGGCATTTTCGGCCGGGGCACCCAGGCCGCTGTGCTGGCCTTGCAGCGAAAGCTGGGCATCGACCCCACCGGGGCCGTTGGCCCCGTGCTGTGGGCCCAGATCATCGCCCAGGGAGCGGGGTACTGATAATAAAACAGAGGCGGCAGACGATTTCGTCTGCCGCCTCTGCGGCGTTATGGGATCAGAACAGCCGGTCCAGAAATTTGTCCACCAGGGCCATGGTGTCCCGGTTGACGCCGGACTGTCCGGCCTGGCGGATGACGGTCATATGCTGATTGCTGGCGGGGTCCGTGATCAGCCGGAAGTCCGCGCCGGGCAGTTCCGCCCGGCGGGCATACAGGGAGCAGCCGCCGCAGGGGACCTCCCGGTCTTCGCTGCCCTGGAGAAGCAGGGCCGGTACGCCGCTCTGGAGGCCCCGGACGGCGGACAGGTCCGCATATTTTCCGAATAGGAGCCGCTGCCCTCAGCGGCCCGGGAATCCCTATGACAGAACCATGGCAAAAGAAAAAACTCCCAGCATAAGCTGAGAGCCTTTTTGGCAGCGGGAGAAGGATTCGAACCCCCGGCGCAAGCGCCGGGAGCTGCGCCCGGATTGAATTTCTGTGAGGGTCCGAATCCCTATGACAGAACCATAGCAAAAAGAAAAAACTCCCAGCATAAGCTGAGAGTTTTCTTGGCAGCGGGAGAAGGATTCGAACCCTCACATACGGAGTCAGAGTCCGCTGTGCT
>OGLN01001629.1_pt1 | contig 15452 bp, 13 predicted proteins | sample 1572641 | NCBI WGS metagenome assembly OGLN01 (sample SAMEA2581903, study PRJEB24529) | metagenome | biome: Human gut stool | place: China | collected 2011
AATAAAACCGAAAAATAAAATGTAAATATTTATTTTCAAAATCTTTTTCAAAACCGAAAAAAGATTTTCTGATATAGAACAATAAATGTTATATAACGAACAAAATATATACAACCTTACTACAAGGTGATTATACAGCCTGTATGTAAAGATAAATTACCAAGAACGGAAGTGAAAACGATGAAGTTATGATAAGAGACCACAAAGCATATGGCCCTAACTACTCTAACTACCGAGAAACAAAAGCCTCCCCACGGGGGAGGTTTGGTGGGGCTCTTATAACTCATTTGTTTTTCTAACATAAACCGCTGAGTTTCGCAACAGAAAACAGTGAATTTTTAATTAAAAATCAGTTGAAAAATATATCAATAAAATAATTATTATAGATATGAAAGATTTTAATAGCTTACAGATTGCTGTGGCCGGAACAGGCTACGTAGGACTTAGTATCGCAACACTTTTAAGCCAGCACCATAAAGTAACTGCAGTTGACGTAATACCTGAAAAGGTAGAGAAAATAAACAACAAGATAAGCCCTATACAGGATGACTATATAGAAAAATATCTCGCAGAAAAAGAACTTAACCTGACTGCAACGCTTGACGGTGCAGCTGCATATAAGGAAGCCGACTATGTGGTTATAGCCGCCCCGACAAACTATGACCCTGTGAAGAATTATTTCGACACAAGTCATGTAGAAGAGGTTATCGACCTTGTGCTTGATGTGAATCCTGATGCCACGATGGTGATAAAGAGCACCATACCCGTAGGCTATTGCCGAAGCCTTTATGTCAAGTATGCAGAGCGTTTCAAGAACGACGCAAAGCTGCAGGGCAAAAAGTTCAACCTGCTGTTCTCACCGGAGTTCCTGAGAGAGAGCAAGGCTCTGTATGACAATCTTTATCCAAGCCGTATCATCGTAGGATATCCTAAGCATATTGCAGGACGCGATGACGAGAACGAGGCTATAAAGGCCATTGCCGGCGATAATCTGGAGGAGAAAGCCAGGACATTTGCCGAACTGCTGCAGCAGGGTGCCATAAAGGAGAACATCGACACATTGTTTATGGGACTCAAAGAGGCTGAGGCTGTAAAACTGTTTGCCAACACATATCTGGCTCTGCGTGTAAGCTATTTCAACGAACTTGACACATACGCAGAGGTGAAAGGACTTGACACTCAGGCCATCATTCAGGGAATATGCCTTGATCCACGAATCGGCACACACTATAACAACCCGAGCTTTGGCTACGGCGGCTATTGCTTGCCGAAAGATACAAAACAGCTGTTGGCAAACTATGCAGACGTGCCAGAGAATCTGATACATGCCATTGTTGAAAGCAACCGCACACGTAAGGACTTCATTGCCGACCAGGTGTTGAAGATGGCTGGCGCTTATGAGGCAAACGGCTGCTATGACGAATCCAAGGAAAAGGAAACCGTAATCGGTGTTTACCGCCTGACGATGAAGTCAAACAGCGACAACTTCCGCCAGAGTTCAATACAAGGCGTCATGAAGCGAATAAAGGCAAAGGGTGCGACGGTAATCGTCTACGAGCCAACGCTCGAAAGCGGCAGCACGTTCTTTGGCTCTAAGATTGTTAACGACATGGACGAATTCAAGTCGATGTCCAAGGCTATCATTGCCAACAGATACGACAGTTGCCTTGACGATGTAAAAGAAAAAGTTTACACCCGCGACCTGTTCCGCCGCGACTGATACACAAAATCTAAAATACGGATAATTATGTTGGATTATAATATAGACCTTTCTGGCAAGACCATTCTTGTTACAGGCGCAGCCGGATTTATCGGCAGCAGCCTTTGTGTCAGATTGCTTTCATCAGTAAACGGCGTAAAAATAGTCGGCATAGACAACATGAACGACTATTATGATGTACGCATAAAAGAAGAACGCCTTAAAAAGCTCGAAGCATGCACAGGCTTCACATTCATCAGGGGAGACATTTCGGATAAATGTGCCGTTGATGCACTGTTTGCCGAATACAGGCCTCAGGTGGTAGTCAATCTTGCCGCACAGGCAGGTGTCCGTTACAGCATAAGCAATCCCGGCGCATACGTGTCAAGCAATCTCATAGGCTTTTACAACATTCTTGAGGCATGCCGTCACAGCTACGACAATGGTGACGGCGTCGAACATCTTGTCTACGCCAGCTCAAGCAGCGTCTACGGCTCCAACAAGAAAGTTCCTTACAGTACGGACGACAAGGTGGACAATCCTGTAAGTCTCTATGCAGCCACAAAGAAGAGTAACGAGCTCATGGCCCATGCGTACAGCAAGCTGTATGACATCCCGTCTACAGGCTTGCGCTTCTTCACGGTCTATGGCCCTGCAGGAAGGCCTGACATGGCATACTTCGGATTTACAGACAAGCTTGTGTCCGGCAAGACAATACAGATATTCAATTACGGACATTGCAAGCGTGACTTTACATATATAGATGACATCGTGGAGGGCATCTGTAGGGTGATGCGCCATGCTCCTGAAAGAAAGACCGGTGATGACGGACTGCCGGTTCCGCCTTACAGCCTGTATAACATAGGCAACAGCCATCCCGAAAATCTTCTTGACTTTGTAACCATCCTTCAGGAAGAGCTCGTACGTGCCGGCGTGCTGCCAGAAGACTATGATTTTGATGCCCACAGGCAGCTCGTGCCCATGCAGGCGGGGGACGTGCCGGTGACTTATGCGGACACGGCCCCGCTGGAGCGCGACTTCGGCTTCAGGCCTTCCACCTCACTCCGTGACGGCATACGGCATTTTGCCGAATGGTATGCCGGCTATTATGGAACATGCAGAAAATAAATACAATAAATACATAATGGAATATAAGTATCATATATTTGCCCCTTACCGTGTATGCCCTCTCGGAGCGCACGTCGACCATCAGCATGGCATCGTGACAGGCTTCGCCATTGACAAGGGCGTCGATCTCTGGTTCACGCCGTCGGATGACGGACACGTACATTTGGAGTCGCTCACGTTTGAGGGTACAGTAGACTTTAATATAGACCAGGCATCACAGGTCAAGGAGCATCATTGGGGCGATTATGCACGCGGTGCGAAATATGCCCTGCGCAAACGCTTTACGCTGAAATACGGAATAGAAGGCGTCGTAAAAGGCTCTCTCCCCGTTGGCGGCCTCTCCTCAAGCGCAGCCGTGCTTATAGCCTACGTCATGGCCTTTGCCAAGGCCAACGACATAGACCTTACACCTATGGAGGTGGTAAAAATAGCTTCCGAGGCTGAGCGCGAATACATCGGTCTTAACAACGGTATTCTGGACCAGTCGTGCATAGCCCTTGGACGTAAGGACGGACTGCTGTTTCTCGACTGTGACAGCGACGAGTACCGCGTGATCAGGCGTAACCCCGACATGCCTGACTTTGAGATAGGCATCTTCTTCTCAGGCCTTACACGCAGCCTTGTAGGCAGTGACTACAATCTGAGGGTATTTGAGTGCAAGACCGCGGCATGGAACATGCTTGCTTATCAAAATCAGCCACTGAAACCATTTGACAGGACATTCCTTCGTGACATTCCAAAATCTGTTTTTGATGAGACACGTGAGGTGATGCCGAAGCGTTTTGCGCGCCGAGCCGAACATTTCTACAGCGAGTACCGCCGTGTACGCCAGGGTGTGACTGCATGGGAAAGCGGCAACCTGCAGCTGTTCGGCAGGCTGTGCTTTGACAGCTGTGAGAGCAGCATACATAATTATGAATGCGGTTCGCCTGAGCTTATTGCCATATATGACATCATGCGTACGCTGCCCGGTGTCTATGGCGGACGCTTTTCCGGCGCAGGCTTCAAGGGAGCGTGCATGGCATTGGTTGATCCTGAATACAAGAAGGATATCGAGGCAGAGCTGACGCGCCGTTACCTGGAGCGCTTCCCGGAATATGAAAAGACATTCAGGGTATATTTCGTAAAGCCGGATGACGGAGCCCGGTTTATCAAATAATTAAAAACGACAAATTACAGATGAAAAATATAGTAATAGCAGCCGGATATGCAACGAGGCTTTATCCGTTGACAGAGAATTTTCCGAAGCCACTGTTAGAAATAGGTAACAGCACTATCTTAGGCAGACTACTTGACGATATAGATAGAATTGATGATATTGACGAGCATATCATCGTAACGAACCATAAGTTTGTATGCCATTTTGAGAAGTGGGCGGCAGAGCATAAAACGACGAAGCCTGTAAGAATTATTGACGACGGGACAGAGACTAACGAGACACGTCTTGGAGCCGTTAAGGATCTGCTGCTGGCCATTGACAGCTGCAATGTGGATGACGACATGATGGTCGTGGCGGCAGACAACATACTCGACTTCTCGCTGCAGGGCTTTGTAGACTTCTTCAAGGAGAAAGGCACGTCGGTGATAATGTGCCATAACGAACCCGAACTGAAAAAGCTGCAACGCACAGGAGTGATTGCCGTTGATGAAAACATGAAGGTGCTGGAAATGCAGGAGAAACCGGAGAAGCCTGTGTCAAACTGGGCCGTACCGCCTTTCTATATCTACAGCAAAAAGGATTTGCCGCTTATAAAAGACTGCATGAACCATGGCTGTGGCTTTGATGCTCCAGGCAACCTTGCTCATTATCTTTGTGAGAATACCGACATGCATGCCTGGGTAATGCCGGGAAAAAGGTTTGATATAGGTAGCCTCGATAGTTATGAAGAGGCGAAAAATATGTTTAACATGTAATTTGTATGATTTTTAGTTGATAAATGTTATAATTGTAATGTTATAATGAGCTTAAATAAATCTAAAAAGCAAGTAATTTTATTGTATTCGTGCACGATAATTGGTATATTCTTAGGAGTTTTAGTATCTATTGTAAATACAAGATTTCTAGAACCTTCAAGTTATGGTGATGTACGATATGTTAATAATATAATTGCTTTTTTTTCTGGAATATTCTTATTTGGATATTTTGTTTCGGGGAGTAGGCTTTTAGCATTGGCAAGGGATAAAGATGAAGCAAACAAAATAAAAGGAGGATTGGTTTTTATATTAGGCATTACTATAATATTAATGATTGTGGTGATGTTAATAAGCGGTTTTATACATGATTATTGTCTCCACAAAAAGTTTTATTATCTTTTTTATCTTGTTGTACCAGTATGCGGTTCAACTCTTTTACTTAATTATATTAATACTTCATCTCAAGGAGACAACAGCATAACAACAATAGCTTTTGCACGTTTATTGCCACAATTAATATATATAATTATTGCATTTCTTGTTTATAAATATAGTGGCGCATCAGCAGAGAAAATGCTTCTATTACAAAATGGTATTGCGGTAATAATATTATTATTATTAATTTTTAAGAATTCTCCCAATTTTTCTTCTCTTAAACAAACACTTTATAAATTAAAGGATGAAAACAAACAATATGGTCTGCAGGTATATTATGGTTCATTGGCAAATTTGTCTATTCAATATATAGCAGGAGTAAGCTTAGGAGTGTTTGGTAATGATAATACTAATGTTGGGTATTACACATTAGCTTTAACAGTAACATCGCCTTTAATGATGTTGCCAAATGTTATTGGAACAACTTATTTTAAGCAGTTTGCACATCAATCTTTTATTCCTCGTAAGCTTTTATTAGGAACATATTTAATGTCTATTGCAAGTTTATGTGCTTTTATAATATTGATTTATCCAATAGTGGATATATTATATAATGATTCTTATGCCAACGTAGCATTTTATGCAAGTGTAATGGCTATTGGATTTACACTTCATGGATTGGGTGATGTATATAATCGTTTTTTAGGTGCTCATGGTAAAGGTTCATATTTACGTAATGCAGCATGGATTAGTGGATTTATATCGTTGGTAGGTTATACAATAGGAATATATTTTTATGGAATTACAGCAGCAATCATAACAAGAATTTTGAGTTCTTCAATTTATTATTTTTCTTTATTATTCTATTATAGAAAATTTCGTGAAATGAATCGGAATGTAATTTGTTAAGGATGAAATATAATGATTATTTTTAATATAAGAAGGAAAAAAGAATACAATCGTTACAGCATATTTTATATGTTTGTCATGATTATTTATATGGCTCAAGCAACACCAGAAACGAGCCGTATGGTTGCTAGTCTATCAGGAAATCCAATACCCTTCTTGATACCAATAGTATTAACATTTATTTTATGCAGGAAGAATCCTATCACTTTTAACAATAAAAAACTATTTATTGTTATTATCTTATATTTAATATGGACTATTTGTTCTTTAGTCAAATATGGTATTTATACCACAGAAGAACTATCATATCACTTTTTTATGATATATGCTATTATAATTGCTTATATACATAATAAAGTATTTGGATATAAAATTGTTCCAATATACGAGAATATTATGGTTTTCTTATGTAAAATAGCAATTTGGTTATGGGCAATATCAGTTTTAGTTCCAGCTTCATCATTCATATTTCGGTTATTTCCCGAAACAACTTATGGAAATAGTATTTTGTATCTTTTTACATGGATGGATCCTGCAAAAGGCCAGGTTTATTCTGGTATTTTAAGAAATGCTGGATGCTCATGGGAGCCAGGACGATTCGCTATAATGGTGACATTGGCTATGTTCTGTAATTTATGTCAAAATGGAGTTAAATTTAAAAAGAATAAGAATATTTGGTGGCTTATAATAGCTTTGATCACAACACAATCCACTACAGGCTTTGCTTCTGCATTAATTCTTTATACAATCTTTTTAATTAAGAAATTCAACCTCAAATATATTTTCATATTAGTTATGGTAATGGTTCCAATTATTTATGGATTATTCCAATTGGATTTTATGGGAGATAAAATAACTGATAGGTTAACAAATGCACAAGATGTTTCTCGATTATATGAACAATTTGATTATTATAATGCCAATGAAGATGAGGGGACATATTTAGGTTCAATAGACAGATTTGAAGCCATGACATTTGAATGGATGAATTTAATACATGATCCAATACTCGGTTATGGTAGAAACTCTAAACATTCATTTTTCTATACAGATATTACGACAAATTATGTTCTTGCTAATGGCTTGGTGAAAATTCTATCTAATTATGGATTTTTATTAGGACTTTTCTTTTTCTTTATTTTGATAAAATCATCAATTAATCTTGCTAAAGATAGTTATGAGAAAAGAACTTTAGGCTTATTTAGTGTTTTATGTTTAAGTGCTATTTCATATCAAATATTATCAATTCCTATATTTACAACATTTTGGTTTTATGGGATATTTAGAACACCTTCAAAAAGTTAAAACCATAATCTATAAAAAAAATGAAAGTTTATATAATAACAAGGGAGCCGTTCCCAAATGGTATGGCTGCTACAAATAGAATAAAATGTTATGCAAAAGCACTTATCAATGTTGGTGTTGAGTGTAATGTAATTATTTTTACCAGAACAGAGATTTATGGTAAAAAAACTAAAAATGTAGATGGTGATGGAGTATATGATGGTATCAGATATCAATATATAGGTAGAAATCCATTGCGGAACAAAAATATTTTTATTAGAAAGTTTGATGATTGGTTCGACCGTTTGAGATTAAAAAGGTTTTTAATGAATAAATTAAAATCAGATGACATTGTATTATGGTATTGTGGGGTATTTGTTTTCTTTGTAAATGAAATTATTGATATTATACATAAGAAAAAAGCTAAATTCGTTCGTGACGTTTGCGAATTACCATACGGAACATCTGAAGAAACACCCAAAAATGTAAGATTGAGGAAAAAGACGTTATTACATCAATTCCCAAAGTGTGACGGCTTCATTGCTATATCAGATTCTTTGGCTGAATTGGCAGAAAAATACAAAAGGACGGATGCACAGATATTAAAAGTTCCAATAATGGTAGACTTTGACAAGTATTCTTTACCAGATAAATCAAGTGAAGCGTCGATTCCGTATATTTTCCATTCAGGTACATTGACTGAGCAGAAAGACGGAATATTGGGTATGATAGAAGCTTTTGGCATAGCATTACAAAAACTTTCAATGCCCATAATGTTTATATCGACAGGCAATAAGGAGAATTCTCCACACAGGGAAGCTATAAATGAATTGATAGATAAATACCATTTGGAAAATAAACTTATGTTTACAGGATATTTGTCTGAAAAAGAGTTGAAAGAGTATTTGTCGAAAGCCTCGTTGGTAATTATCAATAAGTATGAAACACAACAGAACAAGTATTGTTTTTCGACAAAGTTAGCTGAATATATGGCAGCAAGCAAACCAATAATTATCACACACGTTGGAGAAGCCATGAATTGGTTGATGGATAACAGAGACGCTTATGTTGTAAGACCGCATGATACGAATGCCTTGGCTGAAAAGATAATTGAGGTATTTACAAATTCAGAAAAACGGCATGTGATTGCAAGTAATGGCTTTGAAACGTGTAAAGCATGTTTTGACTATAAAAATTACGGAGATAAACTTATAGATTTTTTCACTAAATTATCAGTCAATGGCAATTAAGGTTTTATGGCAACATAGGACATAACTGTTGCGATGTTTAATGAGAATATGTAATGTCACATTTTGAAAATATATACATAATTGAGTTATACTAAAAGGTCATACCTGAATTTTTATACCTTGAACGAAAACTTTATGAAGTAAAAAATATAATATAGTGTGAATCCAATAGGGATATTTTGATGGAAATATTGAATAATTCAACTATTAATGATATATAATATGTGTACTAAACGCAAGGTCTTATTTTTCTTGCCGTCAGATACAGGCGGAGCTCAAAGAATGACGGTTACGATAGCAAAACTACTTCCGCTTGAGCAATTTGAAGTGAAGTTTGTTATAGTTCACCGTTCGTTAGGGACAATCGTAAAATTCATACCGAAAGGTTATGAGATAATACACATACCAGTTCATAATATTTATTGTGCCGCAACTTTGCGTATGATGTGTGTCATAAGGCGTGAAAAGCCAGATGTGGTATTTAGTTCTCTATTGTATCTGAACGCGCGACTTATTATTGCTGCAAAGTTATGTGGGTGTAAGTCCGTTGTTAGAAATAATATAGACTTGAGCCGAACGTTGTCAAAGACTGCTCCTGTTTTAGTTAAAATGACTTATCGTTGGGCTGATGGTGTCATAGCTCAACAGGAAGAAATGCACGATGAAATAATAGCTTATACGGGTATATCCAAGGAAAAGGTTGTTACGTTGCACAATCCATTGGATGTTGAGGATATAGATAAAAAATCAAGTGTTGCTTCTCCTTTTATAGATGAAGGCCCTCAAGTTAAATATGTGTGGGTAGGCAGATTCAGCTATGAGAAAGGGCAGGATTTAGCTGTAAAAGCCCTACAGTTAGTTATAAATACGATTCCCAATGCACATTTATACCTTGTCGGGGAGTACGATAGAAATGATGACTATTGTAAAAGTGTTTTTGATTACGTTGAAAAACATTGTTTGACTGATGTTGTTCATTTCACTGGCTTTGACACCAATCCTTATAGATGGGTTAAGAATTGCGATTGTTATGTGATGCCTTCCCGTTTGGAGGGATTGCCGAACTCTCTAATTGATGCAATGTATATTGGTAAACCTGTTGTGGCTACCAAATGTATACCTGTTGTTGAACGAATTGTAAAGGATGGTTATAATGGATATTTAGTCGACAACGAAGATGTGGAAAGTATAGCAAATGGCATGATAAAAGCATTACAACTTAAAAATTTTAGCATGACATATAATCCTGCTTCAAAGGAAGATTTCATTAACTTGTTTGCAAGTATATAAGATTTATGATTAGGACAAAAAAAGAATTACGTTTTTACATCCAAGAAGACCGTAAACGTAATGGTCAAGACCGAGGCCAAATTAGATATTTGATGTCATTGATGGCAGGCTCAGAGCAAGCTCATGCTTTTAAATATTTGAAATGTCTTAGGCATGAGGAATATCATCTTAATAACAGGGGATTTTTACACAAACTGCTTGCTACTTATTTCCGTATACATTTAGGCCGGATGGGACTCCGCTATAGTATATCCATACGTCCAAACATTTGTGGATACGGCTTGAAAATCATGCATTTATCTGGAGGAGGAATTTTAATCAATTGCAATAGGATTGGAAATTATTGCAGTGTTAATTCGGGTACTTTGATAGGCAACGTTGGTAGCACTGAAAACCGTCCGGTTATAGGTGACTATGTTGCATTTGGTCCAGGTGCGAAAGCGTTTGGAAAAATAACAATAGGTGATAATGTATTCGTCGCCCCCAATGCGGTTGTCACTAAAGATGTTGCCTCAAATTGTGTTGTGGCTGGAATTCCTGCCAAACTTTTAAAAGAAACAAAATTAGAAGATAACATCGTTTATCAAAAATATAAAAAATGAACAATCAACTTCAAATTTCACAGCGTGGCATAGATATGCCAGCCTCTCCTATACGTAAATTGGCTCCACTTGCATATGCTGCGGAGGATAAAGGTATAAAAATATATCGTCTGAATATAGGACAGCCTGATTTGCCGACACCTCAGAAAGCACTTGACGCATTGAAGAGGGTTGACAGAAAAATCTTGGAGTATAGCCCATCCCAAGGCTATCGCTCATTGAGGGAGGCACTTGTTGGTTATTATGCACGGTATCAAATAAAATTATTGTCTGATGAAATAATCATTACATGTGGAGGTTCTGAGGCGGTATTGTTCGCTTTTATGAGTTGTCTTAATCCAGGTGATGAGATTATTGTTCCTGAGCCTGCATACGCAAACTATATGAGTCTTGCCGTTTCTGCAGGAGCTGTAATCCGTACAGTAACCACTACGATAGAGGAGGGATTTAGTCTTCCTAAGGTTGAGGAATTTGAAAAACTTATTACGGAGAGGACTAAGGCTATATTGATTTGTAATCCAAATAATCCTACAGGATACCTTTATACACAGAGGGAGATGAATTGTATTCGTGATTTGGTGAAGAAATACAATCTGTATCTTTTTTCAGATGAAGTATATCGTGAGTTTATTTATACAGGGTCTCCATATATTTCAGCCATGCATTTGGATGGAATCGAGAATAATGTTATACTGATTGATTCTGTTAGTAAGCGTTATAGCGAATGTGGCATACGTATCGGTGCATTGATAACGAGAAATGAAGCTGTGCGTCGAACCGTAATGAAGTTTTGCCAAGCGAGACTTAGTCCTCCTTTGATTGGACAAATAGTAGCAGAATCTAGCATAGAAGGTACGGAGCAATATTCCAGGGATGTGTATGATGAGTATGTTGAACGACGGAAGTGTCTGATTGATGGGGTCAATAGAATTCCAGGATGTTATACACCTGTGCCGATGGGTGCATTTTACACGGTTGCTCAACTTCCGGTGGAAGATGCTGAAGATTTTTGCGCATGGTGTTTGAAGGATTTTTGCTACAAAGACGGACAAACGCCAAATGAGAATACTGGTGAAACCATTATGATGGCTCCTGCGGCTGGTTTTTATGCTAATCATGAATTAGGCAGAAGCCAAGTCCGTCTTGCATATGTGCTTAACAAGAAAGATTTAAAGCGTGCTATTCATATATTGGAAGTTGCACTTGACGAATACAATAAAAGAAGTAATAAAATAAATAAATAACGAGGATATGAAAAATCATCACAGTTTAATCTATCGAATTGGAAGAAAATTAATAACAATGAGTTATCCGATTCTTTCGGATGAGGCTTATCTTAAGTTGCTGTTTCGTTATCAGTGCGGTTATAAACTTGACTTGGAAAATCCAAGGACTTATAATGAAAAACTACAATGGTTAAAACTCCATGATCAACATCCAGAGTATGGGAGATTAGTTGATAAGATTGATGCGAAAGATTATGTGGCAAAGATTGTAGGAGAAAAATATATAATTCCAACCATTGCGACATGGAATACTATAGATGAAATAGATTGGGTATCATTGCCTAACCAATTTGTCATAAAGTGTACCAGTGACTCTGGAGGTGTTGTTGTTTGTAAAGACAAATCAAAACTTGATATAGAAAAAGCGAAAAGAAAACTTCGCAAGGGATGGGGAAAAAATTATTATAATCAAAACAAAGAATATCCTTATCGTAACGTAAAGCCGCGTATAATAGCAGAGCAATATATGGAAGACGAAAGTGGGTATGAATTGAAGGATTATAAGATATTTTGTTTTGACGGAGAGCCTAAATATCTTTTTGTTGCAACAGGTCGTCAGCAAAATGACACTCGTTTTGATTTTTTTGATTTGGAGTGGAATCATCTACCTGTATTAAACGGACATCCTAATAGCGATACGCCGCTAAAGAAACCTGAAAACTTTGATGAAATGCTTAATGTTGCGCGTAAACTTTCAAAGGGGATGACGGAAGTTCGTGTAGACTTGTACAATGTTAATGGTCAAATTTATTTCGGAGAACTTACCTTTTTCCATTGGAGTGGGATGACTAAATACGAGCCGATGGAATGGGACTATAAATTTGGAGAATACATAAAGTTGCCAATTAAGGGATGCAAACAATAGGTATATTTGTTAAAAATTTAACTAGCGGTGGCGCTGAGAAACAATCTGTGCTATTGGCTAAAGCATTGTCTGATTGTTATGAAACGCATTATATAATCTTTAATGGCGAGAAGGTTCACCAAAAATATATGGATATGTTGAAGGAAGATTCAAAAATTCATATACAGTATTTTAAAGGAGGACATGCTGCCAGATATAATGAGCTTGTTAAATATTTAGAGCATAATAATATAAAGGCTATATTCTCATACCTTACAGCGGCTAACTTTTATGCCTGTATGGCCGGTAAGAAGGTTAAGGCAAAAGTTTTTACAGGATTAAGAAATGCGGAACTCCCTGTATTGAAATGTATTGCCGACAGAATGTTAACAAATAGATTTGCTGAAATGGCGATATCTAACAGCTATTCAGGCAAAGTGAATTTTGTGGCGAAAGGTTTCAATGAGAGTAAGATAATAGTTATTCCAAATTGTTTTGAGAATATTAAGCCTTATATTGAAAAGCCTGCAAAGAAGACACTGCATATAATTACTGTCGGTCGTTTTGTGCCACAGAAAGATTATGAAACAGCCATACATGCTATATCAGAACTTAAAAAGAAGTGTAATAATATTGCATTTGACATAGTAGGATATGGTGAACAGGAAAATCAAATCAGGGAATGGGTAAAAGCATATAATATAGATGATATAACATCTATATATATTAATCCTAATAATATTGCAGAGTTGTTGGATAAGGCAGATATCTATTTATCGACTTCATTGTTTGAAGGTACAAGTAATTCTATAATGGAAGCAATGAATGCCGATCTGCCAATAGTAGCAACAAATGTCGGTGATAACGGTCTGCTTGTAAAGAATGAAATTAATGGCTTTTTATGTGGAAAAAGAGACTGGAAATGTATAGCAGATAAATTAGAAGTTCTCATAAAAGATAACATTTTATGTAAAACAAAAGGTAAAGAAAGTAAACTTTTACTCCAAAAGGAATACTCTGTGGAGAAGTTTAAGAATGCATATGTCAAATTGTTAAAGGAAATAGGGCTATAAATTATATGAAATGTGTCGGCGGGTCTGTGCTCCGCCGGAATCTAGTATAAGGATTTCAATCCGCTTAGATACCGCTTATTTAAGTGAAAAATGAAGAGCAGGCGTGGAGCATAGAGCGCAAACGCAGTTCTGCCTTAGCGAATTAAAAAGTAAAAATTAAACAACGCCTGACAAAAGTGAAAAGTTAAAAGTGAAAAACGAAAAATCCAATAGTCTTGTGGCTTCTACTTATAAGCACTACGTTTGCACATGGATTTTTCACTCTTCACTCTTCGTTCTTCACTTAAATATGTTCCTAGTCAACTTGTTGGCGATAACTACTTTAACTTCTTTAACTCCTAGTTATATTATTTTATTCTCTTCCCCCTAATCAACAGCCAAAGGGCGGAGAGGCACGAAAGAAGAATTATGCCGGCGTGTTGGGCTGATTCTTTTATATTGAGAAAAAACTTTGACATGGACTTTTGCTTATGACGAGGCAAAAGTAATGATTTATTTTTAATCCGGAAAATTTTATGAAAATTGTTGTTACCGGTACCCGTGGCATCCCTAATGTCATGGGCGGAGTGGAGACGCACTGTGAGGAACTGTTTCCGAGAATAGCAGCCATGGGCGAAGACGTAACGGTGATAAGGCGTAAAAGCTATGTCAGCGACGGTCTGAAAGAATGGAAAGGCGTAAAGCTGGTGGACATTGAGACACCGAAAAAGAAGTCGTTTGAAGCCATTATACATACGTACAGAGCCATAAACAAGGCGAAGAAACTGGGGGCAGACATACTGCACATACACGCTATAGGGCCGGCTCTGCTGGTGCCATACGCCAAGATGCTGGGCATGAAGGTGGTGTTTACGCATCATGGTCCTGACTACGACAGGGACAAATGGGGCAGGGCAGCCAAAGCGGTGCTGAAGCTGGGTGAACGCATGGGGTGTATGTTTGCTGACGACGTAATAGTGATCAGCGACGTGATACGCAACCTGATTAAGGAGAAATACGGACGTACAAAGAACGTGCATCTGATATATAACGGCGTGTCGGAGCCTGAGGTATGCGACTATCCCGAGTATTTTGAGGAACTGGGCATCAAGAAGGGACGCTACATATTGGGCATGTGCCGCTTTGTGCCGGAAAAGAACCTGCACCATCTGGTGGAAGCGTTCGGGAGAATTAAGAACGAAAAATTAAAAAGTAAAGACGGCGGCGACGATGACATAAAGCTGGTGCTGGCTGGTGACACGGACTTTGAGGACGACTACTCAAGGGGACTGAAAGAGATGGCGAGGAAGAACGGCGTGGTGCTGACGGGATTTGTGAAGGGCCGTAAGCTGCACTCGCTGCTGACCAACTGCATGTGCTACTGTCTGCCGTCGAGTCATGAGGGCCTGCCGATAGCGTTGCTTGAAGCGATGAGCTACGGCGTGAAGGTGATAGTGAGCGACATACCGGCAAACCTGGAGGTGGGCCTTGACAAAGACGACTACTTCCCTGTGGGCAACGTGGACGAGCTGGCGAAGAAACTGAAAGAGGTGATAAGCCGTGAGCCACAGCACATAGACTACGACATGGCAAAGTATGACTGGGACAAGATAGCGAAGGAGGTAAGAGGGGTATATTTAAGTGAAAAGTGAAAGCCCCACCAAACCTCCCCCGTAGGGAGGCTTTTGTTTCTAGGTAGTTAGAGGAGCATTTTCTAAGTAAAGAACTAAGAGCAGGCGCTGAGCGCAAGCAGGCTTGCGCAATTAAAAATGAAAAATTAAAAGTGAAAAACGCCTGACGGAAGTGAAGAGTTAAGAGT
>OGLN01001635.1_pt1 | contig 15409 bp, 10 predicted proteins | sample 1572641 | NCBI WGS metagenome assembly OGLN01 (sample SAMEA2581903, study PRJEB24529) | metagenome | biome: Human gut stool | place: China | collected 2011
AATGTTTTGTTTTGGGGAAGACACTTAATCTTTATATCCCTTTTGTTATAGAAAAATCATGAGATTCGAATAATTATTTTAGCTTCGTATTGATATATTAATAGCTTACACCTTATTTTACACTAACTCAAATCTTCCAGTTACTAAAATATATCACCCTAAACGATATAGGCATATTCAATTTTATACCAGCCTATGTTTGCCAGTTATTAAAATAATTATACATTTTTACAGGTGTGATAGCAAGCTTTATGCTGACTCAAATCTTCCAGTTACTAAGATCAGTCTGTGTTTCATCTATCTGCTGTTCATGTTTTACACTAACTCAAATCTTCCAGTTACTAAAATATTGTGGCATTATCCCCACAACAGACAGCGGGTTTTACACTAACTCAAATCTTCCAGTTACTAAAATATGCCATAAGATCACAAATAAGTTTTTCAGTTTTACACTAACTCAAATCTTCCAGTTACTAAAATGGCGGTTCGTGTTCCGCTCTGTATAGTATTGTTTTACACTAACTCAAATCTTCCAGTTACTAAAATAGGTTCAAGTCCATATAATTATGTAATAAGTTTTACACTAACTCAAATCTTCCAGTTACTAAAATATAAATGGATGAGTGTATTTGGCATAAACAGTTTTACACTAACTCAAATCTTCCAGTTACTAAAATTTAGTGCCGCTTCTACCTCAAACCCGCCGAGTTTTACACTAACTCAAATCTTCCAGTTACTAAAATCCGTATCAAATAGCAGGCAAGTTTCCTGTTGTTTTACACTAACTCAAATCTTCCAGTTACTAAAATTGGCGTGCGACACAATCATTATCGCAAAAGGTTTTACACTAACTCAAATCTTCCAGTTACTAAAATTAATTGCTCTTACTGCCGCCGCTTTTGCCCGTTTTACACTAACTCAAATCTTCCAGTTACTAAAATGTCAAATTGCCCTTATGAAACGTCTTCCACAAAAGACTATTATAAACATTTCAGTAACTACTAACATAATAATTATAACATATTCCCGTGCAGTAAAAAAGAACTTTCTTCTAAATGTGCCTGCTCCTTTTTTACCTCTTTTTCGATGAATGTATCATTGATTAATTTCAAAACAACTATATTTTTGTCTTCTTCCAAATATCCTTTCATTCCAATTTTGTGCACATTATTCTTTATTACCTTATAGAGTTCTTCTTTACTCCACTCTTTATAGTAAGGGTAATGATTATTTACAAAATTTTGTACTTTTTCAATCTCCGGAAAAATAAAGTTTTCTGCATTATATACATGAATACCCTCTATTGTAGATTCAGTAACATAAACATATTGTTGCAGGCTTGTTGTAAATATAAAATAAATATCATACTTTTTCGTAATATCTTCACATGCCTTAACTACATATTCATATTCTTCCGTTGTCAATAAATGGTCTATATTTTCCCATAGTATCATTGTTTTTTCCGGATTAATTTCTAATAATTGTTTTATAATGTCAATACATAGATTTACCAGCTCAAAATCCGATGCTTCCTCAATATGCCGGCTGTCCGATAAATACACTTCAGATTTTTGAACAATGTCCCACAAATCCGAATACTGATAATCTAATTGAAGATTTACAATATTTCTTTCTAGCATTTTATTCAGCATGAGATAGATTTTTGTTAAATTCTCGTCAATATAACTCATCTGCTGCTGGCAGTCAAAATCATTTAAAAAATATCGTATGCACTGTGTAAGCAGATTGGTTTTACCGATTTTTATTGTTTCTATCATACTTGCTCTATCGGCATATTTTATTAATCGAAAGTATTTTCTTCCAATTTCTTCTCCGTCTAACCGTATGATTCCCCTGTTTTTTTCTTCATAATCTTCATATCCTGATACTGTTTTTCCGTAATTGAGATTAATCGTACATTTCCCTTTGCCGGAACAATTCTTTTAATTCTTTTTTCAATACGCTCTGCAAATTCCTTACTCGGACATGTCCTTACATATACGGAATACTGCATCATTATAAATCCCTCTTTCATTATATTTTTTCTAAATTGTCTATACGCCCGTTGTTCTTCTCCTGTTTCCACAGGCAAATCAAACATACACAACATTCTCATTACTTTATATTTCATCCTCTTCACCTATGTAATCTGCTACAGACGGAAAACAGATTGTGTCACGTTTCCCCATAACCAATGATGCTACCTGTTCCACATATGTTTCTAACATATTACAGACATACATTTTCTTATTTTGATACTGTATTTTATGATTTAACAAATTTACTATTTTTCTTCGATGTTCTGATGAAAAATATTCCTCTTCCTGTAACAACCGGTATACATAATAATCCACAACCGGACGAATTGGTTCAATCAAATCATCGCATAAATTAAACCTGTTATATTCATTTTTATGATGTATGCCAATCTGGGGATTCAGTCCATATCCCACACATACTCTGGACAAATAAGAACGAATAATGGCATAACCGTAATCCAGCCCCGAATTTAATAAGATATCTTCATTTCCCCTTGAAAATGTTGTCCCCATTAATGTATTAAAATAAACCTTTGCAGCATGCGCCTCTCTATTTGTAATATCTCCCGGCTGCACCTGTTCTCTATAATCATACATTTTTTCAAATGCAGTTTTGTTTTTCTCCAACAATTCCAGAACCTGACATTGATTTGCAATTTTTTGCCGGACAATTTCTATCCATAAATTATCCTTATTTTTCTCTGTAAAATAATCAATCTGCTTTAATTGTACCTTTGTTGCCCTGCTGTGATTTGCCAATGCTCCATAAATTCCTACCGGCTGATGACTTGTATCAGATATAACAAGTTCAATTCCATATTCAGCAAATGTCGTTAAAGTTCTTACTGTAATTGTTGTCGTTAAGTTATCCATAACAATTACCGAAATATCTTCCAATGGAATCCACACATCTTTTTCTAACCCCTTTGATATAATCAAATTGTTTAATTTAACTTTTATAGAAACCTCATTTTCAATCATAATTACACGATACGCCATTTTCCCCTCCTATTTTTGTATAAAAAAAAGGAACATCCGTCGATGTTCCTTCGTTTCGGCATAAAGCCTTGTTTTAGTAGCTCTGGAAAACTTGAGTTAGTGTAAATAATTTTCCATAGCTATATGGTACATCTAATAGTGTGTTTTGTCAACATTCAAATGAGAATATTTCTTTTTCTGTAATATATTGATTACCCAAAATATCCACATGAACTTTTTTTATGGACGTTGTCTTTCCCAGCCCCACTAAATTCTGTCTATTAAACTTTGCTCTGTCAACAGGTTTTGTTTCAATATAATTTCTCTGAGTCGGCATTGTCCTCGACTGAAATCTCTCTGTAAAAATCTCTCCTCCTTTTTCATACTGAATAATATTATTTCTATAAAATGACAGTCTGAATTCATAGCCCAGTTTTTCCAAGTCTGCTCTGCCTTGTCCTTCCTGTAACATTTTTTCCTGTTGTAAAATCCGCGTATATGCTTCCTCATCAATTACCGATTTTCCTGCTTCAAATTTTACATCAGACTGCTTTATTCCAATCAGATAATACTTACTGTCATTTTTATTGTAATATACATCCATTCTATATGGATTTAAACTTGCTAAAATAACCTTTCTGCTGTTTCTTTCATATCCATATTTATGTGAAACGTCTATACATGAATTCACTTCACCGTCTACATATTTTAAGCTGACAATCTTCGGTCCATTATTTTTTTTCGCATATCTACGCACCCAGTCCCCTGTTTCTTTTTCATACTGCACAAAAGGATTCTTGGCATCTTTATACCGCTCACATATCTCTAATAAAGAGGCAAATGTCTTAGGGTCATTCCTTGCCATTAAAAAGCTATTCTGTTTTCCTTTCTTTATCATTTCAGCAAATTTCTTATATCCGTCTATACTTCGAATATCTTTAATTTTACTAATCTTATATACCCCACCATCCAAATTTCTTGTTCCGTAAATAGTTTGATTGCATAGTGCACGGTTGCATTTTTTATCAACCTTATGCCAATATTTTACATGCTTTTCTGCTTCTTTAATATTGTTTCGTATTTCTAGCCATTTTTGCCCTTCTTGTCCATACAAACACTTCTCGTATACTTCATCTGTCATATTTTCTTTCCACATCTCAGGATTCAGAATTTCTCCCGTTTCAAAGTCGATAAATTCTCCCTGCAATTTTCTAAACGTATTATATCCCATTTGAGAATATACAATTAACAAAGCATCTACCGCATGATGTGCAAAAGATTCCTCCCGATTCTTATCTAATCTCATATTTTTTCGCATCTGACTTGTATAAGCACCGCAGATAACAGATACTTTCGTCCCTGTTTCATTTGCTCTGAAAAAACTCTGCAACGTATTTAACACAACTCTTGAGGCATATCTGGTATCATTAAGATTCCTGTTAATAAAGCCCTTTAAAACATCAATCTTTGTGATATCTTTCATAAATAATAGATTTTCGACCTTTTTATAATTAATATTTTTCTTCCGATGAAGTTCATTAACCTTAGCTACATACTCATTCCAGCCCCACCCCCTATGTAACATTGTTAAATACTTATACGGCGTTGTCTGTCCTTTCTCCTGATTTTCAGTTGCATAAACTAATACCTTATTATTTCTACTATCATTAAACGAAATAGATAACGGTATAATATGGTCTATTTCATACATGTCAGAAGCTGTCAGTAATTGATTAATATCAATTTGTTTTCCTGAATAAAGGCATATTCCTTCTTGTTCATTCCACAATTTAAGTTTTAATGCCAGTTGCTTATGATTTCTGAAATGTGCCGATGTAACTTGTATGCCATATTCCGATTTTATCTTGTCAATAATTTCTTTTAATTCCTTTTCATTTCTGCTTTGTTCCTGCTTAATACGCTGTTTTTGTTCCTCGTCATTTTTATCCCTCGGCATTTCAATAACAACTAATTCCGGATTTCCATATTTTTTTATTACTGCATTTAATGCTTTAACAGCAATACGCGCAGAACGAACTACTACGGGATTATATATTTCATTCGTCATTGCCTCCTGCGGAATATATTTTAATCCTTTATAAAGTTCATCTGACGACTTTAACAGCTTCATTTCACTCAATAACGTCATCTGTTCTTTAGGTTGTTCATACATTTCAGGTATCAGAATATTTAACAATTTCAATGAAAAAGAATGCCACTTACTAAATGGTTTGCCATCTTCTTTTCTTAAATTAATTAAACTGTCAATTTCCTCTTTACTCATTCCAATACCGGAATCAATTAATTCCTTCTCAATGGATTCATGCTCTGTATTTAGTGTAAGAATTCGACCAATTTCATCGAGTTCTGCCCGCTCATATTCTTCTATGTTTTTTCCGGCTTCAGATAATGCCTTTTTCATCTTCCGATATGCCTCAAATGAATGATAAATATGCTTGTCGCCCTTTATTCTGGCACCTTCTATTGTCTCTGCATTTTCTCCGGATACCGTACATATGATTTTTTCTACATTTACACGCTGTGAATTTTTGATAGTTTCAACAATCTGACGCTTTTCTTCTTCTTCCAGCTTACGTCCACCAATCGTCAGATTATTAAGATCATTTAATAAATTAAATTCCTGTGCCGAATAGGATGCTGCAGCCGCTCTCATTTCTTCCGGAAACACCGAGCATTTTCCAATTAATTTCTCAAAAATGTTTTCTTCTGTTATATAATTTCCCGTCGATTTATCAATTCGTGTTGTATATATACCATAATCTGTTCTTGATTTTTCAGTTCCTGGACCTTCGTAATATTTGCGTTTTCTGCTAAATATTCTTTGATATTTTTCTATAAAATCATTCGTTAGTTCAGGATAATATTTTGATTGTGCTTCTAAAATTGTATCAATTTCTTTCTTGTATGCACTAAATGCATAAACATTGCTAAGTACTGTTTTGTCACCATTTTCTTCTACTATAATTTGTCCACGGTACGCACCATATTTTTTAAATCGCTCTAACTGAATCTGACACGGATACTTTGTTTCTAACTCCTGCTGATTAATCTGAATTCCTTTCTGATACTCACTGCCGCCTTCCGTGCTTTCTTCAAAATCATCAAGATAAGAAATCCCTCTGTGTTTTAAACTGTTATAAAGTACAACATATAACTCGTCCATTGTAATTTTCTCTTGTAACGCACGTACTTTTAATTCTAAAGAATAAAGATTAATATTTTTCGGTATTATAAATCCTTCAGCACCCCATAACTTTTTAAAATCTTCAAGTCTTGTATGTTGTCTTCTTTTCAATCTTCGAGCCTGACGAAATTCACGTCTTTTAACATTCTCCGACACCTCTGCGCAATTAAATAAATCTGCCACTGTTTCCAGTACGTTTCCTGTATCTGAATCAACTACAGCTAAACCTACTGATGCAATACCAATGTCCAACCCAATATTAATTCCCATAATTCTATCTCCTTCATATTCATTCTTACTTTGCAATCATTGCAATTTCTATATATTATATATATCACCCTATATTAGAATTGTCAACGATATGGCATTTTAATTTTCTAAGCATATAAGCCTTTTACCTATTTAATCCGACAATATGCCAAAAACTCCCCGGCACAAAATGCCGGGGAGTTCCCTTTTCCATTATAAATTATTCATTTGTGTTAAGTGCCGCCACTTATTCCTCTACGTGCAGCAGCTCGTGCGCGCGATGTGATAATGGTTTTTCAAAATATTCCTTGTAGCAGGCCTGAACGGAAGGATTTTCGTGTGAAAATCTGATACTGTTATGACGGTCAAGACCGTAAAGCACATTTTTGCGGGCTTCAACGTCTGAGGCATCTTCTTTGTATGGCTGTCCGCCGCCATTGATACAGCCGCCCGGACAGGACATGATTTCCACAAAATCGTAATGCACTTCTTTGTTTCTGATGGCATTCATCAGACGGCGTGCGTTGCCAAGTCCGCTGGCAACCGCCACACGGATATCCGTTCCCGCAAGATTAAACTTTGCTTCTTTCCAGCCGTCCAGACCACGCACGGACTGGAATGCATCTGCCTCCGGATTTTTACCGGTTACCAGAAAATAAGCGCTTCTAAGCGCAGCCTCCATAACACCGCCCGTTGCACCAAATATAACACCTGCACCGGTACCACTGCCTAATGGGTCGTCAAATTCGTCCTCACCAAGTTCCTCCGGTTTGATGAAAAATGCTTTAAACATTCGCTCAACTTCTCTTGTTGTAAGTACTGCATCAACATCTTTTCCGCCGTCCCATGTACACTCATCTTTTTTCGCGATACACGGCATAATTGATACGCAGAATATCTTTTCCGGGTCCACACCGAGTTTTTCGGCATAATAAGACTTTGTTACCGCACCAAACATCTGCTGTGGTGACTTTGCGCTTGAAAGTCTGCCTGCCATATCCGGGAACTGGCTCTTTATGAACTTTACCCAGCCCGGACAGCAGGAGGTAAACATCGGAAGCCCCGACTCCTTAATCTCCGGAAGCCGTTCAAGAAACTCGCTTCCTTCTTCCATGATGGTCATATCGGCGGCAAAGGTTGTGTCAAATATGTAGTCAAAACCAATTCTTCTAAGTCCTGCAACCAGTCTTTGTGCTGTTGCAAAATCTTTTGAAAGTCCGAAGCTTTCGCCCCATGCTGTTCTTACGGCAGGTGCTACCTGTACCACCGTTATGATATCCTCATTTTCCACAGCATCAAGCACGATACCTACATCGTCACGCTCTGTCAGCGCACCGACAGGACAACTGCTCACACATTGTCCGCACAATGTGCAGGCAGTTTCATGGATTTTGTGGTTTCCACGCACATTTACAGTTGTACGGGAACCGGTATTTACAACGTCCCACACGTGCATACCCTGAATATTGTCGCATACCTGCACACAGCGCATACACTTGATACATTTTCTTGCATCACGGATTAGTGGAAATGTTTTATCCCAGTTGTCCTTTTCTAATATTGAATCATACGGCATTTCTGAAATGTTCAGTTCATTTGCCAGTGACTGCAATGTACAATTTCCGCTTCTAATACAGGTACCACATTTATAATCATGCTGGGAAAGTATCAACTTTACATTGGTCTTTCTGGTTGTACGCACCTTCCTGGAGTTTGTATATACTACCATGCCCTCCTCAACGAAATTATTGCAGGCTGTAACACAGCGTTCTGTACCCTCAACCTCTACAACACAGACTCTGCACGCACCAATCTCATTGATGTCTTTCAGATAACACAAGGTTGGTATCGTTTCACCAATGGATTTGGCAGCATCAAGGATTGTCGTACCTTCTTTTACGGATACATCACGTCCATTAATCTTTAAATTTACCATTTTTCTTCTCTGCCTCCTCTGAATGAACCGAAACCAAAATGGTCACATCGTAAACAGCGCCCTGATTCCTGACACGCTTCTTCACATGAAAAACCATATTCGATTGGCTCAAAGTCTTTCTTTCTGTCTGCGGCATCACGGAGTGCTACCTCAACCCGTCCGCAAGGCTCTTTGTCTTCATAACCGGCATAAGGTATCTCGACATCACTTGTAATCTGATGGTGGAAGCCTAAATATTCATCAATATTGGCTGCTGCCACCTTTCCTGCCGCAATTGCCCTGATAACGGTTGCCGGGCCGGTAACGCAGTCTCCGCCTGCAAATATTCCTTTGTGATCCTTGATTTCACTGGTATCAAGTGCCTCAATCGTACCACGCTTCACCGTAACACCATGCTCCTCAAAATATCTTGTTTCGATACCCTGTCCGATTGCCACAACAATCAGGTCGCACGGAATCAGCACCTCAGCCTTTTGTGCTGTCTTCGGGGCTGGTCTGCCACCTCTTATTTTACTGATCATCTGCGGCTGTACCCAAAGACCAACAGCTCTGTCATGCTCGTCTTTTTCTATTCTTACCGGTGACATCAGTTCAAGGATATCGCAGCCTTCTGCTTCTGCGCCCTCAACTTCTTCTTCAAGCGCCGTCATATCTGCCTTACGTCTTCTGTATACAATGCTTACCTTTTCTGCCCCCAGTCTGACAGAAGAACGGGCAACGTCCATTGCTACATTACCGCCGCCGATAACAACGACTTTCTTGCCTGTATAATCCGGCATTTCATCATCGCCGATGACACGAAGCATTTCAACTGCTGAAGTCACACCTTCTTTCGCATCCTCACCTTCAATGCCCATCTTTTTGTCTGCATGGGCACCGATTGAAATGTACATCGCATCGTATTCTTTATGTAACTCCTCAATTGTCACATCGACACCGACACTGACATTTTTCCGAACCTCAATGCCTGTAGAAAGAATGGAGGCAATCTCATCATCTAACTTCTTTCGCGGCAGTCTGTAATTCGGGATTCCGTATCTTAACATACCGCCAAGCTGTTTTCTCTGTTCAAAGATTGTAACCTTATGTCCCATCAGTGCCAGATAATACCCAGCACTCAGTCCGCCCGGACCGCCGCCGATAATTGCAACCTTCTTTCCGGTGGCTTCACCACATTCCGGCACCGGAACATTTCCTGCATTATCCACAGCCATTTTCTTCAAACCTCTGATATTGACAGGTGCGTCAATCAGTGTTCTCTTACATCTGTTTTCACATGGATGTTCACAAATATAAGCACAGGTTGTCGGCAGCGGATTATCCCTTCTGATTAAGCGCACTGCATCGGCATATCTTTTTTCATGCACAAGTGCAATATATCCCGGAATATCCACACCTGCCGGACAAGACTTCACACAGGACACCGGCTGGCTGCTGTTACATGAACAAAAACCTCTCTCAATATGGGATTTAAAATCATCTTCACAGCCATCAATACATTTTAATACCAGCTTTGCCGCCTCATATCCAATCGCACAGTCCGCTGAGTAATAGATGCCCTCTGCCGTAAGCCTGATGACATCAAGCGTTTCCTGTGTTGCATTGCCGTCCAGCACATCATCAAAAAGTCTGGCAAGCTGTCTTAAACCCACACGGCATGGGACACATTTGCCACATGACTGTGCAAGACACATTTTTATAAATGATCTGGTAAGGTCAATCGTACACAATCCCGGCGGACTTGCGACAATTCTGCGTTCCAGATCCTGATACAAAGACTCCATTGTTACCTGAGCCTTATCCTTTGTTATAATTGTTAATCTGCTCAAAATCTGCTCCATTCCTGCGTGTGAAACATTTATTTATATTATGTGTCGTATTAATATAGTCATACATTTCACCGCAAAACATTCTTACGCAATATTTTACACAATAATTTACTAAAAATAAAGCAAAGTTATTTTTTTCACATAGTTATGGTGTTAGTATGAACGAAAATACAAAACAGCCGGCAGTCCCGTTTTATCAGGTCTGCCGGCTGTCTGCCGTTATTATCCCATCACAAAGCCCAATGGAATTATCTTAACTTATTCTTGATTTCATTTTCAATCTTTTCTACAAATTCATTCAGCGGCAGGACTGTTGTGTCGGCTTCGCCGTGAAGTCTGTAGGATACGGTCTTGTTTTCCTGTTCGTTGAAACCGATGACGAGCAGATACGGTACTTTCTGAATCTGACCTTCACGCATACGGTAGCCGAGCTTTTCGGCACGGTCGTCTAATTCCACTCTTACGTTCTTTTCTTCAAGTGCGTCACAGATTTCGTGTGCGTATGCCATGATTTCTTCGTTGTCAGTCTTAACCGGCATTACCTTGACCTGAACCGGTGCGAGCCATGTCGGAAGATTTCCCTTTGTTTCCTCTAAGATGTAAGCCATAAATCTGTCGAGTGAACCAAGGATTGCTCTGTGAAGAACTACCGGTGTCTTCTTTTCGCCGTCCTTATCAATGTATGACAGGTTGAATTTTGCCGGAAGACAGAAGTCAAGCTGGCATGTTGATAAAGTGTATTCATTGCCGACAGCCGGTTTTACATTGACATCAAGCTTCGGACCGTAGAAAGCGGCTTCGCCGATTTCTTCGGTGTATTCGATACCGAGGTCATTCATAACTTGTCTTAATGCATTTTCTGCCTTATTCCACATTTCATCATCATCGTGATACTTTTCCTTATTTTCAGGGTCACGTAAAGACAGTACACAGCGGTAATCTGTAATACCGAAATCCTTGTATGTGCTGAAAATCAAATCTACAACCTTTGTAAATTCATCTTTAATCTGTTCCGGTGTTACAAACAGATGCGCATCGTTCTGGCAGAAATGTCTTCCTCTTTCGATACCCTTTAATGTTCCGCTGGCTTCAAAACGGAAGTCGTGTGCGATTTCACCGATACGGATTGGTAAATCCTTATAGGAATGCATTCTGTTTGCATAAATCATCATGTGGTGCGGACAGTTCATCGGTCTTAATACGAATGATTCACCATCCACTTCCATTGCCGGGAACATATTTTCCTTGTAGTGGTCCCAGTGACCGGATGTCTTGTAGAGGTTTACTGTACCGACACAAGGTGTCATGACATGAAGGTAGCCGAGTTTTCTTTCCTTATCTTTAATGTAGTTTTCCAGTTCCTGCCAGATTGTGTAACCCTTTGGTAAGAACATCGGAAGTCCGCGTCCGATAAGGTCGTCCACCATGAACAGTCCCATGTCTTTACCGATTTTTCTGTGATCTCTTTCCTTTGCTTCTTCAAGCAGTCTTAAATGGTCTTCGAGTTCTTCCGGTGTCGGGAAACATACGCCGTAGATTCTCTGTAATACTTTATTCTTGCTGTCGCCCTTCCAGTATGCGCCGGAATGTCTGATTAACTTAAAGTTGCGGCATAATTTTACGTTGTCTACGTGCGGTCCGCGGCAGAGGTCTGTGAAATCACCCTGCTCGTAGCATGAAATTGTACCGTCTTCCAGATTGGAAATGAGGTCTAATTTATATTCATCATTTTTGAACATTTCCATAGCTTCTTCTTTGGAAATTTCTTTTCTGATAATCTTCTTGCCGGATTTTGCAATCTTTTTCATTTCCTTTTCGATTGCTGTAATATCCTCGTCACGGATTACGTCATCTCCCAGATCGACATCATAGTAGAAGCCTTCTGCTACAACCGGTCCTACCCAGAACTTTGCCTGTGGGAAAAGATGCTTGATTGCCTGTGCCATTAAATGTGCGCAGGAATGGTTTAATGTGCTTAACTGTTCATCTTCTTTAAAATTTACCATTGTGATTTCTCCTTTTCTTGATTTATATTGAAAAAAGCACCCTTAGATACTGTAACAATATCTAAGGGTGCTTACACACGGTTCCACCTTACATTTCACTCTTTGCTTATAACGCAGCTACACGGTAACGCTTCAAAACCTTGATTTCTTCTACGCACAGCTCGGGAATGGTCTTCATGTACCTTTTGCATAAACAGCTTCCACCAAATGCTGTTCTCTCTGTATGTTCCGGATACACTACTGTTTCTGTCATCGCTTTTTCAATATAGTTTTTTGTTTTTCTGAGTGCTATTGTAGCACAATGCGTTTTTTTTCACAATAGGTTATTTTATGGAATTGATTCTTTTACAAAATCAACTACTTCCATATTCTTTTTTTCAATATTCTCATCGTGTTCCATTTCTTCCAGTGTCATCCAGTAGTAATGCCTGCCGTTTAAAACAAAATCCGTCTGTCTGGTCTGCTCCGGAAAATGGTGTATCTTTAATTCATATAATCTGTGATTATAAACTCTATTCTCTCCATGGCTGACAGAATATTTTTCCTGTACTCTTGATGTAATGTAATGACATTCCATATCTTCCCTATTCAATGCCAAATCTGCTGCAACTCTGTCCAGAATAGAATTTTCATTATCTCTATCCATTGTCTTATAATTCAGAAAAAGTTTGCAGTCCCATTTTTCATCATAATAGACAAGGAATTTCTGCTTGTTTTCTGTAAACAAATTTCTTATTACTACCAGTGAATGATTATGCTGTATCATGTCTAACCCTGTTATATCTTTCATTAAATCGTTATAGTCGTATTTATCCTTATACATATGAAAAATATCTTTTGCTATCTTCATACAATATAAAATACCTATCATACAAAAAATCGTTTTTAATACAATACCGGGAATCCCCAAAATATCATCATAACTAGCTGTAAACACTGAAAGCAAAAATGAAACTCCTGCAATAATTGTATCTATTGCGACTTTATTTCCGATAAATTCTCTTTTCTTTTCCAGAAGTAATTCTAAGTCCTTTTTATCTATTAATAACCTCATTATCCCACCTTATGTAACCTTTTAACAAATTATAACTGAATTTATCGAATAGCACAAGAAATTTTGACTTTTATCTCTATTTATACTATACTTTTTGCGCAGATAATGAATTACATTATTTTCGTGCTTCTGACATATTACAGCAGCATTTTAAAGACATTTGAAAGGATACCGATTTATGAAATCATCAGATACAACACAAAATTCTCCCGGAAATTCAAAGGAAAATGTTCAGACACGTTCACAGGACAATCCCTTGGGATATGAAAAAGAATCCAAGCTTTTAGTCGGATTCGCGATTCCGTGCATTATTTCCATGCTGGTAACGGCACTTTACAACATTGTCGACCAGATTTTTATCGGACAGGGTGTCGGAATGCTCGGAAATGCGGCAACCAATATTGCCTTTCCGCTTTCGACCACCTGCACGGCGATTTCCCTTTTACTCGGAATCGGCAGTGCCACCAACTTTTCACTCCACCTCGGTGCCGGTGAAAAAGACGAATCCGCAAAATACGCAGGAAATGGCATGTGCCTTATGGCAGTTTTCGGAATCAGCCTTTTCCTTCTGACAACGATTTTTCTGACACCGATGCTGAAATTTTTCGGCGCAACCACAGACGTGCTTCCGTATGCAGAAGCTTATACGCGCATTACGGCAATCGGCTTTCCGTTTCTGATTGCCAACACCGGCATGAGCAAATTGATTTTAGCTGACGGTAGTCCGCGCTACTCTATGATTTCCATGCTGATTGGCGCTGTCGTGAATACGATTTTAGATCCTGTTTTTATTTTTGTCCTGAATATGGGCATGACCGGTGCGGCGCTTGCAACGATTATCGGACAGATGATTTCATTTTGCATCAGCCTGCGCTATATGTTTCATTTTAAAACAATACGGCTGACAAAAGACAGCTTTCATGTTACCGGAAGACACTGCCGCAATATTTTCATGCTGGGTGCGAGTGCCTGCTTTAACCAGATTGCCATGACCGTTGTACAGATTGTCATGAACAACACGCTTGCACACTACGGCGCACAGTCCGTGTACGGCGGTGATATTCCGCTTGCCTGCTCCGGCATTATTACAAAGGTCAATATGATTTTCATGTCCTTTGTCATCGGCATTTCACAGGGAACACAGCCGGTTATCGGTTTTAATTACGGTGCTAAAAAATACCGCCGCGTAAGCAATACCTACCTGCTGGCACTTAGTGCCGCTTCGGTGTTGTCCGTGATTGCATTTATCTGTTTTCAGGTTTTTCCACGACAGATTATCAGCGCTTTCGGAAACGGAAGCGAGCTGTATTTCCAGTTTTCGGAGCGTTACTTTAGAATTTATATGTTCCTTACGATTATCAACGGAATCCAGCCGGTAACGTCAAACTTTTTCAACTCTATCGGCAAATCGCGGCTGGGTGTCTTTATGTCACTGACAAGACAGATTTTGTTCCTGCTTCCGTTGATTGTCATTTTCCCGATTTTTATGGGAATTGACGGCGTGATGTATGCCGGTCCGATTGCCGACGGCGCGGCTGCGGTTGTCTGCGGTTATTTTACCGTGCGGGAGCTGCGGGAATTAAAGCAGCTTGAAAATAGTGCTGCTGTAAATTAAAAAACAGGGGAAAGACTTCGTCAGAAACTTCTTTCCCCTGTTTTTCTTATTTATCTGTATTACATTGTCTACGGCTGTCAAAACTTCTTTTACAAATTTTTCTATTCGTTGGTTATCATTTCCATGTACGGTAATACGTGAAATCCGTTCTTTTCATAGACTTTTACTGCCCGTTCATTTTCTTCTTCCACTTCCAGACGAATGACACAGCCTGCATAGGTCTTTTTGACATGCTCTATAAAGCGGCTTCCGATTCCAAGTCCTCTGTAAGAATCTTTGATATAAATGTCTTCAATCCAGGCACATGGCTTGCCAAATTCCGTTGAAAAGCTCTTTGCCACCATGCCATAGCCCTGTATTTCGCCTGAATCCGGTGCGGCAAATATATATCCGTCCAGATACGGATTGTCTCCGGTACATGCCTCTACATCCTGTAAAAATATATTTTCTGAACCGTTGCTAAATACTGCCGGAGATGTATAAAACACCCGCATCATT